>Ga0102851_10000923_pt1 | contig 15939 bp, 11 predicted proteins | sample Mud3Dept3metaG_FD_79558 | JGI IMG/M metagenome (GOLD analysis project Ga0102851, IMG submission 79558) | Freshwater wetland microbial communities from Ohio, USA, analyzing the effect of biotic and abiotic controls - Mud 3 Core 4 Depth 3... | ecosystem: Environmental > Aquatic > Freshwater >... | reverse complement strand
TATACAAAACCTTCGGGTAATAAAATGGCATTTAATTCAGTTGTAATATATGTACCATCCTTTCTTAAAAGTTCAAGTTCAGTAAATAATGTGAATTAAGGGTTGAATGTTTATAAGTTATTAACATATAAATCATTGATTGTCAATAAAATGTATAATATTATGTTGTTTAAAGCCTTGAGAATCAATATCTTAAGATATAATTCTCTAGGTTATGTCTATAAGCATGATTCCCAAGGCAAAAGAGTTAAAATTAATCTCTATTTATCTGTATATATGTGATTTATATGATTCTGAACTTAAATACCTCTGTCAGCGTTTCAGTAACAATAATGAGCCTGAGTTTACTGATCAGGAGGTTATCACCATTTATCTTTATGTTATGCAAGTAGAACAACGATTAAAGATAAAACAAATACACAGTTTCGCCAACGATTATCTTCGTTCCTGGTTTCCTCGTCTTCATTCATATGAAGCTTTTGTCGTCAGGATTAACCGGTTAAGTGAAGTTTTCAAGCATTTGTCGAGCTCTTTGTTGAGCAATAATTCCCCGGACGACTGTCAGGCTGATACCAGTCTGATTGATTCACTCCCTATTATAACAAGCTCAGGTAAGCGCCCAAATGCTGTAGCAAAAGAATTAACAGATAAAGGCTTTTGCTCTACTAAAAATATGTACTACCATGGATCAAAACTTCATGCATTGGCATTTTCCAGACCTGGTCATTTGCCTTTTCCTGAAAGCCTCATTGTTACTCCTGCATCTGAAAATGACCTTAATGTTCAAAAACAGTACTGGAGCAATTTTTATGACAGAACATTCTATGGTGACAAAATCTATAACGATGTAGATTTCTTTAACAAAATGACTTGCTCACATAACTCAAGAATGATGATCCCAATTAAGGCCGTTAAAGGACAAGCACTAAAAATCTCTCAAATAGACAAAGCTGCAAATGACCTATATTCAACAGCAGTATCAAGAATTCGACAACCTATTGAGGCTTTATTCAATTGGCTTATAGAAAAAACAGATATTCAAAGAGCGTCTAAGGTGCGTTCTTCCAAAGGCTTAGTTGTTCATATTTTTGGAAGAATCGCAGCTGCTTATATATTTTTAATTTTTAACTCTTAATTCGCATAATTATTACTATGTAGGATATTCCGTACCAATCCTACTGAAATACAGATTACCAGTCCATGTTCCAACAAACTTATCTCTTTCATCTTCTTTCTTGCACAAAATAATTACTGACATTAATAGAAGTGCAATAACAGACATTAAGATTATTTTTTTCATTATAATATTTTTACATTTTAATTCTTTATATTAATCAAAATCAGATCAATAATCCTTATAATTCATCATATATTCATTTAGTGTTTCTGATCTTTGCAATCAGACAATCTCAATATGGCCAGCATCCTTTGCAATCTTATGTTTTAAGTAGAGATATACTAATTCAGGGGAATGTGGCTCTTAAGGGTGCTGGCTTCTTTTTGTATTTATATTTATTTCAGTTAATTTTTCCCCTAATTTAACATTATCTCAATGACTTCTTTCAATAACAACTTTTAATATCATTAGTCATGATAAATTCAATTGGAATATTTAATGACGATGAAATATATTCACTGCGTTCCAGTAATTCATCATCGTCATCTTCAATATACCATTGAATGACGAGTTTTTTCGACTGTTGTTTAACTAGTGAAAGTCTTTTGAGGGCAGAAGTCAAAATTATTGTATTAAAACTATTCAGATATTCCAATGCAATAATAACCTTTGTTGACTCGGCAGGATTGAGAAGGTAATTTTCAATCCAATTCGTTATTTGTTCTGGAATTTTTGTTTTATTTTCATCTATTGCCCGTCCTTTTATCTTAATAGTTCCCTCAGGATCAAGAAGAATGTCAGGAGTTTTTTTTGTAGGTAAAATATGAACTATATCGTTAATCATTCTTACAAAAAAATATTTATTTTATTTTTTATTGAATGAATAGTACTAAAACCTTCGAGGATCAAATTTCAGAAATTTCCTTTAATCGAACAAACTATTTATTTGGGAAAAGAGCATAGAATATTTTGCAACACTTTTTATTCTACGGGGGAAATAAGAATTACTTTATGATGTTGAGCATGTCGAAAATTTGGTTTTCCTCTTAAAAAACCAGCCCCTCCTGAAAGACTATTCTTGTAAAGTCACCATTCCGTAGAATGATAGGGGCTGGTCAATTAAAATCTACTGTCAATTAAAGTCCGATTTCACTGAAGAGAAATAAATGAAAAACAGTAGCATATCAAATTTAAACCAAAATTCAGAAATAAATTAATATTTACATGATTTTTTCTTATTCTGATTAAACTCATCAAAGTAGAAGCCACTCTTTCGAGTGGCCTCAATTATCACCTTAAATTAGAGACCATGGCATAGTCCCTATGTAAAAATAATTAATTTGTTTGATTCTATCAATAAAAGAACCAGCACCCCTTGATAGCTATGCATAACAAACCTGAAGAAAAGAAGTTAGAGTGCTGGCATATCAAAGATAATAAGAAGACCGTACTTTAACCGGGTTAATTCACAGAGGGATAATACTGTTCCAAAAGTATTAAAATATCATAGTCACTCAATAATTTGTATTAAAAGGTGTCGATTTCTATACAAATTTCCGCTTATTTAACCTTTTATCCTCATGCAAAAGGCTGCAAACAACTGCAAAGCATGCAGAGAGTTACGAATTTTAGCGACACCTCAATGAGATTTCTTAACAGGTGTCGAAAAGGTGTCCTTTTCTAGGAGTTTCAGCGTATATTTTGACTACCTGAAAAAAAGAAACCGCCTGAAATCCTTGATTTTAAGCGGTTGTGAATAAAATGAGATCGTTTTTCGTAGTCCATAGGGGAATCGAACCCCTGTTACCAGGATGAAAACCTGACGTCCTAACCACTAGACGAATGGACCAGACAAAGAACTTTAAAATGCGGATGCAAAGAAAAGATGTTTTTTCCTTTATGCAAAATATTTTTGAAGAAAAACAAATCAATGCATTTCAGTTTCTGCAGGGATTTGTTGATTTATTTGTCGTCAGAATACGTATCTGACTGAAAGAGCTCCGTTTATTCCACCCCATCCTGTGTAACCTATCAGATTAATTGTTGGCAAAAGGTCCAGGGAGAGATTTAGAGGGATTTCATCAAAAGTATACTCCAGACCCAGAATTCCATCAGCGCCAATAACCGCTCCGGTATGATTCTCTTCAAGATTCGGGTTTCTGCCTGCATCCCAGAAACCTGCATGGGCCCCGAAACCCCAGAACCAGTTCAGTCCGGGATATTGGCCGGTCCAATGCTCATTTTCATAAAGCCCGGTTACAACAAATCCTCCCCAGCTGCTCGCAAGAATACCTTCAACAGCATTAGACTTACTGAGAAAATGTTTTACCGTCAGTCCATATGGTAGCCCTGCCCTGAGTCCAAGACTGGTAATATAATCCTGTCCGTTTGATGTCAGGGTCAGGAATGCAAACATAACTGATATTAATAATGTCCTTTTCATGATAAATTGTTATTTGATTTTTAATAATTTTTCTGCCAGTATCTGTAAGTCAGATCCATCAAAATCACCGGAACTCATAAACAAATAAACAGCATTTTTGAAATTTTGTTTTTGAATAAACGAAAACATTTCAACAGAATTGTCATAAACTGAAATTTTCACGCCGCCAAAAGCTTTTTTAACTTCATCAGTTGAAAGCGGGTGAAGCTTCTTAATCCGGATGGCATGAGGATTGAAATAAACAAAAGGAAATGTCGCTTTGTCAAGAGTTCCTCGGTATTGAGGAAGGAAATCAATGTTCAGACTTGAATAGGTATGCAATTCCAGACAAGCCACAATATTTCGTCCCGGATACCTGGATGCAATGGCTTCAACAGTTGCCTGCACTTTGGACGGCGAATGAGCAAAATCAAAATATACTATACCGTTTTCATTTTCTTTAAGCTTCTGAAGTCTTTTTGAAGTTCCTTCAAAACTCTGTACAGCACTATAGAAGTCATCTTCTGAAATACCGGCAGCCAGGCAGGCTTCTTTTGCAGCCGATAGATTTTGCATATTATGTTCCCCGAAGAATTTCAAGGGAATAACACGATTGTGAGTTGCAGCGTAAAAACCAGTCTTGTTCTGAAAATATCCATGAATTTTATATGGTATCTTTTTAATTTTTGTGTCAGATGCAAGTGCAAGTTTCCTTACTTCAGGATCACCATCAAAATAAATCAATATACCTTTTTCATTAATTTTTTCGATATATATCCGGAATTGCTCAACATAATTTTCGAATGTGGGAAATACATTCATATGATCCCAGGCAATACCGTTAAGTACACCAATATCAGGTCTGTATAAGTGAAATTTTGGTCTTGTATCCAGTGCTGAGGTGAGGTATTCATCGCCTTCCAGCACTGCAATCTGCGACTCATCGGATAAACCTACCATGGTTTCGTAGCCATCAATTGAAGATCCTACCATGTAATCAAATTTTATTCCCAGAAATTTGAAAACATGCATAATTATTGCAGTAGTGGTCGTTTTTCCATGACTTCCTGCAACTACAATTCTTTTTTTATTTTTAGTCTGTTCATAAAGGTACTCAGGGAATGACATTATCTTTATCCCAAGTTCCCGTGCCCTGATCAGTTCAGGATTATCTGCTTTTGCATGCATTCCAAGAATGACGCTTTCCAGATCCCTGGTTATGTAGGCTGCATTCCATCCCTCTTTTGCAGGTAACAGTCCATACTTTAACAATCTCGACCTTGAAGGCTCAAAAATCTCATCATCGGAACCCGTTACTACATAACCTTTTTTGTGAAGCGCAATTGCAAGGTTGTGCATTACAGCTCCACCAACAGCTATAAAATGTACCCTCATGAAATACTATTTAACAATACTTTTAGGCCAGTCTGAAATATTCCAGGAAGAAACCACGCTATTTTCTGAGGCTCCATCCGGAAGAAGAAGTACAGTAAGTTTTGCAGAAGCATTTGCCGGAACTACAGTTTCAAAACCGACCATTGTAGTCCCCGGATTAGCCGCATCATAACTGTTAGGAGAAACAGTGCTCCATGTCTTCATCGTTATTGTTACTGGTTCGACAACTTTCAGGATCAGTTTTTTATTGTTTTTGAAAAGCTCGGCACTGTTGTTTCCGGTAATTATAACTGAAGCTGATGTAACCAGATTCCATCGGAGAGTTGCCTCTGATAAAAGTGTTTCCACCTCATCACGGACCATCGTGTACTGGTTATCGACGATGGCTATTCCCCTGACTGATTTTTTAAGCTGTCCATTATAAAGTGTGGTCAGATCAGTAACAGCATTAAGCATTTCAGGCTGATCAGAATATCCTGTTATTGAAGCACTCCCGGAGACTCTCTGATACATACCATTAACTGCAAGTGTATTATGAGCCAGATTATTATACCTGAAAACATCCCACCTTTCCGAATTCTGTGACATGTTCCAAAGGTCAACACCTGCTGATTCCAGTGAATTATAGTCCTGACTCCCGAAATCCACTGCCCAGCGTTCTCCGTTTGCGTCCATAACGAATGATCCGACATCCATATGTGCATGATTTGCAGATGGAGATCCTGCTTTCAAACCAACATATATTGCATTTTTATCTGACCATGATGTACGCATCAGGGCAACAGGATTTTTTCCCTGGCCAACCCATATTTTTTCAGATGGAGCTGATATATTGTTAATCGTCAATCCCTTGCTCCAGATTAAAAGTGCTGGTAAGAGACGATCATTCGGAAGAGATTTATTTATAAGCTGATATTTATCTGACCATAAGATTGACGGATCTTCAAGTATATTAGCAAACCAGAACATCGCAGGATTAATATTGGCACTTGTTCCACAATCAGAATAATTAAATGGAACTCCTGTGGGGCCAGTCATATTTTCAAGATACCTTGCGGTCTTTAAAAATCCCTGTGTTATTCCCAGGTCATATTTGTCTCCGAAAGCTTTCTCCATTGCACTGATAAACATTACATGAAAACTGGTTCCATATCCCCAGTAACCAAAACCTTCAGGATAAGCACCGTCAGGATCATAATCTCAAATGGGAAGTTTGATAGAGGAGACAGCCCGGTCAATTATCTGTACAGCAAGCTCTTTTTCATCTTCATAAACAGCCAGAGCCCCGAAAGTCATTCCGGCATTACACACCTGGTTCCAGTTATTTGTTCTTGTGGCCCATCCGTTGTTAGCCGGAAGAAGAGAAGGTTTCAATCCCTTTTCCACAATAGCTCCCTTAATAATATTACGTGATTCTTCTGATAATTTATCATATAACCAGTCATATCCGATTGCAACGCCCATTGTCATTTCAGCAACATCAAGAAAATGTGAGGGATTCCAGTCGCTGAAAGCAGAAACTGCAAGCATCTCCTGTTCAGCTCTTTCCAGATATTTGGCATCGGAAGTCATTCGCCATGCATACGACAGGTAAAAGATCCTTCTGAGAGCTTCCCTCGATTTGTCGAGAAGTCTTCTTCCTATGAGTTTCCTTTCCACAGGAGGTTCTTTGACAATTCTATTACATTCATAAAGAATAAAACTGCTTACAGATTCCCATTTATTTTCCGACGAAAGAGTCTTCCTGACAGCTGATTCCTCTCCTTCAAGCAATAAGATCCTGGGATGTTGCGGGGGTACCTCAGTTAAAACAGGATTCTTAGCTTTTTCACAGGAAAAGGAAGAAAATATTAAAAACGTCAATCCGACTAAAAGAACAGAATATTTATTCATTAAGGATATTTATTTTTGTTTTACAAAGTAATACAAATATCCAAAAAATCCCGCTGATCTTTTAAACTCTTATATTTGTAAAGGGAAAATAGTCCAGGAGATCACTATGAAAATCCGTTCGGACCAATATGAATACAAAAGCGGGCATCAGGTGGAGCTTCTTCGTAGCGGTGAACCTTTTTTTGCAGTAGTGGAGAAGATCATTGATGAAGCAAAACATTTTATTCATTTCCAGACATATATTCTTGATGAAGACGAAACAGGCATCAGGATTATTGATGCATTGATCAGAGCTGCAAACAGGGGTGTCCGTATATATCTTCTTCTTGATGCTTTTGGCACTAAATACCTTTCTAAAGAGCTGATAGACAGAATAGAGAATTCAGGAATTCTATTCAGGTTCTTTTCTCCGACTTTTATAACAAAAGGATTCCAGTTAAGCCTCAGACTGCACTCCAAGGTGATTATAACTGATGGAGAAACAGCAATAATCGGCGGAATGAATTTCGCCAACCGTTATCGTGGATCGGCCTCAAAAAAAGAATGGCTCGATTTTGCAGTTTTACTGAAAGGGCCTGAGTGCATTCATATTCTTTCCATTATTAAGAAGCTCTGGAACAAAACTTTTTTTTCCAAAACTGAACGTTCACATGAAATAATCAACACTCCGGTTTTTTATAAAGAAGACATAAAACTAAGAGTCTTACAGAATAACTGGTACAGGAACAAAATTGAAATACTCAGAAGCTATCGTAAAGCATTCAAACAGGCGCAGAAGAAAATGATAATCTTTGCCAGCTACTTCCTGCCAGGCAGAAATGAACGCAAGCTGCTCAGAAATGCGAGTCTCAGGGGTGTCGATATCTCTATTGTGCTTGCAGCTGAATCGGATGCTCCGATGTTTAAACGGGCAACAAGATTTCTTTATGATTTTATTCTGAGGAATAATATAAAAATATTTGAATACCTGCCTTCAAACCTGCATGCCAAGGTAGCTACTGTGGATGGAAAATGGAGCACCATTGGCAGCTATAATCTGAACCATGTAAGTGATTATGCAAGCATCGAAATAAATGTAGATATCATGGATGAAAAGTTCACAAATCATTTTGAAGAACTGCTAATCAGCATAATTGAAAATGATTGCAGACAAATCACCATAGAAGAATATAATCGCCGGAGTACTATTTTCTCAAGATTCTCAGGCTGGTTTTCTTACCAGATGATAAGACTTCTGATGAGAATTATGTATCAGCTTGCCTCAAAAAAGAGGAAACCACATTCTGGTTAAACCTTACGTATTATAAATAGAAGAATGAAACTGCATTTATTCAATATTGCTAACTTCAAAGTCGATGGTGGTGCTATGTTCGGTGTCGTCCCCAAAGTACTCTGGTCAAGAATATATCCATCTGATGAAAATAACCTGATAGTTCTGACATTGCGATCGCTTGTGGTTGAAACAGGACGACACATCATCCTGGTTGACACGGGTTGGGGTGACAAACAGGATGAAAAATTCTTTCGTCATGTACATCTTCATAATGAAGAAGGTTTGGTGGACGGCCTGGCAAAAAAAGGATTTAAACCTATTGATGTGACAGATGTTGTGCTTACTCATCTTCATGCTGATCATTGCGGCGGTTGTGTCAGAAATAATCCTAATGGTACTGGTTATGAACTTGTTTTCCCTGAAGCAACATACCATGTCAGCAGGACACAATGGGAATGGGCCTCCAAAAATAACTTACGGGAAGAAGATGCTTTCCTCGAGGAAAACATTCTGCCTCTTGCCACAAGCGGCAGGCTAAACCTCGTTGACGAAGAGGGTGAATTGTTCAGAGGTTTCTCACTCAGGATGTGCTATGGCCATTCTCCCGGGCTGATGATCCCTGTCATAAGTTATAAAGACAAAATCCTTGTTTATACCGGTGACCTGATTCCAACAACAGCTCATCTTCCTCTTATATGGAATATGAGCTATGATATTGAGTCGCTTAAAACAATTGATGAAAAGCAACAACTTCTTGATGAGGCATTTAATAATAATTATATTCTTGTTTTTCAGCACGATGAATATACTGAATGCTGCACTCTCGAAATGACACCAAAAGGAATCCGGGCAAAAAGAAAATTCAGTTTTTCAGAGATCGTAAAATAGAATTATTAATAACTAACACAGGATTGCACAGAGTATTTCTCTGTGGCTCTCTGTGCCTGCTTTGTGCCGCTCTGTGTAATTTTTTTCCTAATTTTTATCCCTTCAATGCTTTTTAATCCGGGATGACTTTTAAATACTTTTATTAGATCAATTGTTACTATATTTGATACTATCAGAATAAATCTGGAAAATATATTCACTAATTTATTCATTGTTAATAAATTAACATTACTGTCATGGCAGAATTCATTTACGAAAAACCTTTTCAGATCGAAAAGGATACAACAAATTACAAGCTTCTTACCAACGATTATGTAAAAGTCATCGAGGCCGAAGGTAAGAAGATACTGAAAGTTGATCCCCGTGGTCTTGTGTTGCTAGCAAAAACTGCAGTTTCAGATCTCTCTTTTTATCTGAGAACGTCGCATCTCGAGAAACTTGCTGCTATACTTGATGATCCTGAAGCATCAGATAATGATCGTTTTGTGGCATACGTAATGCTGCGCAACTCTGTCATATCAGCAGAAGGAAATCTCCCCTGGTGCCAGGATACCGGTACTGCAATCGTAATTGGTAAGAAAGGAGAGCTTGTATGGACAGGCGTTAACGATGGATTATATCTTTCCAAAGGAATTTATGAGACATTCCAGGAAAAGAATCTCAGGTATTCACAAATAATACCCTATTCCATGTTCGATGAAAAGAATTCCTGTACAAACCTACCGGCACAGATCGATATCTATTCAGTGGAGGGTAATACTTATGAATTCCTGTTTATTACGAAGGGAGGAGGTTCAGCGAATAAGACTTTTCTGTATCAGCAGACGAAATCACTCCTGAATGAGGAATCTCTTACAAAATTCGTCAGGCAGAAAATCCAGGATCTTGGCACATCGGCTTGTCCGCCGTATCATCTTGCACTGGTTATTGGAGGTACATCAGCGGAAGCAACTCTGAAGGCAGTAAAGGAAGCATCTGCCGGCTACCTTGATCATCTTCCGACTACCGGAAAAGATAGCGGCCGTGCATTTCGTGATATTGAATGGGAGAAGAAAATTGAAAAGATCTGTCATGAATACGGCGTGGGAGCACAGTTCGGCGGGAAGTATTTTGTCCATGATGTAAGAGTGATTCGTCTGCCCCGTCATGCAGCATCCTGCCCGGTAGGGATAGGAGTCAGCTGCAGTGCCGACAGAAATATCAAAGCAAAGATCAACGAAAAAGGTATATTTTTGGAAGAACTGGAAAAGAATCCTGCACGGTTTATGCCCGCTAAAGCTCCTGAACTTGAAAAACCGGTTGAGGTGGATCTCGACAGGCCCATAAAAGAAGTTCTTGCACAACTGACAAAGTATCCCGTTAAAACAAGGCTGAGTCTCACTGGTACCCTCATTGTTGCACGTGACATCGCACATGCGCGGATAAAAAAAATGATCGATGAGGAAAAACCAATGCCGGAATATTTCAAGAATCATCCTATATATTATGCGGGACCTGCCAAAACTCCTGCAGGGATGCCTTCGGGAAGTTTTGGTCCGACAACAGCGGGAAGAATGGATTCCTATGTTGATTTATTTCAAAGTCTTGGCGGATCGCTTATAATGATCGCAAAAGGAAACCGTAGCAGGGCTGTGATAGATTCCTGTAAAAAGTACGGAGGATTCTTCCTCGGATCTATCGGAGGCCCGGCCGCCATACTTGCCGCGGAAAATATTAAATCAGTGGAAATGGTTGATTTTGAAGATCTTGGAATGGAAGCAATAAGGAAGATAAGGGTTGAAAATATGGCCGCATTCATTATCACCGATGATAAAGGAAATGACTTTTTTGACGAGTATAATAAGTAGAAAAGGGAAGGCTAATCTGCCCCTCCCTCTTGGGGGAGGGGTTGGGGAGAGGCAGATTAGATTATCTTATAACTGTACAAACTTTCTTCCAGGTTTTTATTTTGCCTTTGTCGTTATATAATTCTATTAATACTATATATATTCCTGTATTTACCAGCGAACCGTCATTTGCTGTGCCATCCCAGATTAAAGAGGCTTCATCGCCTGCAAAAAAATTTTCCGCTATCTTTCTGACGTAACTGCCTGTCTCATCAAAAATGGTAATTGAAATAATATTACCAATCCCGTTAAGATTAAAATCTATTACAAGAACATCATCAATGCCGTTATTATCCGGCGAGATTCTGCCAGAAGAAAAGACTACCTGATCACTGGTTGTAATCCCCGGACAGAAAACAGAATTTACAACGCCCGGGGTCCCGAATCCTGAACTTTCGGAAGCTGAGTGCCAGTTCATACTTTCACCTGAATTAATTTCTGGTCTGATCTTTTCGAGTGAAACACCTTCATTATTTACAAGCAGTGAATAATGCATCCTGTCATTATAATAAACCTCATCAATCAGTTGCATCTCCCTGTTAAGAAGCAGCAAATGCCCGATATCGTCAGACATTGACGGAATGCTTGCTACATTAAATATATTTTCCTGGTCAGAAGAGCTATATCTTTTTATGATTTTTTCACGGTCAGTTGTCACAGTATAAAATGACCCGGGAATTATGCAACGGTGTTCTTCTGAAATCTGTTTTATTTCAGAAGTATCACCCGTTGCATCATTTACCGAAGCAAGATAAAGTCTTGAAGCATCAATAATTTTTTCAGAGCAATTAAATATTTCGACAAAATCCGGATCGTCGGGATAAGGATTAAAAAGCAATTCATTGAAAACAATATCTTTCTTCGCGGCATTTTCAGGAATTCCAAATTTGAACGTGCTCCTGGTAATTGAGTTATTTGCAAAATCTGTGACATTAAGCGGAATATTTATTGAATATATCTTTCCTCTTACAAGTGGTTCAGCAGGTTCTAATGTAAATCTCCGTAGTAATGGATCAGATGAGAATATTGTGACAATTCTGTTCCCTCCTATTAAAATACCGTTATGGTAATCAGTAATATCAGGCAGTGTTTCTGAAAAAATGGCATTTACAGTGACACTGTCTTCAGTAAAGACATTTTCAATTCCATGAAAAAATCCATCAGGATTACTGCGGGATGATGAATTTACACTTCCCGGAGTTCCTCCTTTTCCTGATGATGATGCTTCCCAGTTTCCTGTTGAATAAAATGGGAAACCTGTATCAATTATTTCGAGCGACCACCCTCCTTCTTCTTTTAATTTATTGCCGTACCAACCTGATGAATATTCAACTCCGTGAATCAGATTTCCCAGACTGTCTGTAAGATAAATCATCCTTTCTTCATCAGTAAGAGCAGGGAATGATTTTAATCCGGTAACTTTACCATAATTCATATACAGGGAAGTATCTGCAAATGAACATAAGATAATATATTCCTCCGGTTTCAGTTCTGCTGATGGAATAGATGCAGACTGGCCTAAAACAGAAAGTTTCCAGTTCTTCAGATCATATGTAAATTTTGTCCGGTTGTATATTTCGAGATATTCTTTTCCCGGCAGAGATACAACGGGCAAAGGATCTGCCATTATTTCGGAAATTATTACATCACCAGTTTCTGCCCAAACCGGAGTGAACTGAAGATTTATATTGCTGGCGCAATTGCCTGATCTGTCACATAACTGGCTGATATTTAGATTATTTATTGATTTATTGTTAAATTCATTTTCAAACTCCAGCTGATAAATCAAAGCCGTCTTTTTTCTGACATTAATTGCCTTGTTATTTTCATTATTTACTGAAAAATTATCTGGTTGCATAATTTTTTCATCAGCCGCTTCGTCTAAAGTTATTTCAATGGAATTCATTCCCGAAAATCTGTAACTTAAGATCTCAGGTGGTTTGTTATCCTCATGATAAACTCCTTCTATATCCAGATCATCGAACCATAGAAGTTTGTCCCGGGTTGATGTGTACCTGTAATTTACCAATAGCCATTCAGTACCGAATAATTCATTATCAGCTCCCAGAGCAGTTCCTGACAGTTTGTTGAAACTATCATACACTGATATATTCCAGATTCCATTTATGCTTCTGTCGACAACTATTTTTGCAACATTAGCGATACCTATATCGTCCTGCCAGTTGACCGTACATGTCGCAATAATGAATGTCTGTCCTGACTTTATTTTCCATAACCTGAGGGTATCGTCATATCCGGTAAGGTTAACTCCTATTGCGAAACCGCAGGGATTTATTCCTCTGATAAAAGAAACAGGATCAGTATCAGACATTAAATATACGGTCCAATAATTTGAGGAGGAAGGATCACATCCATGTCGCAGAAGGAATGACCATCGTATTGTTCCTTCATCAGGATGCAGGTTTGTGAGCGGTAAACCAATACAATCGGAACCGCTTTGGGAGTCATCATATATGTGATGCAGTGAAAAATCACCGGAAATACTTTCTGCACTTTCTGCCTTCCAGTGTCCTTCACTACTCTGAATCCAATTAGTAATTGTACCTGATTCGAAATTTTCCTTTATCTGGCCGAATGCCATAACAGGCATAAACGTAACCAGCAAAATTACTTTTTTCATGCAGCGGGACAGATTAAAAAAAAAGTTAATTTTGACCGTTTTTAACGCAAAGTAAATATAGTCATAAACTTAAATTATTCAAAATTTTAAAACTATGAAGACAGCTGTTGTTGGTGCAACCGGAATGGTTGGCCGTACAATGATGAAAGTCATTGAAGAAAGAAATTTCCCCGTAACTGAATTAATCCCTGCCGCCTCACAAAAATCAGTTGGCAAAGAATTAATTTTTAAGGGTAAACCTGTTAAGGTTGTCAGTGTTATGGAAGCTGTCGAGGCAAAGCCTGAATTCGCGATATTCTCTGCAGGTGCATCAACATCAAAGGAATGGGCTCCGATATTTGCGCAAAACGGAACAGTGGTTATTGATAATTCATCAGCATGGAGGATGGACAAAAATGTTCCTCTTATTGTTCCGGAAATAAACAGTCATGTTCTGAAAAAAGGTGACAAGATAATTGCAAATCCCAATTGTTCAACCATTCAGATGGTGATGGCTCTGGCTCCGCTTCACAGAAAATACAAAATCAAACGTCTTGTAGTAGCAACATATCAGTCAGTTACGGGTACGGGTGTAAAGGCCGTCACACAGATGGAAAATGAAAGAAAAGGCATCAAGGGGGAGATGGCATATGCGCATCCTATCGACATGAATTGTTTTCCCCACGGAGGTACCTTTCAGCCTGACGGGTATACTACTGAAGAACAGAAGCTTATTGATGAAACCCGTAAAATACTTGAAGACCAAACAATTATGGTAACTGCAACTGTAGTAAGGATACCGGTTGTAGGTGGACATTCAGAAGCAGTAAATGTCGAATTTGAAAAGGATTTCAATATTGATGATGTTAGATTACTTATAAGTCAGTTCCCCGGAGTGGTAGTTTACGATAATCCCGAGGAATTCAAATATCCGATGCCAATTCTCTCGCACAACAGGGATGAGGTTTTTGTCGGAAGGATCCGGAGGGATCTGTCGAGAGAGAAATGCCTGAATCTCTGGATAGTTTCCGATAATATCCGCAAGGGTGCCGCTACAAATGCAATTCAGATTGCCGAGTATATGGTAGCAAATAAACTTTATTGACCCCCTGTACAGCTTTGCAGAACTATCCCATGAAGTAAACCCCCTCCCCGCTAAAGCGGGACTGCCCCTAAAGGGGGCTCAATACAAATATATTCAGCAAGTTAGATTAAGATATTTAACCCCCCTTTAAGGGGGCTGGGGGGTACAGGACTTTCATAGAAGGTTGGGGGTACCGGACCTTCATAGAAGAGAGACTGGGTAGTCTTTAAACAGAAAGTCGTTATACGGATACCGTGTAATATGTATTTTCTTCACAGCATCATATAATATTTTACGTAATTCCTCAAGGTTTTGTTTCGTCTTTGCTGAGATAAAAACTACCGGATGGTTTTTATCGTTTGCCATCCAGGATTTTTTAAGATCTTCAAGGGAATAATTCTCTTTTTTAGCAGGTGTCAGATCATCCTGATCCTTCGCAATATATGAGAAAGCATCAATCTTATTAAAGATAATAACTGATGGTTTGGTGATTGATTTAAGGTCGCGGAGAGTTTCATTCACAATTTTTATCTGTTCCTCAAATCCGGGGTGAGAAATATCTACAACATGAACAAGGAGATCGGATTCTCTTACTTCATCGAGAGTTGATTTGAATGATTCGATAAGGTCATGTGGCAGCTTACGTATAAATCCGACGGTATCGGACAGTAGAAACGGCAGGTTTCCAATGACGACCTTCCTTACTGTTGTATCGAGAGTTGCAAAGAGCTTATTCTCTGCAAAAACATCCGATTTACTCAGCAGATTCATTATAGTCGATTTACCAACATTTGTATAACCCACAAGTGCGACTCTTACCATCTTTCCGCGGTTCTTTCTCTGGGTCGACATTTGAATATCGATCTTTTTAAGCTGTTCTTTAAGAAGAGCGATCTTATCCCTGATTATTCTCCTGTCAGTTTCAATTTCTGTTTCACCGGGACCTCTGAGACCTATTCCTCCTCTCTGCCGTTCGAGGTGAGTCCACATACCCGTAAGTCTTGGTAACAGATACTTGTACTGTGCGAGTTCCACCTGAGTTCTTGCATATGATGTTCGTGCCCGTCTGGCAAAAATATCAAGGATGAGGTTTGTCCTGTCCAGAATCCGGCAATTAAGAGCTGCTTCAATGTTTCTTATCTGGCTGGCTGAAAGCTCATCATCGAAGATAGCGATATCAATCCTGTTCTCTTCGACAAACCTGGCTATCTCGTATATTTTCCCTGATCCGACAAATGTCCGTGAGTCGGGAATATCGAGCTTCTGGATAAATCTTTTTACCGGGAATGCGCCAGCAGTCTCTGCAAGAAATGAGAGCTCGTCGATATATTCTTCTGTTTCGTGTTCGTCCTGTCCGGGGT
>Ga0102851_10000922_pt1 | contig 15941 bp, 13 predicted proteins | sample Mud3Dept3metaG_FD_79558 | JGI IMG/M metagenome (GOLD analysis project Ga0102851, IMG submission 79558) | Freshwater wetland microbial communities from Ohio, USA, analyzing the effect of biotic and abiotic controls - Mud 3 Core 4 Depth 3... | ecosystem: Environmental > Aquatic > Freshwater >... | reverse complement strand
TATGGACGCGCGCCTGTGAAAAACGCATACAAGTATTTTGCTCTCACGGGAACGGATGTGGTGCCGCGCCGCGAGGTCGCTGACATCAAGAAATGTCAGTCCTGCCACGACGGTGGTGTGCACAAAGATGGCGTCGTGATCCCGCGGTTGAGCTTGCATGGTTCAAACCGCACTGAAGAACTGCGGGCCTGTGTGGTTTGCCACAATCCTAACCAGACCGACATCCCGTACAGGACCTCGGGTACCGAGGTATCAATAGACTTCAAGCGGATGGTGCACAGCATCCATGCGGGCAGCAGGTTGCATAACCCGTTCGTCGTCACCGGCTTCCAGGGATCAGCCGTTGATTTTAGCGACATTCGGTTTCCCGGTAAACTGAACAACTGCCTGACGTGCCATACCGAGGCTTACGGCAAGGGAACGTTTGAACTCCCGCTGGCGAGCTCCATACGCGGCAGCACAATTGCCACAGGGAGCGTGCCGGGAGTTTCGGTAGACGTGAATCCCGCCAACGACCTGAAGATCACCCCCACCGCTGCGGTCTGCTCCTCATGCCATGACAGTAGTAAGGCTCTATCCCACATGGCCTCCCCGAGGAGCGGCGGCTCCTTCCAGGCGCTTCAGTCGGCGATTGATCAAGGAACCATCAGAGAACGCTGTGCCAGTTGTCATGGGCCTGGTCGAGACAAGGATGTCCGTAAGGTCCACGAAATAGAAGGAGACTGATGACTGATTCCCACGGGGTGAATGCAGAATGCGCCGGATGTGGTCCGAGGGGAGGGGTCACCACCCCTCCCCTCTTATGGATAGTTTCATTGCAACCTCCTGTTTGCATGGTTCTTGAGCAAGTCTCACTGTTCTTCTCGATACATCATTCCCGCCACGTGGACATCTGCCTCCTTCATATGTTAAATACTTTGCCTTGTCCGCGACTGTACCCAGCGGATTGGAAAAAGGGGAGCTACGAAGTGCGCGTGAGACCGTTGCCCTCATAAGAGGCAGATGGAGCAGCGCAACGATGTCCACTTTGCGATAGAGTCAAATATGAAGTTAGGGATCTTTTCCCGGCTGACGGCCGGCTATCTGGCGCTCCTTTTTCTTCTGGCCGCCTCAAGCATGTACGCTATTATAAGACTCCATCAGTTCGGTGCCGGTAGCCTCCAAAACCTTGTTACGGATATGAAGATCTTTGACTACGAGAAGAAGGTTGTCGACTCCATTCTCTCGCAGCGGCGCTATGAACAGAAATACATACTCACAAAGGATGCCGCCCTTTACCGCCAGTTTCTCACAGAGAAAGAGTCTTTCCATCGACACCTGGCCCTGATGGACCAAATTGCCAATACTCCTCTCAAACAGGAAGCCCTGCGTAAGATCAGGGCCCACTACCAGCACTATGAACATCTGGTGGACAGCGAAGTAGGTCACCTCAAGGAGGATCGGCCATATTCCGGAAACTGGTACAAGGAAGAAAAGACCCGCGCGTCCGAGGCTGTTCTCGAGCAACTGGAGAACCTGGAGGATTATACCTATGCGGACACCGCTGCCGGGATGGAATACGCGAGCCAGGCTGGTACCTCTGTGTGGCGAGTGGCGATCTATTCGTTCCTGATCACCTTTCTTTTCGCCATCGTGCTGTCGTTTCTGATTACGCGGAGCATCACAAACCCTTTGATGAGTCTCGTGAAAAGAACTAGAGAGATCTCCACCGGGGTCTTCAGGGGAGATCTCAATATCTCATCTCCACCGGAGGTCTCGGAGCTGGCACACGCGTTCAACGCCATGTGCAACAAATTGCAGGCGGCGGAGAGAACGAAGAGCGACTTTTTCTCCATGATATCTCATGAACTGCGCACTCCTCTCACCACCGTTAAAGAAGGAACGAATCTTTTGTTAGAGCATGTGGGGGGTCCTATATCGGAGAAGCAAGAGACACTGCTGAGCATCATGAGCAGCGAGACCAACCGCCTGATCGACCTCGTCAATTTAATACTAGACCTGTCCAAGATCGAAGCGGGGATGATGACCTACTCGTTTGAAGAGGGAAGCATCGTCTCTCTTGTCGAACAGGCAACGATGGAGATCACACCATACGTTGCAGCCAAGAAGATCGAGCTTAAGAAGCTGACAGATGGTACCCCCCCGCCCTGCAGGATAGATAGCGAAAGAATTCTCATCGTGCTGCGAAATTTGATTGGAAATGCAGTCAAGTTCACACCGGAAGGCGGTCGAATTACGATCTCTACAAGACACTTAAGCGGCGAGATTGCTGTTTCCGTGAGTGATACAGGTGCGGGAATACCACTTGAAACTCTTCCTACGGTATTCGACAAGTTCAAGGGTGAAAATCAAAAGCAGGGGACAGGGCTCGGCTTGGCGATCGTCAAGCATACCATTACAGCGCATGGAGGCAGGGTGTGGGCGGAAAGCAAGCCAGGAGAAGGAAGCACGTTTACCTTTACGTTGCCGTGCTGATCCTCGCCAACCTTACGGGTTGTGCACTCCAGACAATCCAGGAACGGCCGGCTGAGGTCAAACCCGACATTGCTGAGGACGACATATCCGTTGTTCAGGAAGAGCGTGGAGAATTCAAACCCGATATTGCGAGGGATAAGGTGCCCGTCGATGCGAAGCCCTCTGCCGACGAAGCCCTGCTCGCGACGGCGCTGAAGTATGCCGATCCCGCGAATCCGGGAAGAGATTATGCGAGGTCCGCCCAGTATCTCAGGCGACTCGTGAAAGAGCATCCGGCCAGCCCGTTGGCAGGACAGGCAAGAATTCTCATAGGACTGCTACAGGAAACAGAACAGTTGAGGCGGACAATCGATAAGCTCAATGGGACGATCGATAAGCTTAACGCGATCATGGAAGAGTCGAAGAAGGTCGATGTGGAAATAGAAGAGAAAAGGCGGGAGAGGCAGAGATAGGAGGACCCATGCCTTCAAGAAAGATCCTGGTAGTCGACGACGACAAAAACCTCATCCAGATTTTGAAGGTTCGCGTCGAATCAGCGGGTTATGAAGTCACCACAGCCCTGAAGGAAGAAGATGCGCTTGAGGCAGTCAAGAATCAGGCTTTTGACCTCGCCATTGTCGATCTTCAGCTGGAGCGCCTGAACGGGATTTCACTGATGAAGGAGTTCCACCTCGTATCTCCTGATATTCCCGTCATCATTCTTACCGCGTACGGAACGATCGAGAGCGCGGTCGAGGCCATGAAGCAAGGGGCATACAGCTACCTGACCAAGCCATTCAATTCCCGGGACATGCTCTTCCAGATCGAAAAGGCTCTGGAGACTCGCAGGCTCACATCGGAGATCCGGCGCCTGAAGGACCTTCTCGAAGAAAAATATGATTTTGCTAATATTGTAGCCATTAGTCAGAAGATGAAAGAGGTGCTGGAGATAGTCTCAAGAATTGCGGGAAGCGATTCTACCGTCTATATTCAAGGCGAAAGCGGTACGGGAAAAGAACTAATCGCCAAGGCGATCCACCTGGCCAGCGACCGGCGGGACAAGCCCTTCGTCGCTCTCAATTGCGCGGCCCTACCGGAATCCCTCCTCGAAAGCAAGCTTTTTGGCCACGAGAAGGGCGCCTTTACCGGGGCCATACAGAGCACGAAAGGTCTGTTTACCCAGGCTCACGAGGGCACCATTTTTCTCGACGAGATTGGCGACATGTCCCCATCCGTTCAGGCCAAGCTTCTGCGGGTTCTGCAGGAGCGCCGATTTTACCCGCTTGGAAGCGAAACGGTCGTGGAGGTCGATGTCCGGGTGGTCGTAGCTACCAACAAGGACCTGGAAGAAGAAGTAAAGAAGGGCCTCTTTCGCGGCGATCTTTATTACAGGATTCACGTTATCCCGATCCGTCTACCCCCATTGAGGGAGAGGAAGGAAGATATCCCTCCCCTTGTCGACCATTTCGTGAAAAGGTTTAACCGGCAGATGAAGAAAGGTATTAAGGGCTTGACCAGCGAAGCGATGAAGAAGCTTCTTCTCCACGATTGGCCGGGAAACGTGCGCGAGCTGGAGAACACTATCGAGTATGCGATCGCCATGACCAGAGTCGATATGATTACCGAAGACGACATTCTTCAGCCAAAAGCGGGGGCATCGGAACAGCCGCTTAAGACGCTGAAGGAAGCGAAAGATGCGTTCGAGAAGGACTACCTCGTGAGCCTTCTCAAGTTCTTTAGGGGCAACGTGAGCGAAGCAGCCGATTTTGCCGGGAAGTATAGGGCTGACTTTTACAGTCTCTTGAAAAAACACGGCCTGAACCCGGCAGACTATAGAAGGACCGAGTAGTTCCCAACCAGGCATGCCCACGGGTGCGCTCCTTGACGTGCTGATCGGTCTCAATGTATAAGAATGCTTGAACTACAGACGATTGCGCCATCAATAGAAGGAGGCATGAAATGTCTAAGAAAATAGCCATAAGTCTTTTGTCCTTTTGTTTTGTCCTCTCTGTCGTCGGAATGGCCCTGTCCCAGGACGCTCCCGCCAAGGCTCCCGCAAAGGCGCCTGCCGCCCCGACCGCGCCGCAGGATAAACAGCTTCTCGGTGAGGTCGTGAAGGTCGATGTAAAGACCAAGACACTTGTCGTACGGACGCAGGATGGGGAGAAGACCTTCGATGCGGCCAAGGCAACCTTCTCGGGGTACCAGAAAATTGCCGACATAAAGTCGGGCGACAAAGTCGCGATCCTCTATCAAGAGAAGGGTGGTAAGCTGACTGCCAAACTGGTAGCGAATCACGCTGCCATGATGAAGGCACCACCCGCGCCCGGTAAATGAGCGGGAGTTGACTCACGCAGCATGGCCGAAGCGGCGCCGAATATCATTCTCATCGGGATGCCGGGGTCGGGTAAAAGCACCGTCGGTGTGGTTCTGGCAAAGCTAACCTCCCGCAGTTTCATTGATACCGATGTGCTCATCCAAACCTTAGAGGGCGTTTCCCTGCAAGAGATTGTGGACACGCACGGCTACATGGACCTGCGTAAGATAGAGGAGCAGGTTCTTCTTCGTCTCGACTGCCGCAACCATGTGATCGCAACAGGTGGCAGTTGCGTCTATAGCCGCGCCGCTATGGCACACCTGAAACAGGATGGCCTCTGTGTGTTTCTCGACGTTCCCCTTGCCACGTTGCAGAAAAGGATTCGTAATTTCAACACAAGGGGCCTCGCAAAAAAAGCGGGCCAAACCCTGGGAGATCTTTTCGAGGAACGTTACCCTCTGTATAAAGAATGTGCGGACATCACCGTATCGTGCGCAGGACTGAAGCACGAAGAAGTCTGCACCGCAATTATCGCAGCTATTGATGGGTTGAAGACCAACTACTCGATTGGCTAGTACCGATATGGATTCAAGATGGACGACCCAGCCACTGGCTGGGTACCCCGGGCGACAAGGAGGGGTGAGACTAAGGCGTACTATACGTACGTCGCAGGATCACGACAGCGAAGGTATACGCTTGAAGGCGAATCGGTATCAGGTTATTTCGTCAGCCCGTCGCCTATCTGCATCATAAGCCACAGGTAAAAATTCATGGGTGTGCCGGTGATTTTGGTTTTCGCCTGTGCGCCCCAGTTGTCGAGATACATGCCGACCTCTTCCGTCTCGGCCAGCACCACCCCAATGGGTAGCACTGATTCACTTACGGTCGCAGCAACCCGCTTGCCCTGGGCATCGATCGCCTCGACTTCCACCACCGTGAGGTCGCGCTGGGCAAACCTGATAGTGCGCTGAACCACGCGTTTCACGGTGCGGGCCACCTGAAAGTTGCCCACCTCTTTATCCTGCTCCTTGTAATATTTCTCAGGGACCGTGAACGGCGAGTAGCCCTTCATCTGGACAATCACTTCCAGCAGCTCGCCCGGCCCCTGGGGAGTCTCCTCCACCAGGAAACGGGTGACGACGGGCGGATTCTTTTCCATCACCACCTCGATCTCCATCCACGAGGCGGGCTTGTTTCCCTGAGGCGCCTTCTCCAGCGTGGCCATCCACATGCGGTAGTGCTCATCCTTGGCCCTGTCATGGACAACGTAGCTCGCCCAGGCCCCAGGCACGAACTGGAACGTGTCGCCTATGAACATGACAGGTTTCTGACCCTGGATGTCACCGGCGAAAGCGCCGGAGGAAAAAGCCATGAGCAAAATCATGATAACAGCAAGACGGGTGACCTGTCGGATAATCACGACTCTCACTTTTTCTCCTTTTTCTGTTCGGTCTTTGGAGGGTCTACAATCGGCTTCAGCACTGTCACGCGCTGGGCGGCGAGTTTCCCTGCTTCACCGTCAGGAGCCGCCTTCACCTGCATCAGGTACTGGTCGTACGCTGCCTTCCTGTCACCCACGTTCTCATAGCACTGTCCCAGCAACGTGTGTATGGTCGCATGTTTTGGCTTCGCCTCGGCAAAGGCCGAGAGGTGTGGGATCGCCGCCTTGTACGAACGCTGCTTGTAGTATCCCATGCCCAGAAAATAGTGAGAGACTGTGTCCTGGGGAAAGAGGGAGAGGCTCTTCTTCAGGTAGCGCGCAGACTCGTCGAAGTTGCCTTGTGCGTATCGCACCGTGCCGAGACCCCTGTGGGCCGGCTGATAATTCGGGTCGAGGGTGAGAGCACCGTTGAAGTATCGCTCCGCCTCCGGATAGTTCTTCTGCTTCATCCAGATGAAACCGGCCAGGGCATAGAATGGCGGCTGGTACCGATTTGCGGAGATTGCCTGGCTCACCAGGTTGTTCGCCTCAGCGAGCTTGCCTTTTTCGAAGGCACGGAGCGCCGGATCATAATAGCTCGTATAGACGTGATTCGTGTTCCGGAGGTCAAGGGTCATGGTCTGGAACCGGCTGCGCTCCGAGCCATCACCTATCACCGGGGTCCGCGGTGTGGTGTTGATGATCTGCTGTATCTCCTCCAATCGCACGCTCGTTCTCGGGTGTGTCGAGAGAAGGTCCTCAAACCAGCTTCTCTCCTGGGGCTCCTTGCCCAGAGAACGCACATACTCATTGGAGACTCGCTGCAGGTTCTTGTGCGCACTCAGCGCACCATTTGTGTCATAGCCTATCCGACCCATGTACTGCACGCCCAAACGATCAGCCTCCAGCTCGTCGTCCCGGCTGTATTTGAGAAGCAGGAGGCTCCCGCCCGCAGCGCCCAACCCTATGAGTGAGTCAGCATAGTCCTGGCCGGAGAGCGCAATACCTGCGATACCAAGCCCCACCTGCAGAAGAATGGTGTTAGTAATCTGCCTTGCTGAATGGCGGGCTGATACGTGGCCCATTTCGTGGCCCATGACAAAGGCAAACTCGGCCTCATTGTCGAGCCCGGCGAGCAGCCCGCGGGTCATCACCACGTGTCCGGGAATAGCCCACGCGTTCGGCACGGAGCTGTTCTGTACGGCGAACGAAACAGGAAGATTCGGCCGGTGCGAGTTCTTGTGGATGCGCTTAACCACATCACCGAGGTACGTTTTTAGTCGCTCGTCCCTGTATTCGCCACCGCCGCCCTCTGCGCCCCACAGGGCGTTCGGGTAGAGTTCCTTGCCCATCTGGATCTCTTCTTGTTCCGTGACGAGCATGAGCTCGGTCTGACCCGTCACAGGATTGGTGGCACAGCCTCCGAGCGCGAGCACAAGGCAGGCGTAGATCGCACATACAACCAAGCTTCTACGGAGCATTCTCATCTACTTCCTCGCAGTGCAGACAGAGTAGCCTGGTTACGACCCTTCCTTGCGCAGGCCCGTCATGATGACGAGTCGCTCGGACAGAGCCGTGTCGAACAACAGGCACGGGACGCCGCCCGCAAAACTCGGCTCCTCGTACCAGACTGCCGAAGCAATAACCTTGCCATTCATGAGCACGGAGAAGGGGACCTGCCCCTGGGTAACAGGTACCGAAAGGGTCATGATATCCCCGGCAAGCACGGTCTGCCCCAAACCCCCTTGGTTAGCGCCCGCTCGCACCGTGACGTCGACGGCCGAGCGGTTCCTGAACGTTGCAAGCGTCGTGTGGTCCCGTCCTGCCGCGGTAGGGGTGCCTTGGGAATAACGCACTTTCCCCGGAGTTGCGAACCCGCTGCGCGCCTCGAGCGCGCGCACGTATGTTTCGAGCCCATCATCCGGCCAATAAATAAGACTCTCCCTGTAAAGGAGCACAGCTTCCCGGCCTCGACGTTGCTCCTGCTGGGTGTACGCCTCATTGCGCATGCTGAGCGCGAGCGCCTTTTTCAGTTCAACCTTGCGGCTTACAGCTTGCCGGGAAAGTTCTGAGGGTTGTGACGCCTTACCTTCGGGCGCACCGGCACCGGGACTATCCTGTCGGGTGGAAGCCCCGGTACTCTGTGTGTCAGGAGCCCGGCCCATGGCAAGAAGTGGCGATGCTTCCGCAAAGGGATGAGCGGCAGGAAAGGCTACGTACGGTGAGTAAACGATGAGTCCACAGAGTATGGTGGCGGCCCATGTTATCAGGGCACGAGCGGTCACAGACACTTGGCTATTTTCTTACGGATACTGCTGCCTGTCAAGGGGTAATCCTCACGCCCCTGTAACGATATTGCTACTAATGCTACATTCGTTCCCCTTGGACTCGGAGAGGCTATCCAGTTTATACCGATTCGGATTCAAGATGTACGACCCAGCCTTCGGCTGGGTACCCCGGGCGGCAAGGAGGATAGCGACGGCCAGATTTCTAGTTCTGCCGGTTTGCATTCGCGATGGAGAGCGAGGCGCACAAGCCACGAGGAATGGAGGCGTACCTCGTGGTACGTCGGAATGACGCGGGGCGCGAGCAACGAAGCTATACGCGTGGAGGCAAATCGGCACTAGTGGAATGATGCGCCACCGTCGACGAGCAGTGTCTGCCCCGTGATGAAGTCGCTGTCATCCGAAGCCAGAAAGAGAACAGCTCCCGTGAGGTCCTCAGGCACCTCGTTGCGTTTAAAGCAACGTTTGGCTGAAGAGATGTTCAAGTGCTCTGCCGGGTACATGGGACTTCCTTTAACAACTTCGGTGGTCGTGAGCCCTGGAGCGACGGCATTGACGCAAATATTGTCGTCTCCGACTTCGCGCGCCATAACGCGCGTCAACGCGATGATACCACCCTTTGACGACACGTAGTGGGCGAAGCCAGGCACCCCATCAAAAAAAGTGCTTGATGTGATGTTGATGATCTTTCCTTTCCCTTGCATCTTCATGTAAGGATAGACCGCCTTACTGCAGAGAAACATTCCTTTGAGGTTAATTCTCAGCACACGATCCCACTCGTCTGCATGAATCTCATAAAATGGTTTTCGCCCAAGAGTGGCAAAGATACCGGCATCATTTACGAGAATGTCAACACGGCCGAACTGCTCTGAAACCACCCGCACCATGCTGCCCACGCTCTCTACCTCGGAGACGTCCGTGTAGATAGCAAGCGCCTCACCACCTTTCGAGACTATCTCATCTTTCACTGCCGAGGCGTCGAGAATATCAGCCACTGCGATACGCGCACCCTCTTCGGCAAGACGCAGAGCAAAGGCCTTTCCCAGCCCTCGAGCGCCTCCCGTAATGATCGCCACCCTGCCCTTCAGTTTCATGCCTTCTCCTTTCTGCCAATGAGGCTGCGTCAGCCTATCCCTCTTCACCTTCGAAGAAATAATATCGCAGCCGCTTAGAAAACAAAAGAAATTGTCAATACGAGCAAGTACCGTTGATTCGTTAATTGGTTAATTGGTTGATTCGTAAATACATTTACGCGAGGCAAATCTAACTGCATCCTGCGAGGATTTTCATTGAAAATCACTCCTTCTTGTGCCAGAATGGACGCTGCGTGCGCTTGTTTTGCAGGGCTCACTCTTTTACCCATGCCTATATTCTTTGCGTTCATTACGATGCTCTGCTACGGGACTGACATTCTGCTGGTCAGGAAAGGACTCATCAAGAGCCCGAACGCAGCGGTCGCCGCGTTCATCACCCTGTCCGTCAATGCCTGTTTCTTCCTGATATATGTCCTGATCACCGAGCCTCTCGCCAGCATCCGGCTTGAGACGATTTACTACTTCATAATCGCCGGCGTAATGGCTCCGGGACTTGCCCGGGTTTTCAATTACAAGGCGGTTCAGAAGGTCGGTGTTTCGCTCACAGCGCCCATCGTCAACAGCGAAATCTTGATCGCCGTTGCAATGGCCGTCATCATTCTTAATGAGCCCATGAACGTCACCATCGGGACAGGTGTCCTCAGCGTGGTTGGAGGTCTCGCCATCCTTGGCCGCGAATCGGGAAAAAAACCGGGCGAACAAACGCGGAAGATCCGTTACCGATACCTTGTCTATCCCTTTGTCGCTTCCTTCCTCTACGGGTCTTCCATCTTCCTGCGCAAACTGGGCCTGAACAATTACGGTTCTCCAGTTGTCGGGGCGCTGGTAACGTCCGGCACGTCTTGGCTCGTTATGCTCTTCACCCTTGTTGCCAGTAGAAATCTTGCGGGTGTGACCAAAGTGAAGAAAGAGAGCCTGCCCTACTTCATACTGGGAGGCTGCCTGACCAGCATCGGCTGGTATGCCTTGTTTAACGCCCTCCACATCGGCAGGGTGGGTATCGTGACGCCGATTGCCGTAAGCTATTCGCTGGTGACGATGAGCTTCAGCTACTTCTTCCTGCGCGATGTTGAAATCGTCAACAAGTGGGTGGTCTGCGGAACCCTGTTCGTGGTGGGTGGTATCCTGCTGCTGTGCCTGGGAACGTGACGCAGCGTGAGTCGCGGCAGCGAACCAGCCAGCGGCCTCACCAGGTAATCAAGTTGCGCCCTTTTTGGATTATTTCGAGTTGGGTTCTCCCGATCATCACAACGCCCTTGCGCGGGCTTCCGCTGCGGCTTGCCTCCACTTCGACCTTGACAACTCCCCTTTCTCCCTCCTGGGAATAGGAAACCTTGATCCAGGAATTATTTGACCCAACCGTCGCAACACAATCCGGTGAGGATGCCACCACTTGGGCCTCTCCATTTCCGCCCTCAGGCGCAAACTGAAGGGTGGAGGGGGAGAGTGTGTATATACAGAGTGACTGCTGGGCACGAACCGGCGCCGCAGCAGCATACAGCACGAGTGCCAGTATTAATACGACGAAAATCCTCGGTCTCATCTTTATCTCCTTCCGGCCCGACAGACTCGCACCGCCCAAAGATTTTGTGCCGTCCTAGTGTAGGTTAATCGATAACGGGAGCAATATCAAGAGAAGACCAGCACGGTGGCCAGTGATCAGTGATCGGTGAAGGGCGAGACGCGGGAGAGAGGGAGACCGGGAGATTTGAAAGTAACCAGTTATCGGTAATCGGTTATCGGTGAGCAGTAAAACGAGAGAAACCATCGAAACGAAAGAAACCAGAGAAATCAGAAAAGCCCGACGCCGAATTTTCTTGACATGTTGCGTAAAAACGCTTGAAATCAAGGGTACATTTTTCGCGAGGAGGCAGGACATGAAAAAGAAGACCCAGATTCGAGGATTCTCTATAGTTGCGTCGATTGCGTCGGTTGCTTTGATATGCGTGCTTCTATGCGCCGCCCCGGCGGACGCCGAATTCCCCGACAAGCCGATCACCGTCATCGTGTCGTATGATGCGGGAAGCACCACCGATCTCCTAGTCAGGGCACTCGCCGTTAGCACGGAGAAGGCCCTCAACACAAAGCTGATTTTTGAGAACAAGGGCGGGGGAGGAGGAACGGTCGCCCTGGGTGTCTTGTCCGCTGCGAAGCCGGACGGGTACACGCTCTGTGCAGGGAACAGCGATTCACTCGTGTATACCCCTATGCTCCAGAAGGTCCCGTTTAAGCCGCTGAAGAGCTTCACACCGATCATTGGATTCGCCGGCGCCCCGCACACTGCGCTCATCGTGCTGCCTGATGCGCCCTGGAAGACCTTCAGGGAGTTCGTAGATTACGCCAAGAAGAACCCAAAGAAAATAAAATATAGTACGTCCGGTGTGGGAACGGGCATGCACCTCGCCATGGAATATGTCGCGAACAAAGAGGGCATCCAGTGGATACACGTTCCCTACAAATCCGCTGCTGCCGCGAGAACAGCGCTCATGGGCGGCCATGTCGACGCCTGCTCGGCAGGCGCCGAGTTCGTTCCGTTCGGAAAGCAGGGATTGGTGAAAGTCCTTGTCTCACATGGAGAGAAGAGATCGCCTGCCTTTCCCGATGTCCCGACCATGAAAGAACTGGGATATGACTTTGTCAAGGAGACGGTGTTTTCTATGGTGGGACCTGGCGGGCTTCCTCCGGAGGTACTTAAGAAACTGGAGGCTGGATTCACCAAGGGCATGGAAGCGCCTGAGTTTACCATGGTGCGCGATAAACTTGATTGCCTGCCCGTCTATTACAATGCGGCGAACTACGACAAATTCCTGCACGACCTCTGGGTGCGCACCGAGAAGATGTTCAAGGACGCAGCGCTCATAAAAGAGCCTGCCACGCCCCCGCAATGAGGTTGAAACGGATCTGTATATTTTCCAAGGAGGCTTCTAATGAAGAAGATTGATATTTTCACGCACATCCTGCCAAAGCGTTATCAGGAAGAGATTCTAAAGATCGACCCGGTGGTCAAGGACATCAACAAGAGGGTGCGGGATGCCACCGGCATCATGGACCTCGACGACCGGTTCCGGGTGATGGACCGTTTCGGCGATTATGCCCAGATCATAAACATCGTCACACCGCCCGTGGAATCGTATGGTCCATCTGCTGTCTCAATGGAGCTTGCAAGGATTGCCAACGACGGCATGGCAGAACTTGTCCAGAAGCACCCTGACCGTTTTCTCGGGTTCGCTGCGGCGCTCCCCATGAACGATCCAGAGGGCCTGCTGGCTGAAGCAACGCGCGCCGTGAAAGAACTCGGGGCAGTTGGCGTGCAGGTGATGAGCAACGTGCTGGGCCGCCCTTTGGATAAGCCTGAGACCATGCCCCTTTTCGATCTGATGGCAGAACTCGATCGTCCTGTCTGGATTCACCCGATTCGCGGTGCAGACTTTCCCGATTACCAGAAGGAACCAAAGAGCCACTACGAGATCTGGTGGAACTTTGGTTGGGCCTACGAGACGAGCGCGGCCATGGCACATCTCGTATTTTCTGGCATCTTCGACCGCCACCCCAACCTCACGATCATAACCCACCACCTGGGAGGTATTGTCCCGTACGTGGAGGGAAAGATCGGCCGGGGCTGGGACGCCCTTGGCACGAGAACAACGGACGAAGATTATTCACTGGTTCTGAAACGGCTTAAGAAGAGGCCGATTGATTACTTCCGGATGTTCTATGCGGACACGGCAATCTTCGGAGCAGCAAACGTGGCCACATGCGGTCTCAACTTTTTCGGTGAGGAGCACGTGCTTTTCGGAAGCGACATGCCTTTCGGGCCAAAAGAGACAAACGGCTGGCTTGGCCTGATCGTGGAGATGCTCGACAGCCTCGACATCACCCAGCAACAGCGTGATGCCATATACGGGGGAAACGCGAAGCGGATTCTCAAATTAAAATGATCGGTGCCATTGCCTCTCATGAACAAAACTGTTGCTCTTATTGAGAGGTCATGGTAAAAGCAATCTAAATACCAGCGTGCCAGACCCTGCAAGGGAAGCGAAGTGAGAATCTTCCGCTGTCCCGCAACTGTGATGGGTAGGCGGCTCGCACGGAGCAATCCAGCCACTGCACACGGGGTTTCCCGAGTGCGGGAAGGCGCGGGCGCCGGATAAAACCTAAGCCAGGAAACCTTGGGGTCAGCTCAACACGCATACGTCCTTACGCGGCATAAGGAGGTGCGCCTTGCCACCCAGTTCATCGTAACATCAGCGTGACTCTCCCATCGGTATAAGAAACCCGTTTTGTCGGGTCTACTGCGCCTATCAAAGGAGGAACGCTTTATGCGTGCACTAATCATAGCTACAACGGTCTTTTCGGTCTTCACCTTCATGTCATCCCCTGCCTTGGGCCAACAACCTCAGCAGGCCCAGCAGGCACCATACCGTCTCGATGATGTCGTGGTAACAGCGGAGCGTATGCAGTCTCCCCTGCGCGAAGCTCCGGCGAACGTCACCATCATTTCGAGGGAGGAGATCGAGTCGGAAGGCGCGCAGACGCTGGCCGATGTGCTCCAAAAGGAGCCCGGCGTATTCACAAGGAGCCCGCTGGGCAACCCCAAGGCCTCAACGGTAGACATCAGAGGATACGGAGAAACAGCGCCGGCAAACGTGCTCTTCCTCATAGACGGCAGGCGCGTCAACAGCATTGACCTCTCGGGTCCGGACCTCGCGCAGATTCCCATCGAAATCATTGAGCGCGTAGAAGTATATAGAGGCCCGGCGAGCGTTCTGTATGGCGACAATGCAGCAGCCGGCGTGGTCAACATCATCACCCGAAAAGGCGAAGGCAAACCAACCCTCACCGGGAGCGTGACCGGCGGCAGTTACAATTATTTCAAACCCCAGGCGTCGGTCTTCGGCAAGCAGGAAAAACTCTCCTACTATGCGCTTGGTTCATACACAGACACCGACGGATACCGCCACAACAACGCGTTCCGCTCGAAAGACTTTTTCGGGGACCTGGGATACGAAGCAGCTAAGAAACTCGATCTTTCCCTGCGTGTCGGCTTCCACAGCGACTCATACGGGTTGCCGGGAGCCCTGCTCTGGAACAGCCAACTGAATAGTGGTCAATATGATAGGAAGGATTCCGTGACTCCGAACGATAAGGCTTCCACCGACGACAATTTCGCTGATTTCGAAGCCGTTGTGAAGTTCGAGGAGTTCGCGAAGCTCTACCTGGGCGGTTCATTCCGCGACAGGCACACGGCATCCTACTTCGACTATGGTTCGGGCAGCTTCACCGACAACAAGAGCAGCTTGCAGACCTACGGCTTCACGCCAAAAATGGTCTTCGAGACTCCGTTCTCCAGCCTCAAGAACATGCTGGTTGTGGGATTTGATTACTACCGCTACCCGACAACCGTCAAGGTTTTTGGCGACAGCTCTCTTGGACTCTCAAATACCTCAACCGACATCACACGAACCGACACGGCCCTGTATGTGAACGACAAGTTTTATCCCATCCGCGATCTTCTCCTTGAAGCGGGCTATAGAACGCAGCGCGTCAAGTACGACGTTCAAAATACGGATTTCGTGAACCCGACCGTTTCTGCCTCCTCGACAACCATCGACGAAAAGGAAGCGTACCGCTTCGCGGCCAACTACTCATTCTCAAGCTCTGGTTCAATGTTCGCCAGTTTCGCCAGGGGATTCCGCTTCCCGCTGACCGAGGAGTTTGTCGTACCCGGGTATTGCTTCTTCGGGTTCTGTGTTCCGACGGTAGTGAACACCGACATGAAGCCCCAGACGTCAGATGAACTCAACATCGGCCTGCGGTGGAATCCATTCAAGATGCTTGGTGGGACCATTACCTATTTTCGGGCCAAGAACAACGACGAGATTTTTTTTAACCCAGTCACTTTCGCCAACGAGAATTACGACCGCACCAAGCGCGAGGGAATCGAAACGAGCCTCCTGTTCAACCTGACGCAAATGTTCAGCCTCGGCCTCTCCTACTCATACACTCAGGCTCGTTTTGACGGAGGCCCTTTTGACGGCAACGATATTCCATTGGTCCCGAACAACAAGTTTTCAAGCACACTGACCTTTACGCACGGTAACTGGATGGCAAATCTCATCGGCGTGTACACAGGCCCCCGGTGGGTTGCGAGTGACCCGGATAACGCCCAGCGCAAACTGCCTGGCTACACGGTCTTCGACGCCTCGGTGGGATACCGGTTTAAAGCGCTCAATGCCCTGCTGACCGTAAAAAACCTCTTCGGGAAGAAGTATTACGACACCGGAACATACAGTACCTTCAGGAACGACATAGGGGTCCTCCCCGCACCAGTACAGCAGTTTTTCTTCAGGCTCGACTACAGCCTCGGGGGT
>Ga0102851_10000921_pt1 | contig 15950 bp, 11 predicted proteins | sample Mud3Dept3metaG_FD_79558 | JGI IMG/M metagenome (GOLD analysis project Ga0102851, IMG submission 79558) | Freshwater wetland microbial communities from Ohio, USA, analyzing the effect of biotic and abiotic controls - Mud 3 Core 4 Depth 3... | ecosystem: Environmental > Aquatic > Freshwater >... | reverse complement strand
TCCTCCCTGCCAACCCTGAAATAAACTTGTTCCTCATCAGCATCAAGTGCCATGTCGCCGCCTGCTCCCATTTCAGCCGGTGTGGTACCGCAGATCCTCTGGTACACTGAAGCATTCTTTAACCTGCCTGCCTCGCTGTCGGCAAACAGTATTGCCAGGTCAACCTCGATTACCTGGACAGGTCCGCCAAAACGCGGAGCCGATTGTTCACGAGGAGTGTTCCTCATGAAATAAAGCTTCATCGATTTCCTCGCCACATTGAGCATTCCGGTAAATCCGCCTTCACTCACCTGAACAATGACTCCTGTCGCCTCATTGACAGCCATTGCTTCGCCCTTCACCCTGTTGGAACGGAATATAACCCATTTTCCGTCTGCAGTCCATTGATTGTGAGTCTGATAGATCTTTGAGTCCCCGGCAGATCTGGTAGTGAGGAATGTGAGCCGGGCACCGGTCACAGGATCTGTAATTACTTTCTTCTCCGAAGGGAAACGGGTACCGATCTGGGCCGAAGATGTGGCTGCCAGGAAAAGACACAATAAAGTCAATTTAAAAGTTTTCATAGGAATATCGATTAAATAATATTGAATAATCTGTTTTATGGCACATCGCTAACGCGGATTTGCAATCCGTGCTTCACTAAAAAAGTCGTTATCTGGGCACCGATTACAAATCGGCGCCATCATTTTTGAATCACCCACTCGCCCACTCGCCCTTTCTCCCCCTTCTTCTCCCGCCATTTCGCCGTTGCACCTTTGCGCATTATGCCAACTTCTTATATTTAATTCTTACCGGAGTAGTATCTGCAACTCTTTTCTTAAAGTTTTCTTCATAATCAGAATACGTTCCTTCAAACCAAACCACCTTCGAGTTGCCTTCAAAGGCAAGCATATGGGTTGTGACCCTGTCAAGGAACCATCTGTCGTGGGAAATAATGACAGCGCATCCCGCAAAATTCTCAAGACCCTCTTCAAGCGCCCGCAGGGTGTTCACATCTATATCGTTTGTAGGTTCGTCAAGCAGAAGGACATTTGCTCCCGATTTAAGTGTAAGGGCAAGATGGAGCCTGTTCCTTTCACCGCCGGAGAGCATTCCGCATTTCTTCTCCTGGTCTGCCCCGGTAAAGTTGAACCTTGCCACATATGCTCTGGCATTCACCAGTCTGTTCCCTACCATTATATCGTTCTGGCCGCCGGAAATAACCTCATAGACCGTTTTCGACGGATCGACACCTGCATGAGCCTGGTCGACATATCCGAGACTGACTGTTTCACCCACTTCAAATGTGCCTTTAGTTGCATTCTCCTGCCCCATTATCATTCTGAAAAGTGTCGTTTTTCCTGCACCATTCGGACCGATGACACCTACAATGCCATTCGGGGGAAGGTTGAAGTCGAGATCTTCAAACAACAGTTTGTCACCAAATGATTTTGCGACATGTGATGCTCTTATCACTTTATCGCCGAGCCTAGGTCCGTTAGGTATGAAAATCTCCAGCTTTTCTTCCTTCTGTTTAACATCCTGGTTAAGCAGGTTCTCATAGGCTCCCAGCCTGGCTTTTGATTTGGCATGACGTGCTTTTGGTGACATCCTTACCCATTCAAGTTCCCTTTCAAGGATCTTTCTTCTTCTTATACTTCCTTTCTCCTCAATCTCCAGCCGTTTTGCTTTCTGTTCCAGCCATGAAGAGTAATTTCCCTTCCACGGGATTCCTTCACCCCTGTCGAGCTCAAGGATCCATCCGGCAACATTATCAAGAAAATACCTGTCGTGTGTTATGCAGATCACTGTACCTTTGTATTGTTTCAGGGTTGTTTCAAGCCATTGTACCGATTCCGCGTCGAGATGGTTTGTCGGCTCATCGAGGAGCAGCACGTCTGGTTGCTGCAGGAGAAGGCGGCATAATGCAACTCTCCTGCGCTCACCACCTGAGAGGATATTTACCTTTGTATCGCTGTCGGGGCATCTGAGGGCATCCATGGCTCTCTCAATCCTGTGCTCAATGTTCCAGCCGTCATGGTACTCAATTTTCTCCTGTAGCTCAGCCTGCCTGTCCATTAGTTGCTGCATTTTCTCAGGATTTTCAAAAACATCAGGATCACCGAAGCTGATGTTTATTTTTTCGAATTCCTTTATTATCTCCATGACATCCTTAACACCTTCTTCCACAATTTCCCTGACACTCCGGCTTTCATCCAGCAGAGGATCCTGCGGAAGGTGTCCGACAGAGTAGCCGGGAAGGAAAGTAACCTCACCCTGATACTCTTTTTCCTTACCTGCAATTATCTTCAGCAGAGTTGATTTTCCTGCACCATTAAGCCCGATAATACCGATCTTCGCCCCCAGAAAAAAAGATAGAGAAATATCTTTAAGAACCTGGCGATGAGGCGGATAGGATTTCCCAACCCGGTACATCGAGAATATTATTTTGTTGTCTTCTGCCATTAATCCGGATTTTTTTACAATTTAGAAATTCCTGATATTCATTTTACATAACTGTAAAAATATTGTTTTTAACCTATTATTTTTTAACGTATAGGGTATAAAAACAGCAGGGGCGCTGCACGCAACGCCCCTACAACTTAAATCTACAACCCAGTAATATACGATCAATCTATTTCTGGAACAATTTTACTGTTTCATCCTGCAGCAGAACCCACAGTGAATAGACTCCCTTGAGGGTACCGATGGGGATATTGAGGCAGCCAAGGGCTGCAACGACAATGATCAGATACCGTGCCCACGGCTGAAGGCTAAGCAACCCGATCCCCCCGACAAGTCCAAGTGTTGACAGAGTTCCAAAAAGTAACGGGAGGCTTATAGAAAGGAAGCCCAGGACCATTGTGGGTATCTCTTCACCACCTACCATTCCCCTGGCAAAATTAAGTGCAACAAAAATTGCTGCAGCTAAGATCAGGCCAAGAAATCCGAAACCAATATGTATTGCACCGACCACAATGACATGTTTTTTCATTTTTGAATCTTCCATGGTATTATTCTTTTTCCGGTTAATAATTTATTTTCATTCCTGATCAAATGACTTACAATTTAATGAATTGATGCATCGTTTATCCATAAAATCCAATAAATGCAACCTTTTTAGGCTGTTTTGACTCTACTAAGCAAGAGTTTAATATTTTTAAACTGTAATAAGATCTGTATGAAGAGAAATATTCTATATGCTGCTGCATTTATTTTTCTGGCCTGGGCTGCAACATCCTGTGAAGGTCTTGAGCTGTGTAAATTCTGCAAATTAGTTTCTACGGATTCATCGAACGGGGAGGTGATTGAGGGTTCCGAAATCGAGTATTGCGGAGCAAAACTGATAGCCATCGAAGCAGTAGGTCCCAAAACTGTTGGAACCATTACAACAAGATACGTCTGCCGTTAATATCTGACTCCAATAAAAGTAACATCGTCCACCTGAGGGTTGTTACCGCGCCACTCCTCAAAGATCTCATTCAGCCTTTCTCCCTGTTTCAGCATTGGCTTTCCCGATAGCGCCACCAGGGTCTCTTTAAGTTTCACTGACATGAATTTTTTCTGATGAGGGCCGCCGAACTGATCAGCAAATCCATCAGAGAATATATAAAATGCATCTCCCTTCCGGAGCTTAATTTTATGCAATGTGAACGGCTGCATCTTATAATGTATCGAAGCAGGCATTTTATCGGCACGGTAATGGATCAACTCGCTGTCCCTGACCAGGTAAAGCGGATTATTTGCCCCGGAGTACCAGAGTGTGCCCTGGTCAAAATCGACAACGCATACCGAAAGGTCCATTCCGTCTTTAATGGAGTCCTGATCTGCAACCTGATTCAATGATCTGATAACTCCCTGACGGAGGTTTTCAATGATCTGGTCGGGCATCAGCACATGTTTTCCATTAACGATTTCATTCAGGAGTGTTACCCCGAGCATGCTCATAAATGCACCCGGAACTCCGTGACCGGTACAGTCAGCAGATATTATCACCTGCCTGTTCCCCTGTGAGCTGACCCAGTAGAAATCACCGCTGACTATTGCAAGAGGCTTGTACAGAACGAAGTGTTCCAGCTTGTCACTGAAGAGCTCCAACGATGGCATCAGAGCAGTATGAATCCGCCTGGCATATTCAATACTATCGGTTATATGCTTCTTCTGGTAGGCAATCTGATCCCTCTGGGCAGCGGCAAGGTCTCTTTGGATTGCTATCTCATCCTTCTGCATTGAGATTGTTCTGTTCTTCTCTTCAAGCTTGATGTTTGCCTCTCTCTTGATCCTGTAACTCCTGTAAATGAAATACCCGAGAATACTTACCAGCAGAAGTGCAACCAGGGCAAAGGCAAGTACCAGCTTCTGCTTTTCAATGGCTTCCAGCTGCATTTTGATTTTGTCTTCCTGTTTCGAGATCATTTGCAGCTGCTCATCGATCCTGGTCAACTGAAGATTTATTTTCTCCTTTTGTTTTTCGAGGGTGTCTTTTTGTACCTGTACCTCCTGCTGTTGTCCTGTTATTACCTTTTTCTGAGAGTAGATCTCGCCCTGCTGCCTGCTTATCTGTCTGAACTGGTTGTCAAGGACCATCTGCTTTTCAACAAGAATTTCCTCTTTTGCATAGATCTCTTTATTGATGCTGTCAAGGAGTGCTTTCTGTTTCAGTATCTCCTGCTTTTGTGTTTCAATTATTGCAACCTGTTGTTTGATAGTCTCTTTCTGAACTTCTATTTCCCTGCTGGCAATATTAAACAGGTTCTCCCAGTCTTCCTTTGTCTTAATTGCCATAAACAATATCTCCTGCGGAACAGACATCTTTGCATTCTCCACCAGTTCTTCGTTGATATCGTATCTGGGTTTCCCGTTAACGACTATGAAATTGATCATCGATTCCCTGAATTCATACCCTTCCGTTATCAGCATGGTCTGGTGACCTGAGATCTTTTCCTTTACCCTCCGGAGATCATGGCCGGCATTTTTATTAAGGTACAGGACCTGGGTGTGAGTGATGCTCTCCAGGTTTTTGAATCCCACGATAACTACAGGTTTTTCCTGGATCAATCTTCTCGTTTTTGCAAGATTGCCCAATTCGTAAATAAGATCATAATCACCCAGGAGAACCCCAATCTTAAAGTTTGAAGAATCAGTGAAGGCAGGGCCATAATCAATATATCTTGAAAGGTCAAAAATATACAGTGCTCTTGTTGCATTATCGAATCCACCCTGACTAAAAAGACCGGTCAGTGGCAAAATCAGGCTTATGGAAAGCATTGCTTTTTTAATTAAACAAAAATGTTTAATCATTTTTTCAGAGGATAGTTTTATTTAACGAAATTGAGTAAATTTATCCAGCAAAACAAATTTAATAGCTCCCAGAAACCAGGGACTGTTAACGGGGTGTTGAAAAAATGTTAATAATTGTGTCCTTTCACAACTCCGCGCTCGGTTTCTTGTCGTATTTTTATAGTAGCTTAAACAATCCTTAAAATGGCCCTGAACACCAGCGCATTGCATTTTGAAAATAAAAAAATAGTCATTGTAGAGGACGATCTGCCGTCGATCAGGTATTATGAAACTCTCCTGAAAAGTTCGGGCGCCGATGTTAAAATATTCCGCAACGGGAAAGAATTCATTGATTTCATAGATCACAATAAGGAGAAAATCGATCTCGTTATAATGGACTTCCTTATCCCGCTGATTAATGGTATTGAGTGCATCCGGATTTTCCGTAAAGAGCGAAAGAGTGTTCCGGTCCTTATGATTACAGCCTATTCCTCGGAACAAAGCAAGACTGAAGCTTATCTTGCAGGATGCAATGAATACATCCTTAAACCGGTCTATCCCGATAAGATATTCATGATCCTGGAAAAGTACCTCATGCATGAGGTATCCCCGACTGTGGTTGATTGATCCTTTTAATTTCCTTTAGCAGGAACCTGCATTCCCACGAAAGCCGAATAATAATCCTTCAGCTTATTGTTTATTTCATTTGCTAGGTCCTTCTGTCCGACTGCCTCGCATGCATATGCGATCCTCGGGAGGTAGTGCTGTATTGCCGTCTGGATCTCATAGAATGCTGAATTCACAATATACGGGTTCTGTGCCAGGTAATAATCGAGTTGTTCATAATAGTACCTGCAGAATTCTTTTGTGAGGCTGACTGCTTTTTCGATTCCGCCTGCAGTAAAAAATCCTTCTATAATGTCAGGAAAATAAGGATCATGGGGGATATTACTTAATGGAAGAGTTTCCAGACAATAGTTGAGAACTTCAAGCGCTTTTTCTTTTTTACCTTCACTTACAAGCGCATTTGCCAGCTTTGCATAAATAAGTCTGGCTTTTATTACAGTTATTGTGCGCTTGTGGTTATAATCTATATAAACGCCCTTATCACTGGCACCGCCCCACACAAATTTCTTCATAATATTATCATAAAGAATATCAGTTTTTATACGTCCGTAATCGGACCAGCTTTTATTCTCCGATTTTATTGGCACCAGACGGTAAGCCAGACCCTCAAGCTGGAAATACGCCTCAAGTCCAAGAGCATCATTGTGATATCCTGTAACATAGTATATAGGTCGTTCCCAGTTATTATGAGCAAGAATATCAAGAACTATAAGCTGACTTTTAAGGATTGAATTTCCCTTGAGCGTTATATCTATATAGGGTACTATTTTTGCCGAATCTTCAGGGGCTACTGTCCCTGATGCTAACACCTTCGCCTTATCAACAGGGATACGGATGGTCCTTGTGGGAATTATATCGAGTATTTCAGTGGCTGATACCTTAACTTTAGTGGCCGGATTATCGCTCATCACATAATCGATAATAATGGATATATCGACAGGTTCTTTCACTTTTTCGATAATGAACACCTGGTTGTTTATCCCGTCATAATATTTCTGAACAGGCAACGTAACCGGTAACGGATCGGACTCATATGTTTTAAGCTTCATCTGGTCGATATACCAGTCGGTATTCAGGAGCATCAGGTTGCATACCCGTACATCAGTTCTTTTTCCCTCAACTTCCTGGGCATACCATAAGGGGAAAGTATCATTATCACCGTTTGTGAACAGGATCGCATCCGGTGCACACGATTCCAGGTAATTAAAAGCGACATCCCTGCCAAGGTAACGACCTGATCTGTCATGGTCATCCCAGTTTTCTGCCGCCATCACTACCGGCACTGCCAGCAGACAAAGCAATCCGGCAAGCGGTGCCGCAATTTTCTCGCCGATAAGTCTCTTAATGCCGTCAAACAAGGCAAGCACGCCTAATCCGATCCAGACCGAATAGAAATAAAATGATCCGACATAAGCATAATCCCGTTCCCTTGGCTGGTTGGGATACTGATTCAGGTAGAAGACAATGGCAATTCCGGTCATTATGAACAGCAACAGGATGATCGACCAGTTCTTATTGTCCCTGTTGAGCTGATAAAAGAGGCCGGCAATACCCAGGATAAACGGAAGCAGATAATACTTGTTCCTTGAGGGGTCATTTTTTTGTTCAGCAGGAAGGTTGGATGTTCCGACCCTTGGCTCATCAAGGAACTTAAGTCCTGTGATCCAGTTCCCGTTAATTGCACCTCCCGTGCCCTGGGTGTCGTTCTGTCTTCCTGAAAAATTCCACATGAAATACCTTAAGTACATATACCCGAACTGGTATGAGAACATGAATTTCAGATTCTCACCATACCCCGGTTTTTTAACAATGGATCTCTCTCCCGACTGGTCAGTGACCTGCAAAGGGATCCCCTTTGTTCCACCCCACTCCTTATAGACCTCTTCATGATCACTCTGTTCACTCCACATCCTGGGGAAGAGGGTGTAAAACCTTTCATCATATACCCGTTCAAGGTTCCTGTGGGTAATAATGTATTTTCCGTTTTCCAGCGCATAAACCGGCTTCCCTTCCGTGTAATCAAGAACAGGAGCATTATAATAGGTACCCCTGATCAATGGCCTCTGCCCGTATTGTTCCCGGTTCAGATAATATAAAAGATTGAAAGGATTTGAAGGATTATTCTCATTAAGCGGTGGTCCGGCCGATGCTCTGATCACAATTATGGCTGTTGACGAGTAACCTATCAGAATCACCACAATTGCAGTGAGCAAAGTATTCAGCATCACCCTGTTCCGGCTGGCAAGATACCAGACTATGCCTGAGATTGCCAGCAATACCAGCAGATTTACCAATGGTGATTCCAGAACAATCCAGATACCGGTAAAGAAAAGCGCTGCAATTGCGGTAATACTATTTTTAACACTATTATCGGATTGCATAGAAAATTTCACGGAGAGAATAAAGAGGACGATAAGAATGATAACATGGGTGATCATCCCGCTGTTTGGAGGAAGGGATAATTTGTTGACGAAGAAAAGATCAAACTTCGAGGAAATTGTCACTACCCCCGGGATTATACCCCACATCAGCAATGCAAGGATTATGAATGATGCAGCAAGTGAGATTACAAATCCTTTCCAGGAGAATTCATATTTTTTGAAATAATAGACCAGGACAATTGCAGGCAAAGCCAGCAGATTGAGAAGATGAACACCAATTGAGAGCCCCATAAGGAATGCAATAAGGATGATCCATCTGTCGGCATATTTTTCATCGGCAATATCTTCCCACTTAAGTATCGCCCAGAATACAGCTGCAGTGAACAGGGAAGATGTTGCATATACTTCTCCTTCAACAGCGGAGAACCAGAATGAATCGGAAAACGTAAATGCAAGACCGCCAACTACACCCGCTGCCATAACTGCAATTACTCTTGTTACGGAAGCTTCATTTTCGTCTCTTATCATAATCCTTCTGGCAAGATGTGTAATGGTCCAGAACAGGAAAAGGATTGTGAATGCACTTGCAAGAGCCGACATTGCATTGACCATTGCTGCCACATTTGAGACGTTCCCGCCCGCAAAAAGCGTGAAGAACCTGGCCAGTACCATAAAAACCTGGCTGCCCGGAGGATGACCGATTTCGAGCTTGTATGATGATGCAATAAACTCCCCGCAATCCCACAGACTGGCAGTGGGCTCAATTGTCAGCAGATAGGTGACTGCAGCAATTACAAATACCAGCCAGCCTGTTATGTTGTTGATCAACCTGTACTGTTTCATTAGCTTTCCGGTTTTGATAAAGATCCGTGTAACAGATATGGTGGCGAAAATACTGAATTTTTTCTTACAGTGGCTACTTGCACCGGACTCGCATAATTTGCTATTTTTGAACATTATTTAGCGGGATGAGATCCAAGTCTGCAGTCATATTCATTGTTGTTTTACTGATTTCCTCATCGCTTCAGGCTCAGTATTACAGTACCGGTCAGGATCCGGCAAAACTTAAATGGCTGCAAATCAGAACAGAGAGATTCAGGATTATTTACCCTGAGAAATACGGATCGGAAGGACTTGAATTTGCACGGTCCCTCGAAAGGGCATACTCAGATCTTTCGCCCCTCTATTCTGCCGGGAAAGTCAGGATCCCTGTTATCATTCACAATTATACGACACAATCGAACGGTTATGTAGCCTGGGCACCAAAACGGATGGAGATATACCCGACTCCCGAACAGAATTCCATTCCGCTCGATAACAATACCCAGCTGGCACTTCATGAACTGACCCATGTGATGCAAATGGAATCGCTGAACAGGGGATTTACCAGAGCTATGTCCGTATTATTAGGTCAGCAGATGCCCGGAGCTGTGGCTGCCCTTCTGCCGTTGTGGTTTATGGAGGGTGAAGCAGTCTATAATGAAACCCTCTTCACTGAATCCGGAAGGGGAAGAAGCGCTTCATTCCAGAAGCATCTGAAAGCCATCTCGGTCGAAAATGGAAAGATGTACAAGTATGATATGATGGCCAACGGATCCTACAGGAATTATGTACCTGACCATTATCAGTCGGGGTATCAGATGCTGGCCCTTAGCCATGCAAAATATGATCCCCAACTCTGGAATGATGCCCTGAAATTTACCGCAAATGTTCCTTTCTCTGCAAATCCGGTTAATTTCAGCCTGCGGAAAAATGCCGGTCTTACAAAGAAGAAGCTGTCTGATATAACATTTGACACCCTGACCAGGATCTGGACCGGAGAGAGGAAACTCAATGACCCTGAGACTTACGAAACAATAAACCCTCCGAAGAATAAAAATTACATAAATTACTTCAGTCCTGTAAAAACAGGAGACAACACTTACGTAGCAGTAAAAACAACGTTGACAGATCCTCCTTCATTTGTTCTGATCAATGCCAAAGATAAATCGGAAAAAAAGATCCAGTCACCCGGGAACTTATATCCGTATGTTCTGTCCGCCGCCAATAATGTAGTTGTCTGGGTCGAAACACAGCCTGATCCGAGATGGAACAACAGGAATTATTCGGTTATTAAGCTCATGGATATCAGGAACAGGACAATACGGCAGGTAACAAGGAGATCGAGGTACATGTCGGCAGCCATATCTCCTGACGGAAAGACGATCGCAGCAACCGAGAACACAATTGAAAATAAAAATAGTCTGGTCCTGATCAATACCAATACCGGCAAGGAAACTGAATCTATCCCCGTTCCGGGCAATGCATATTTGCAAAAAGCACGGTGGAGCGATGACGGAACAAAGATCTGTATGATCTCCCTGACAAATAAAGGAGAAGGTATTGTATCATTCAAACTATCGGATCAGTTGTGGGAGACCCTCATCAGTGAAAGTCCTGAAGATTACCAGTCTGCGGTTCTAAGGCACGATTCACTGTTTTTCGTAAGCTCAGCTTCAGGGACAGAAAATATTTATGTCCTTCTCCCCGACAAAAAGATCAGAATGCTGACAAATTCAAATTTCGGAGCTACTGACCCTCTGCCGGATGGCAACAGGATCCTGTTCAGTGATTATTCATCTTCGGGTAATAACCTGTGCTTTGCAGAAATCCCGAAAGAAGGACAGGTAAAATCAGCCGGCAGCACTCCGTCTTTCTTCATGATAAATGAAATCAAGGCTCCAGTGAGTAAGGATGATTCGGAACTTCAAAAGATCTATCTGCCAACTAAATATAGAAAATGGCAGCATTTGTTCGGTTTTCACAGCTGGATGCCTTTCTATGCCGATATCGAGGAAATCCAGGCCGATCCCACAGCAATCAGACCCGGTTTAACCATAATGAGCCAGAACCCGTTGAGCACTCTCATATCGTCATTTGGATATGAGTATTACAATAAGCTGCATAAGTTCCATTCACAGATAACATGGGAGGGATGGTATCCGGTATACGAAGCACGGATCGATTACGGAGACCGGCCGGTCATTAATAAACCTGACAACACCACCAGCGATCCTCTGAACATAAATCCTGGCATATATTTCACAAACACGTTATCATTGCCTCTAAGATTTTCGGCAAGTAAATATCATCAGTTCCTACAGCCTTCTGTTTCAGCCATTTATCAGAATAATTATATTTATGTTAAAGAGGAATCCCGGTATGATTACGGGCAGACCCAGGTGTCCGGGAGGTTTTATTTTTTTAATTCCCATACCTCATCCTACCGTGATATATATCCGCGGTGGGCACAGGTTGTTGACCTGAATTTCTCCCTTTATCCCTTTGATAAGGACTTTTACGGTTCAATCAGAACACTGAGAACGGCATTTTATTTTCCCGGTCTTTTACGGAATAATGCGCTAAGGGTAAGATATGAAAATGAATTTCAGGCCACCTCTAAATTCCTCAGACCTAACTGGATCAATTTTCCACGTGGATATAAAAATATAATATCCGAGAAGCTTAGCAATATCTCATTCGACTACGTTTCTCCCCTCTTTTATCCTGATTTCAATCTTGGAAACCTGCTTTATCTTAAACGGATACGGTCGGGATTATTTTACGATTTTGCCAGGGGGACAAATAATTACTATTTAAAGATACTGGAGAGCGGGGGGACCGGCATTGATCATGTCAACAGGTTCGCTGAGTCGTTCAGTTCATTCGGAGCTGAACTGATTGCAGATTTTCATGTACTCCGGATTCCGTATATGGTGTCTGCGGGCGTTCAGACCGCCTGGATGAGAGGTACTAAATCACCGGTGATTGAAGCGATATTCAGCATTGATATTTACGGCATGAATATAGGAAGGTCAAACAAACTGTGATTGATCAGGTTTTAATGCTTCTGGCAGTTCCTTTAATTAGTTCCCAGGCTCTTTCAACATGTGCAAAGGTCACATTCGTCTGGCCTGTCACCATCCGGAGGGTGTATTTCCCGTCCAGCACAGTATGTGACAGATATATTTTACCTGAGTCATTCAATGCATGATTCAGTCTTTCATTTATTTGATTAAGTTTTTTTTCATCACAGCCTTCAGGTTTGTACCTGAAGCAAACCACATTTATAACAACAGGGGCAAGGATTTCAAAATCAGTCTCTTTAAGGATCATTCCCCTGAGACCGGATGCAAACAGGATATGATTACGTATCTTTTCCCTGAGTCCTTCAACACCGTATGACCGGATCACACTCCAGAGCTTAAGGGCTCTGAAACGGCGGCCAAGAGGGATTCCCCAGTCGCGGTAATCATTTACCTTTCCCCGTGTTCTTGTTTTAAGATATTCGGGAAGTATCTCGAAGGTTTTGATAAGACTTTCAGCGTCCTTAATGAAGAAAGCAGTGCAATCGAAGTTGGTGAACATCCATTTATGCGGATTGAACAGGAAACTGTCGATATATTCCTTTCCGTCGATCATCCAGTGAAATTCAGGAAGTATCAGGGCAGTTCCGGCCATTGCTGCATCGACATGAAGCCACACATTGTTTTTACTGCAGATCTCTCCAATTGCTCTTACCGGATCAACTGCCGTGGTCCCGGTTGTTCCGATGGTAGCGACAACACAACAGGGCAGGTATCCTTTTTTTCTGTCCCCGGTAATGGCATCGTCAAGTCCGGCCGGATCCATTGAAAAATCATACTTTACGGGGATTTTTATCAGGTTGTTTTTCCCAATACCACAGATCTTCACTGCCTTTTCGACAGATGAGTGTGCCTGTTCCGAACAGTAGACCCTTAACGTACCGGCAGAAACGGCACCGGTATTATTGACTGCAAATCCGGTTGCTTTTTCCCTTGCCGTAATTATCGCAGCAAGTGTTGCAGTTGATGCAGTATCCTGGATCACTCCCTCAAAATAGCCGGGCAGTCCGATCAGGTCTCTCAGCCATATCATCATTTTTTCCTCAAGCTCTGCTGCAGCGGGTGATGTTTCCCAGTTCATGCATTGTGCACTGATCGTTGCAATGATCATTTCGGCAAGTATGGAAGGAGGGCTGGAATTGGCCGGGAAGTATGCAAAAAAATTTGGATTCTGCCAGTGTGTGATCCCGGGCATAATGATCTCATCAAAATCCTTCATCAGCTGTCCGAATGGCTGAGGGTCTGAAGGAGCTTTATCAGGGATCTGCTTAAAGATATCTCCGGGAGCAACCTGGGATCTGACCGGGTATTTTTCGACATTTTCAAGATAACCGGCCATCCATTCGACCAGTTCGTGGGCATGTTTCCGGAATTCATCAGGAGTCATTCTAACCAGGCTGTTTTACGGATTCAACAAGAAGAATAATCTTGTTCATCTTAACCTCAATCACTCCTCCGCTGATCTCATATCTGGTTTCCCTGTCAGCCTGATCAACCATTATGACAGGGCCGTTTTCAAGAGTTGAAATGATAGGTGCGTGGTCCTTAAGTACCTGAAATGATCCTTTTCTGCCGGGAACCCTGATCGATTTTATATCACCTTCAAAAACCTTATAGTCGGGAGTGATGATTTCTATTTTCATCCTGAAATTATTTATCTGGACTGAGCAAGTATCTTCTCGCCCTTTTCTATTGCGTCCTCAATTGTACCCACAAGCATGAATGCCGATTCGGGATACTGGTCAACCTTGCCTTCCATAATCATATTGAAACCCTTTATTGTATCTTCTATTGAGACAAGCGCACCCTTAATGCCAGTGAACTGTTCGGCAACATGGAACGGCTGTGACAGGAATCGCTGTATTCTTCGTGCCCTGTGTACGACCTGCTTATCTTCTTCCGAAAGCTCGTCCATCCCAAGTATCGCAATGATATCCTGTAGCTCATTGTATCTTTGAAGAAGCTCTTTCACCCTCTGGGCACAATTATAGTGTGCGGCACCTACAATATCAGGGGTCAGAATTCTGGAAGTTGAATCCAGCGGGTCAACAGCCGGATAGATCCCGAGCTCCGATATTTTACGGCTCAACACTGTTGTTGCATCAAGATGGGCGAATGTTGTTGCCGGAGCCGGATCGGTAAGGTCGTCGGCCGGTACGTAAACTGCCTGAACAGAGGTGATTGAGCCATGCCGGGTTGAAGTAATACGTTCCTGCATTATACCCATTTCTGTTGCCAGTGTGGGCTGATACCCTACGGCAGAAGGCATTCTGCCGAGCAGTGCCGACACTTCCGATCCTGCCTGGGTAAAACGGAATACATTGTCCATAAAGAAGAGGATATCCCTGCCGCCGCTCTTGCCATCACCATCCCTGAAATGCTCGGCAACCGACAAACCGGAAAGTGCAACCCTTGCTCTTGCTCCGGGTGGTTCATTCATCTGTCCGAACACCAGAGCCAGCTTTGAATCTTTAAGCGCTTCATGATCAACCTTGGAGAGGTCCCATCCGCCTGCCTTCATGTTCTCAAGGAATTCATTCCCGTAGGAGATAACACCTGCCTCTATCATTTCGCGGAGAAGATCGTTCCCTTCCCTTGTTCTTTCACCTACACCTGCAAAGACCGACAATCCTGAATATGCCTTGGCAATATTGTTGATCAGCTCGAGGATAACGACAGTTTTTCCTACTCCGGCACCTCCAAAAAGACCGATCTTCCCGCCTTTGGAATAGGGTTCAATAAGATCTATCACCTTGATTCCTGTATGCAAAACATCTTTTTCGGTTGAAAGATCATCATATTTCGGAGGCTTACGGTGAATAGGGTATCCTCCTTTTTTATCAAGAGGACCGATCCCGTCTATAGGCTGACCTGTCACATTCATGAGCCTTCCCCTGATCTGTTCTCCTATGGGCATAACTATGGGAGATCCTGTGGCAATTACTTCCATGCCCCTGCGCAGGCCGTCGGTTGAATCCATGGCTATCGTACGGACTGTCTTTTCGCCAATATGCTGTTGGCATTCCACCACCAGAATGGTTCCATCATCCCTTTTGATCTCAAGAGCATCATAGATATCAGGCATTTCTACGCCTTGTTTTTCAAATGTAACGTCAACCACTGCTCCGATGATCTGGCTGATTTTCCCGGTATTCTGTGACATACTGTTTAAATGATGATTGTTTTAATTCTGAAGATGCAAATTTAATAAATTTTAAAAACGAGAACCGCTAAATTTCAAAATTGAGTATTTATTAAAGACCAGCTTCTGAATTATTGTTGCGGATTTTCTTGAATTATAATTACTATTGGTTTAATTTTAATATTTTGATATTTTTGAACTTTTAATCCAGACGCCAATGAAAAAACCTTTACTTATTCTGTTACTGGTGATTACCGCAATTACAGCATCAAATGCACAATTTACAAAGGCCGGAGGCGGCCTGGCATTCAGTTCCGGGTTTTACTTTAACGACCTGGAATTTCCTGATTACAGGAGTGGCCATTTTGGTGCATTTATTAAAGGCATCTATGAAATCAATATGAATATTCATATTTCGCCCTCTTATACAATTTTCTACCCCAACATTACAAAAGATCCCGGATACAGGTCAAGCATTTCCTCGATGATGTTTGACCTTAATGGTCATTATGTTTTTAATTCGCTCGACAGATTTGAGTTTTATGGTTTGCTGGGTTTTGATATTCTGCTAACCAGATCAAAGAGCAAGTCTTCCGAAATGAACGAAGTATTCAAGGAAAGAGATAATGCCCTCGG
>Ga0102851_10000920_pt1 | contig 15960 bp, 9 predicted proteins | sample Mud3Dept3metaG_FD_79558 | JGI IMG/M metagenome (GOLD analysis project Ga0102851, IMG submission 79558) | Freshwater wetland microbial communities from Ohio, USA, analyzing the effect of biotic and abiotic controls - Mud 3 Core 4 Depth 3... | ecosystem: Environmental > Aquatic > Freshwater >... | reverse complement strand
GGTGCAGGTGCAGGTGCAGGTGCAGGTGCAGGTGCAGGTGGCAAGGGCGGCTCCGCGTTGGCCGCCACGACCTGGGAGGTGGGCTCGGGGGAACCCGGGTCCGGGCTCGCTCCGACCAGCTTCCAGGTCAGCGTGCCGAGTCCGATCGCGGCGGCGACGGCAACCACGAGCCCGAGCGCTTTCCACGCGCCGGAGCGCTCGCTGAAGTTCGGCGGCAGCGTCGCGAACCGACGCGTCGGCTCGATCAGGATCTGTCGCACGACCTCGAGCGAGGGTCGGTCGGCGGGACTCTTCTCGAGCATTCGCATCACGCACTGCTCGAGCAGCTTCGGGACGCGGGCGAACTGGGACAGCGGCGGCGGCACCTCGTTGAGGTGCTGGATCACGATGTCCATCGCGGTCTCGCCCTGGAACGGCGGCCGGCCGGCGAGCATCTCGTACGCGATCACGCCGAGCGAGTAGATGTCCGCGCGATGATCGACGTCGACGCCGCGCGCCTGCTCCGGCGAGATGTAGCGCGGCGTGCCCAGCATGTTGCCGGTCTGCGTCTTCTCCATCGACGCCTGCGCACGCATCAGCTTCGCGATCCCGAAGTCGAGCAGCTTGACCATCATCGGCCCCTTGTCGACCTGATGGAGGTAGATGTTGTCGGGCTTGAGGTCGCGATGGACGATGTCCTTCGCGTGCGCGGCGTCGAGCGCGCGCGCGACCCCGTCGAGGATGTCGCACGTCTCGTTGACCGTGATCGGCCCCCGCGCGAGCCGCACCTTGAGGTCCTCGCCGCGCAGCCACTCCATGACGAAGTACACGCGGCCATCGGCGAGCTCGCCGAGCGCGAACACGTCGACGATGTTCGGGTGACCGATCCGGTTGACGGCCTGCGCCTCCTGCACGAACCGATCGATCGACGCCTGGTTCGCGCACAGCTCGGGCTTGAGCACCTTGATCGCGACGTTCTTGCCGATCACCGGATGGACCGCCGAGTACACGGTGCCCATCGCACCTTCACCGATCTGCCCCTGGATCTCGTACTCGCCGACCGGGCTGCCCTCGACCAGCTCGAGGATGACGCTCGGCCGCGTGATCCGACGCTTCAGCGACGGTCGCGTCGACATCGGCGCGACCGTCGGCGGCCGCGGTTCGTCGACGACCCCGGTGACCGCGGAGTCCTCGTCATGGACCTCGACCGGCCGCGCCGTGATCGGACGTGACGAGACGGCGCGCCCTTGCCCGCCTCCGCCTTGGGGAGAATCAGCCACCTTCCCCATCCTACTACGTCGGTCGTGCAAGGGCCTCTCGCCTTCGACGCTGCAAGTGTCCTACACTGTACGAGATGCAGTCGCGGGGGCTGTCGATACTGCTGCTGTTCGGGGCCTGTTATCGAGCTCCGACGGCGACCGAACCATGCGCGATCACATGCCTGGACGAGTGCCCCGGCGACCTGACCTGCGAGGGCGGGTTCTGCGTCGAGCCGGGGCAGACCTGTCGCCCGAGCTTCCGGGCGGTCAGCGCGGGAACCGGGTTCGCGTGCGGGATCGACGACGCGGGCGCCCTGTGGTGCTGGGGCTCGAACGCGCACAAGCAGATCGCCCCGGGCGACCGCCTCCAGTACCCGCTCGCCACCCGGATCGACGTACGGACCTGGGACTCGATCGATGCGGGCGGCGAGCACGTGTGCGGGATCACCGGGGGTGAGCTGTACTGCTGGGGCAACAACGATCACGGTCAGGTGCTCGCGACGATCGCGGGTGATGTCGACGCGCCGCTGGCGATCACGATCCCCGGCGTGTCGACCTGGAGCGCGGTGTCCGTCGGCTTCGCGTACACGTGTGCGATCGGCGGCCAGCAACTCTACTGCTGGGGCGCGAACGACCGCGGCCAGCTCGGCACCGGATCGAGTGGCCCTGACATCGGCTCGCCGACGGCGGTGATGTCGACGGTGACAGACTGGACGGCGATCGCCGCCGGGCGCGAGCATACGTGCGCGATCTCGCAGTCGTTGGGGGTCCACTGCTGGGGCCAGGATGCCAACGGAGGCATCGGACCGAAGGGTCCGGGCGGTGGCCAGCCGCAGCTCACGCCGATCGACGTCCCGCTGCCGGGCAACGTCCCGTTGCTCGCGACCGCGATCGCAGTCGCGAACCAGACCTCGTGCGCGGCAACGACGGCCGGAGAGCTGTACTGCTGGGGCGACAACCGTCGCGGCGCTCTTGGTGATCCGACACTCGTGCCGATGACGACCACGGAGACGCGCGATCCGACCAAGGGCAGCAACCTCCCGGGCTGGACCGCGCTCGACGGTTCGGAGCAGATGTTGTGCGGCCTCGCCGGTGGTGCGATCTACTGCTGGGGAGCGGCGAATCGCGGCGGCATCGGCGGCGGGGTTTGGGTCGACGCGCGGACGTTCACCAAGGTGCTGCCCGCGGCGTCGCAGCTGTCGCTCGGGTGGTCGTACGAGCGCGACGCCATCACGGGGCAGGACACCGGTGCGCTGGATCTCGGCTGCGCCCTCGTCGACGCCGAGATCAGGTGCTGGGGCGACAACCGCTACGGGCAGCTCGCTCGCGGCCAGGCGACGATGGAGCTCGCGCCGGTCGAGGTCGCCGGCGATCACCGGTTCTCCGCGCTCGCGGTCGGCGTCGAGCACGCCTGTGGGATCGAGGGCGACTCGCTGTACTGCTGGGGCTCGACGGTGAACGGCCAGGCAACCGGCCTGCTCTCCGGCACCACCTCGCCGCGCTCACCCTGCGTCGCGACGCTCGACTGCGACGTCGGGATCCCGAAGCCGATCCTGTTCGCGAACAACCCGGACGCGGTCGCGACCGGCTCCGCGCACACCTGCGCGCTGCACGACCAGGTGATGACATGCTGGGGCGACAACTCGACCTCCCAGCTCGGGGGCGGCGGCAGCTCTCCACCGCGACGCGAGGTCGCCGGACCGACGGGGCGCGCGTGGCAGTCGATGCTCCCCGGTGGCCTCCGCGGTCAGTGCGCCGCGCCCGCGCCGGGCGAGACCTGGTGCTGGGGCCTCGTCCTCACGCAGCAGCCGATGAGGGTTCGCGAGCCGCAGCTCGACGGCGTGCGCGCGGTCGCGTCGGGGAGTGACTTCACGTGCATCCTCGATCGCGACGGTAAGCTCGCCTGCCTCGGCGCGAACGCGAACGACCAGTTCGGCAATGGCATCGCCAGCGGGATCTCGTGCAATCCGCCGAATGGCATCTGCGATCTCGGCGAGACCGCGGCGACGTGCGCCGCGGATTGCTGTCCGGGGGGCATCTGTGGCACGCCCGCGCTGACGGCGTTGCCACGCACGTATCAGGCGCTGGCCGCGAGCCCGAACGGACGGACCACGTGCGGGCTCCTCCCCGCGCCGGGCGGACAGGTCGAGTGCTGGGGCGACAACGCGCGCGGTCAGACCGGCGAGATCGGTACGACGACCACGTCGATCGCGTCGGTCGTGCCCGGCCTCGCCGCCTGCACGGCGATCTCGCTCGCGACCGATCACAGCTGTGCGATCTGCAACGAGAGGATCCACTGCTGGGGCGACAACCGCTACGGCGGTCTCGGCACCGGTGCACGCAGCGCCACCGGCACCGCAACCCCGTCCATGATCGACCTGACCTACGACGAAGATCCTTGGAGCGAGCTCGGCTCGGGCGCAGGCTTCACCTGCGCTCGCAGCGCGTCGGGGCGCGTCGCCTGCTGGGGCATCGCGCCACACGCGGCGCTGGGGACCGGCGGCATGTCGGCGAACCTCCCGGTGACCGTCCTCGCCTCGCCCGCACGATGACCGGCCGCACCGCGGCACGGCCGCGCGGTACACTGGACGCGATGCGGGTCTCGGGTGTCGTACTGCTCGCCGCGGTCCTCGGGTGCTATCAGCCGCCGTCGGGGGATCGTGGATGCGAGCTCCTGTGCACCGACGCGTGCCCGGGCGACCTGACGTGCGTCAACGGCACGTGCGTCGGCGATGGCCAGACCTGCAGGCCGACGTTCCAGCAGATCAGCGCCGGGAACGGGTTCGCATGCGGCCTCGACGCCCGCGAGCTGCTGTGGTGCTGGGGCTCGAACGCGAACCATCAGATCACTGCCGACGACGTCCGCGTCGTGCCGTACGCGACCCGGGTCGGCAGCGAGCGCTGGGACCAGATCACGACCGGTCGTCACGTCTGCGGCCTGCGCGAAGGAGCGCTGGCGTGCTGGGGCGCGAACGACCGTGGTCAGGTCAGCGCGGCGGTGCTCGGCGATGTCCTGGAGCCGCTCCAGATCACCGCGCCCGGCGGCGGGGTGTGGTCGACGGTGTCGGCCGGGTTCGACGAGACCTGCGGGATCGCCGAGGGTCGGCTGTACTGCTGGGGGGCGAACGACCGCGGCCAGCTCGGCGTCGGTGACACGCTGGATCGTGGCGTGCCGACGGAGGTCGGCGGCAACCTGACCGACTGGGCGCTGGTCACCGCCGGGACCGATCACAGCTGTGGAGTGTCGGCCTCGGCCGGGCTCCACTGCTGGGGCAACAGCGACCGGGGGCAGCTCGGCAACGGCACCGCGGTGTCGTCCAGCGTGCCGGTCGCGATCGCGTTGCCGGGAGTCACTTCGGTCGCGGTCGGGCTGCGCTCGACCTGCGCGATCGCGAACGAGCAGCTCCACTGCTGGGGCCACGGCAACTACGGCGCCCTCGGCGATCCGGCGACGATCGATCCCGCGGTCGACCACTGGATGCCGACCTTGGCGAGCGGGCTCACCGGATGGACGTCGGTGGTGTCCGCCGAGGAGCTTGCGTGCGCGACGCGTGGCGACCAGGTGTGGTGCTGGGGACGCACGCGCGGCGGCGGTGGGCTCGGCAACGGGGTCTGGGACGGAAGCTCGGGCCGGTACTGGGGCCAGATCGTCGACGGCGCGAGCGCGCTGACGGTCGGCTGGAACGCGAACTTCGACGACGCCAACGATGACGGCACGATCTCCGACTCGGGCAACCTCGATCTCGGGTGCGTGATCGTCGACGGCACCGCGCGGTGCTGGGGAGACAATCGATTCGGTCAGCTCGCGCAAGGCAGGGTCACGATGCAACCGACGCCACAGCCGATCGCCGGCGATCACGTGTGGACCACACTCGCAGCCGGCCAGTCGCACACGTGCGGCATCGCCGACGGAAAGCTCCTGTGCTGGGGATCGACGACCTACGGTCAGACAACCGGGGTGGTGGCCGGCACCACCGCGGTTCCGTGCGGATCGATCCCCGGACTTGCATGTGACGTGCTGACGCCCGCGCCGGTGATGTTCCATCCGACCGCACGGGCGGTCGCGCTCAGCCGGACCACGAGCTGCGCGCTCGAGGGTGATGTCATCACCTGCTGGGGAGACAACGCGTACTACCAGGCGAGCAGCACGGTGTCGGGACCGACGCCGCGGATCGTCCCGGGCTCGTGGTCGCGCCTGTTCACGCTCGGCAGCAGCGGCACGTACGGCCAGTGCGCTGTCGAGCAGACGCTGAACCAGACGATCTGCTGGGGGGGCTTCATGGGCGGAAGCTGGACCGCGACACCGACCCACGTTGTCGAGTTCGACACGATGAGCTCGATCGGCATCTGCTCGATCGGCGGTGGCGGCCAGGCGTTCGGGTGCACCCTCGATCAGAACCAGCAGCTGGCGTGCTACGCAGCGAACGATCGCGGTCAGTACGGGAACGGGGCACCGGGTGCCACGTCGATGTGCGGCAACGCGGCGTGCGACGCCGGTGAGACATGCACCACGTGCGCGGCGGACTGCGGGACGTGCCCGATGTCGCGGCTCGGTCGCGCATACCACGCGATCAGCGTCGCCGGCAGTCAGAACAGCGGCGGCTTCACGTGCGGGATCCGCCTCGATCGCCGGGTCGAGTGCTGGGGCCGCAACTCGCGCGGCGCAGCCGGCTACGCCGATCCGGCGACGGGGATTCCGCCGGACTTCATCACCACGCCGAACGTCCTCCCCGGGCTCGCGAGCTGTACCGAGATCGCGACGGCGTCCTCGAACGCGTGCGCGATCTGTGACGGCGAGCTCTCGTGCTGGGGAGATCACCGGCGAGGAGCGGTCGGCTCCGGACCGATCACCACGGGCGCGGTCACGACGCCGCGCACGATCGACGTCGAGCTGCCGGACGGCGAGGTCTGGGCGCAGGTCGTGCTCGGCAGCGGCTACGGATGTGCGCGAACGAACGAGGGGCATGGCTACTGCTGGGGCCTCAGTACGCGCGGTGCGCTCGGAACCGGCGCCGCCTCGGCGAACCTCCCGATCGCGGTGCAGCTCGCTCCGTGATTCGGGGCGCGACCCGGGTACCGCACCGACGATTTCGGCGTATGCCTCTGCCCATGCCGACGTCTCGTAGCGGGTTCGATCTCACGCCGCTGACCAGCCAGCGCATCACCGAGCTGGCCAGCGACTTCACGCCCGAGGAGAAGCACGTGATCCTCCACCAGGGCACGGAGCGTCCGTTCTGCGGGCTGTTCCTCGACAACAAGCAGGACGGCGTCTACACGTGTCGGCTGTGCGGCCTGCCGCTGTTCGAGTCGAGCGCGAAGTTCGAGTCGGGCACCGGCTGGCCGAGCTTCTTTCGGCCGTTCGATCCCGAGCACGTCAAGGAGATCACGGATCGCAGCCACGGGATGGCGCGTGTCGAGATCCGGTGCGCACGCTGCGACGCCCACCTCGGCCACGTGTTCGACGATGGCCCCCCACCGACCGGCCAGCGCCACTGCCTGAACTCGGTCTCGCTCGGGTTCGTGGCGAAGGGCGAGCCGCTTCCGCTGCGATCCTGAACGGTTGCGGGATTCGCGATCGCGTTGTCGATCTGCGCCCGGCTCGTTCGACCTGAGGGCATGACGATAAACTCCTCAGGCACGTTCGTTTGGTTCGAGTACATCAGCAAGCAGGCGCCGAAGGCGCAGGGATTCTTTGGCGAGCTGTTCGGCTGGTCGAAGCAGAACGTCCCGATGCCGGGCGGTGACTACACGATGATCGCGCTCGGCGAGCGCACGATCGGTGGTTACCTCGACACGCCCGAGGGCGTGCCGGCACAGGCGCACTGGCTGACGCACCTCCAGGTCGCGAGCGCGAGCGAGGCGGCGGCGAAGGTGAAGGCGCTCGGCGGGACGATCATGAAGGAGCCGTTCAAGGTCGGCGAGTTCGGCACGATGGCCGTCGCGATCGATCCGCACGGCGGCGCGTTCGCGCTGTGGCAGCCGGCGAAGGCCGAGCCCGAGGTCGCGCCGAGCACCGGCGCGTTCTGCTGGAACGAGCTGTACTCGAAGGATCCCGCGGCGTCGGTCGCGTTCTACAGCGCCATCGGTGGCTTCACCTCGAAGATCCAGGAGATGCCGGGCATGGGCACGTACTACGTGCTCGAATCCGGCGGCCGGCCGCGCGCCGGGGTCCTCGCGCCGCCGATGCCGCAGGCGCCGCACGCGTGGCTGCCGTACGTCGCAGTCGCGAACGCGGACGCGACGGCCGACCGGGCAAAGCGGCTCGGTGCGACGTTGCACGTGCCGCCGACGGACGTCCCGGGTGTCGGTCGGTTCGCGATCGTCGCGGACCCGCAGGGTGCCGCGATCGGGATCCTCCAGGGCGAGAGCTAGCGTCGCCGCGCGACCATCAGGATCGCGCCCTGCACCGTGATCGTCAGCTTGTGGACCGCGGCCACGGTGCAGGCGACCTGATCCCACGGCACGCGCTTGAGGCGCAGCGTCACGCGGCCGCTGACATCGTCGGGGACGACGAGGTTGACCTTGCCGACGTCGGCGAGCAGCCGGAACACGTCCTTGATGTCGGCGTCCTTGACGTCGAGATCCATCGTCGCCCCGCGATACTTCGTACCCCGACCACACAGCTCGTGATCGGCCGCCGCCGGGGTCACGGCGAGCAACATTCCGAGGACGACCACGTGCGACGTTCCCATCAGGTCCAGTGTACCGTGCCGGCGTGCCCCTGCAGCTGCCGTTTCAGCCGCCCGTCGCACCGATGCTCGCGAAGCTCTCGAACGAGATGCCTGCCGGCGACGGCCTGATCTACGAGCCGAAGTGGGACGGCTTTCGCGCGCTCGTGTTCAAGAGCGGTGATGACATCTACATCCAGAGCCGGGACGAGAAGCCACTCGGCCGCTACTTCCCCGAGCTCGAGGCCTCGCTGCGCGCCGCCCTGCCCGCGCGCTGCGTGCTCGACGGCGAGATCGTGATCGCGACCGGTGATCGCCTCGACTTCGAAGCGCTGCTGCTGCGGATCCATCCCGCGGCGACGCGCGTGAAGATGCTCGCCGCGGAGAAGCCCTCTGCGTATGTCGCGTGGGATCTGCTCGCGCTCGACGATGAGGATCTCCGCGCGGTCCCGCAGGGCGAGCGCCGCAAGCGGCTCGAGGCCGCGCTCGCGAACGTCAAGCCTCCGGTGTTCGTGACGCCGGCGACCCGTGATCGCGAGATCGCCAAGGTCTGGTTCGACAGGTTCGAGGGCGCCGGGCTCGACGGCGTGATCGCGAAGCCCGACTCGATCGGCTACCAGCCGGGCAAGCGCGCGATGATGAAGATCAAGCACCAGCGCACCGCGGACTGCGTGGTCGCGGGCTTCCGCTGGTACAAGGGCGGCAAGGGCACGCTGGTCGGGTCGCTGCTGCTCGGCCTGTACGACGACGCCGGGGTCCTCCACCACGTCGGCATCGCCGCGTCGTTCAAGCAGGAGGTTCGCGCGCAACTCGCCGCGCAGCTCGAGCCGCTGACCGTGGGTGCGCGAGACGATCATCCGTGGAAGGACTGGGCGGACTGGCAGGAGCAAGAGAGCGCCCAGCGCCTGCCGGGTGCCACGAGCCGGTGGAACCGCGGCAAGGATCTGTCGTGGGAACCGATCAAGCTCGGCCTCGTCTGCGAGGTCTCGTACGACCACCTGCAAGGGACGCGGTTTCGTCACGCGACGCACTTCAAGCGCTGGCGCCCCGACAAGCCCCACACCGCGTGTCGCTACGATCAGCTCGACACGACCCCGCCGTTCCTGATCACCGAGATCTTCGGCGCACCGACGTAGCGCGCGTCAGCGACGCGGCGGCGACGGGTTCAGCGCGCCTGGCGCGAGCAGCTCGGTGCCGTCGTTCTTCGGCGGATCGACCTTCTTTGGCGGATCGACCTTCTTAGGCGGCTCCACCTTCGTCATCGTTGGCAGCAGGGCGATCCGCTGCGTGGTCACGCCGGTCGGGGCGACGTCGACGCGGAGCTTCTGGGTCTGCATCCCGCGAGCGCGGATCTCGACCACGTGCTGCCCGGGCCGGAGCTTGACCTCGGCCGTCGAGCGCTTGTTGTCGATGAAGATCTCGGGCGCCTTCGCTCCGGTGACCACCAGCCGGAGCTGCGCCTTGGCGGGCGCGTGCACGGGCGGCGGCGACGGCGGGACGGCGGCGACGCGCGGAGGCTTGACCGTGTCCGGCGTGGTGACCTTCGCCGGGGCGGGCGTCGTCACCCGTGACGCCGTGGGGAGCGAGGGCGTCGGCGGATGCGCCGTCGGTGTCGGCGTCGGCGTGATCGCCGTCGGCGTCGGCGTCGGCGGCGTCAGCGTCGTCGGCGTCGGTGTGATCGCCGTCGGTGTCGGCGTCGGCGTGGTCGCCGCGCTCGGGTCCGGCGCGGGCGCCGAGGACGTTCCACCGGTGGCGCTGACGATCAGGAACGCGGCGATCCCCGCGAGCGGGACGCCGACGATCGCGATCCAGAGCGGGAACCGCCGCGGCGCGATCGAGCTCGGCTGCACCTGGGACACGACCGCGTCGTAGACAGGGCGGCTGATCGCACCGACCGGGGCGCTGTCCTCGAACGAGATCCGGGCGACCGGCGCGGAGCCGTCGCTCGGCAGCGGCGTCATCGGGATCGGCGCCGGAGTCGGCGCGCGGGGGACGGCGCCGGTGGAGTCGTACAGGGCCTGCGTCGAGGCGCGGACCTTGACCCGCTCGATCACCTCGCAGACCTCGGCGAGCGACGGCCGGCCGGCCGGAAGCTTCGCGAGCATGCGCAGCACGAGGTCATCGAGGTCCGGCGGCACCTCCGGCGCGAACTCCGACGGCGGCAGCGGCGTCTCCATCAGGTGCTTCGCGACCATCTCCATCGCGTTGTCGGCGACGAACGGCGGCCGCCCGGTCAACAGCTCGTAGATGATTCCCCCGAGCGCGTAGATGTCAGCGCGATGATCGATCGCGTAGCCCTTCGCCTGCTCGGGCGCGATGTACTGCGGCGTGCCGACGATCGCGCCCGTCGCCGTCTTCTCGACGCGGTGATCGTTGCGCGCGAGCTTGGCGATCCCGAAGTCGAGGAGCTTCACCGTCGGGACCTCGCCGCGCACGTCGACGAGGAACACGTTGTCGGGCTTGAGATCGCGATGGATCACGCCCTTCTCGTGCGCGGCCTCGAGCGCGCGCGCCAGCGGCCGCACGATCTGGCCGACCTCGGCGGGGGCGAGCTTTCCCCGCGCGATCCGCGCGCGCAGCGTCGCGCCCTTGAGCCACTCCATGACGAAGTAGCTCCGGCCATCGGGCATCTCACCGAACGCGAAGATGTCGACGATGTTCGGGTGGCCGATCTCGTTGACGACGCGCGCCTCGTCGACGAACCGCTCGAGCGTGTGCGGGTCGGCGCACAGCTCCTTCTTGAGGATCTTGATCGCAGCGCGCTTGCCGATCAGCGGGTGGACCGCCGAGAACACGACGCCCATCCCGCCCTGCCCGATCTTCGCCTCGATCCGGTACTCCCCGAGGGCGGTGCCCGGCTCGAGGTCGTAGTCCTCGCGCGCCGGAGCGGACGCGTGCTTGTGCGTCGGCGTCGGGACCGGCGCGCCGACCTGGATCGAGACGCCCGTCTGCTTGGTCCCCTCGGGATCCTGGCTCCCGTCGTCCTCGTCCCGGCCGTCCCAGGGCGCGGGCGGCGACGTCACGTCCGTGTAGTCGTCGCCGGCGACAGGCACGGCCACGCCGCGCGGTTTGCTGGGGGTCGCCGACACGCTCTCCCAGTATACGCGGTGGCGCGCGCTGATTCCGCCCCGGGGCCGCGAGGACCCTGCACCTACATCCGCGCTGCTGTGCGCGGGCTCAGAACGTGAACGAGCCGACGGCGTACGCCCCGCCGGACGTCGGCACGACCGCGATCGACGAGCGCTCGGAGCTCCGACCGAGCACGTAGAGCACGACGCCACCGATCATCACCGCACCGCCGACCGCGTACGCGATCGCCTGCCGCGCCTGGGCGCTCCGCCCCTGATCGTCGAGCTCGTCGCCGTAGCCGGCCATGCACACCATGACCTTGCAGCCGGCGGTGAGGTCCGCGCGCTCGTCGTTGAGCCGGCCGACCTCGGTCGTGTAATAGACGCCGATCCCGAGCGCGGCGCCGCCGACGACCATCGCGCCGATCCCGAGCCAGCGCTGGGTGCGCCCGGGATCGTCGGTGGCCGGGCGCTCGGTGACGGCCGGATCCGGGACGACGGGCCCGGGCGGGATCGGGTTTCCCGGCTCCAGGGTCGCGGTGTTCCTCGCGCAGGTCTCGGCCTGCTCGAGGTACTGCTTCACGTTGACGAGGTTCGGCGGATTGGGGATCGCGTCGAGGAAGCGCTTGTAGTAGCCGACTGCCTTGGGGCAGGCGTTGCCGAGCCGGTACGCCTGCGCGACGTTGAACAGGTAGACCGGGTCGGGATCGAGCGCGTAGGCCGTCTCGAACTTCACCGCCGCCGGCAGGTAGTCGCCCGCGGCGTAGCGTTGCTGGCCTTCGGCGTACGCGGACTGCGCAGCGACCTTGTCGGGCGCGGGTTGCGCGACGGCGACGCCTCCGACGAGCCCGACCACGACCACGGCGATCACGCTGATCCGCATCGTCTCCATCCTACAGTACGCTAGGCCGGGATGTACGTCTGTGGCGAATGCGGAACCGCCTACGAGCGCGGGGGCTTCTGCTCCGCCGACGGCACCGCGCTCGGCATCATCGACGATCCGCTGCTCGGGACCGAGGTGCTCCGCTACCGGATCGCCCGGGCGATCGGCGAAGGCGCGACCGGCAAGGTCTACCTCGGCGTCCACCCGACCATCGGCAGTCGCGTCGCGATCAAGATCCTGACGGCGCAGTGCGCAGGCCGGCCCGACCTCCTCGACCGGTTCTTCGCCGAGGGCCGCGCGGTGAACCTGATCCGTCACGAGCACATCATCAGCGTGATCGACATGGCGCAGCTCCCCGACGGGCGACCGCTGATCGTCATGGAGTTCATCGACGGCACGACGCTGGCGACCTGCGTGCGCGCCGGGCAGGCGCCGCTCGGCGGCGTCGTGCGCGTGATGACCGAGGTGCTGTCCGCGCTCCAGGCAGCGCACGCGATCGGGATCATCCACCGCGACCTCAAGCCCGACAACATCATGATCACGGCGCAGGGCCACGCCAAGGTCCTCGACTTCGGGATCGCGAAGCTCGCGCCGGGGCTGACCGAGGTCGTGTCGCAGCGCACGCGGACCGGCATGTTGCTCGGCACGCCGACGTACATGGCGCCCGAACAGATCACCGGGACGAGCGACCTCGACGCTCGAGCCGACGTCTACGCCGCGGGCATCGTGCTGTTCGAGGCGGTGACCGGCAAGGTCCCGTTCACCGGCGCGACGATGTACGACCTGATGCACGCACATGTCGACGAGCCGCCGCCGTCGCCTCGCAGCCTGCGCCCCGATCTGCCGCTCGGCCTCGAGCAGGTCATCCTGACCGCGCTCGCGAAGCGACCCGAGCACCGGTTCCAGAGCGCCGCCGCGATGGCACATGCGATCGATCACGCCGCGGCCGATCTCCCGTCGGACCAGTGGCGCGACGTCGCGACCCGCCGGTCGCGGATGTCGATCCGCCCGTCGAGCCGATCGGTGAAGCGATCGCCCGAGCCCCCGACCGCGCGCACCGAGCTCACGACCGCGCGCACCGAGCCCACGACCGCGCCCGACCGGCCGTCGCACGGCACGATGCGCGACGGCTCGCCCACGGCGCACTCGGTGACCCAGCTGCCGGCGCACGCCCCGCGCCGGCGCGGACCGATCGTGCTCGCGGTCGCCGGCGTGCTCGCGATCGGCGCGACCGTGATCGCACTCCGTAGCCGTGGTGACCGTGCGCCGACGATCGCGACGACGACGAACGCGGCGACGCCGACGCCGCCGACGCCCGCGACGACGCCGAACGCGGCGCCGACGCCGCCGACGACGACCGCGTCGACGCCGACGACCGCGACGACGCCCGCGGCGCCGACGAGCGCACCGCCGATCGCGTCGGCGCCAGCGTCGACGCCGCCGACCGCGACGACGCCCGCGATGACGACCGCCGTCGCAGAGAAGCCCGAGGCGCGTAGCCCCGCCCCCGCCCGAGTTCCGACCCCGGCCGCGGACCGATCGCAGCGTTCCGGCACGCCGATCGCGGCCGCGCCGCGGCCGCCCCGCGCGCAGCCACCGACGCCGGCGCGTGTGCCGGCTCCGCCCGCGACCTCGACGCCCCCCGCCCACCCGACCAAGGACGCGCCGTGGATCTCCCGGCCGACCTACGACGCGAAGCGCTTCGACCACCGTGCGTTCGTGCGCAAGGCCCAGGCCCTCGCGCGCCAGGTGATCGATGATGCGCTCCTCATCCGGATCGATCTCTACGAGGTATTTCCGGATGGGCACATCGACCTGACGCAGGCGACCCGCGAGCACGTGACGCAGTTCGTGTTCCGCTCGGAGCAGGCGGTCGAAGGCACGTGCGCGGTCGTCGTCGATGTCCATCCGACCCGCGTCGCCACGTACCTCGCCCCCAGCTGGGGCTGTTCGAAGAGCTTCACGCCGGCGCCGCGCTGCCCGCTGACCTGGGTCTGGGAGCAGGCCCGGACCAAGGGCAAGGGCACGACGGAGACGCACGCCGGCATCGGCTTCGACCACGGCATGTGGCACTTCATGGCCGCCGATCTGTGGTGGTCGTTCGAGGAGGACTGCCCACCGTGATCGGCGGCCGCACGAGCCGGACGTTCGTCTGCCCTGCGTGCGGCCGATCGTCGCCTGCGCCGGGCGCCTGCCCGGTGGATGCGTCCGCCCTCGTGGAATCCAGCGACGTCCTGCTCGGCAGCGAGCTCGGGAACTTCCGGGTCGCGCGGGTCCTCGGGCGCGGTGGGATGGGTACGGTCTACGCGGGCGTCCACCTGACGATCGGCAGCGCGGTCGCGATCAAGGTGATCGCGGAGGAATACGCGCGCGACGCCGAGCTCCTCGAGCGGTTCTTCCGCGAAGCGCGGGCCGTCAACTTGGTCAAGCACGAGGGCATCGTCAACATCCTCGACTTCGCGCGCCTCCCCGATGGTCGGCCCTACATCACGATGGAGCTTCTCGAGGGCAAGACGCTGCGCGACCTGATCCGCGCGGGATCGCTGCCGCTCGGAGGTCTGGTCACCGCCATGATCGAGGTCCTCGACGCGCTCGCCGCGACGCACGCGATCCAGATCATCCATCGCGACCTCAAGCCCGATAACGTGTTCATCTCGAGCGGCGGCCGTACGAAGGTGCTCGATTTCGGGATCGCGAAGCTCTCGAGTGCGGGCCCGATGCGGACCCAGACCGGGGTCGTGCTCGGCACCCCCGAGTACATGGCTCCCGAGCAGATCAGCGGCGGGGCCTGCGACGTGCGCACCGACCTCTACGCGATCGGGGTGATGTTGTTCGAGGGCGTGACCGGCGAGCGCCCGTTCGACGCGGCGAGCGACTACGAGCTCATGCGCGCACACCTCGCCTCGCCGCCGCCCGTGCCGAGCACCCTGCGCGCCGACGTGCCGCCCTCCCTCGACGACGTGATCCTGTGCGCCCTCGCGAAGCAACCGGGTGATCGGTTCTCCTCGGCCACCGCGATGATCGAGGCGCTGCGCTACGTCGCGTCGACGCTGCGGATCGATCAGTGGCTGCCGCTGATGCCGCGTGGCCGGCTGATGACCCCGCGCCCTCCCAGCGCGCCCGCGTCGGGGCCGTTCGTGTTCTTGGCGCGGTCCCCGTCGCCGTCGGAGACCACCCCGATGCGGCCGCAGTCGTCGCCCGGGCACACGGCGGACGCCACCGTCCGCGACCTCCCCGCAGCCGGTGATCCGCTGCGAGTGAGCGGACCGAAGATCCCCGGCCCGACCCAGGCGATGCCCGTGGCCCCCCACCCCGCGCGCGGGGCGCGGAGCGCCGGCGCCGAGACGGAGCCGACGCGCCACGAGCGCCGGCCGCACGCAGCGCCGCGACGCCGGCCGCGCTGGCCGTGGATCGCGGGCGCCGGGGTCGCGGCGATTGGCGTCGTCGCCTTGATGATCGCAACCGCGAGCTCAGAGCACCGTGCGCTGCCCGCACCGACGACGGGATCGACGGCCGCGCCGATCGAGGTCACGTCCGGGACGACGAACCTCCCGGCCGACTACGATCCCGTGTGCTTCGATCCCATCGCCTACCTCCCCCGCGCGCAGCGGATCGCGGCGATGTCTTCCGCCAACGCCGTGCTCGCGACCTTCGTGTTCGACGTGGGACCGTCGGGCTGCGCCGACGTCAGACAGGCTGGGGGACGATCGCAGTACATCTTCCGGTCGAGCACGGGAACCTGCATCGTGGTGATGATCCAGGGCACCGGCACCAAGGTGATCCGCGGGCCTGGATGCGCATCGATGAAACCGCTGACGCCGCAGTGCACGGTCGCCGACGTGCTCCGACGTGCGGCACCCGGTGGCCTCGCGGCGGGGACCACCGCGACCCTGATCGCCAGCCAGGGTGGGTGGGTGGTCACAGTCGCGGGGAAGGGAACGCTCGTGACCAACGCGTGTGACACCTCGGCGGTCAAGGCCGCCGTCGCGACTGGGGCCGTCGACGCCCACCCCTTCGACAGGCCCGGTGGCCCCGAGCCCGCGGCCCCCGAGCCCGTCGACGCCAAGCCCGTCGACACCAAGCCCGTCGACACCAAGCCCGTC
>Ga0102851_10000919_pt1 | contig 15965 bp, 9 predicted proteins | sample Mud3Dept3metaG_FD_79558 | JGI IMG/M metagenome (GOLD analysis project Ga0102851, IMG submission 79558) | Freshwater wetland microbial communities from Ohio, USA, analyzing the effect of biotic and abiotic controls - Mud 3 Core 4 Depth 3... | ecosystem: Environmental > Aquatic > Freshwater >... | reverse complement strand
TTGTATCCAAAATTATATTGAAAAATAGGCGATGTAAGAACGGTTGAAAATTCACTGACAGTTGAATTTGATTCGCAGTTGGCTTTAAAAGTATATGAGTCAACAATTGTATTGGTGCTGTCAACCAAATTAAGAGTCAGATCTTCGCAAAAGTCAAATTCCTCTTCACCTAATTTTATTAAATGTGATTTTGTGGGATCAAGTTCTTTGTATGGAAATTGTCCATAATCATTGATGAATTCTTTGTAAAGCAACTCATGGTCTTCATAAATTTCAATAGGTTTGCCTGACATTTGGGCCAGGAAAGCCTGGTTATCAAATTCCCATCTTGCGCCGTCTAATGGAAATTCTTCCATTGCAATCGCTTCAAGATTTACAAGGTCAAGCAATAATTCATGTTTCAATTCCTGGTAAGATGAATTGCACGGAACATAAAGTTCTGTCTGAAAAAAGGTCGTAGAATCAAGCCTGTAATCGAGGTTATAAGTATGACATGGTTTTAGCGTTAATACATAACCACCATCTCTGCGGCGTGGAGTATAAACTTTTGCAGGCGTATTATCGGTAAGATCGGTAACATGAATTGTAATTCCTTTCGGGATCATGCTGTTATCACTCGTAAAAATATAACCGGTCAACACAGCAATGTTTCTTATCAAGGATTTTTCTGTTTCAACCATGTAAATATCTTTGTCTCCTTCTCCGCTTAATTGGTCTGAAGAGTAATAACCCGTTAATCCATCTGCGGTAGTCGTATAAAAAATATCATCGTCGAAAGAATTGAGCGGATACCCCATGTTAACAGGTTCTGACCAAAGTTCAGACTCATCCATTTGTGTAACAAAAATGTCAAAACCTCCCATACTTCCCGGGCCATTAGAACTGAAATACATTGTCATATTATCTGCGCCTAAAAAAGGGGATTCTTCGTCGTAAGGAGTATTAACCGGGGCACCTAAATTCATCGCTTTACTCCATTCACCGTTTGGTAATTTTTTTAATCGGTAAATATCCCGTCCACCCATGCCGCCTTCACGGTCAGATACAAAATAGAGGTAGTTACCGTCAGGACTAATTGTAGCATGTGTTTCCCATGCCGGGGAATTTAATTCTTCGGCCGGAAAAGGCATAATGTTTACAAACACGGTATCTTTTAATTCAGAAAAATAAATATCTCCGCCGCCTAAATCCTGGTAAACAAAAATAGTTTGGCCGTCAGGAGAAACAGAAACAGATGCATCATTACTTGTGGGTTTACAAAAATCCAGGTATTTGGGTTGGCCCCATTTCCCGTCAAAACTGCGGTAGCTGACATAAATATCTTCATAATGCTGGCCGTTCGACATATTAATTGAACGGGCATTTGTGCTGTCGGCGCGAAGTCTTTTTGATGTAAAGAAAATAGCAGAATTATCGATTGTCACAACCGGCGAATATTCCGGATTAGGCGTATTGATTACGCTTCCCATATTTGTAATAATGTAATTTTCAGGATTCGCCATTAATTTTCTCGCGACACCGCACTGGGTTATTCCAAGAATAGCCAAATCATATTTTTCGTGCTTTTTCTTAACGTTTGCAAGAAAGAAATCATACTGATAAAACGCAGTATCAACATTGCCTTTGCTGTGATTTGACTTGGCGAGGTAATAAAATAATTCCGGTGGTGCGTTGCGTTCAAGAGATGAAAACGGATTGTAAGTTTTACTAACTGAGTATTGTGCTTTTTCAAAATAAGGCAGCGCTTCTACTTCGCGATTTAAATAAACCAGGCACATGCCGGTTTTGTATAAAATATTTGCATTGGTAGGGTCTTCTTCGAGTATTATTTCCCAAACAAAAAGTGCTTCGGAATAAATCATGTCGTACATCAAACCATTTCCTACTTCGAATTTATCGTTGAAACTGGCATTCTTTAAATTTTGACGCAACTGCTCCCGTGTTGGACGAGGTTGCGCAAACACTGTAATTGCAGCAAGGGTGAAGGCCAGAATCAGGTTTGTTTTGAGCACAGTTGGAGTCTAAATTAGCTCCAAAGAAAAACAGAAAACTGTTCACTAAATCAGGACAGTAGTGATACTTTTTTACGGGTGATTGTTTATAACTCCCTGTTAAAATCGAATTGTTCGAGATAATCTGCAACGCGTCTTACAAACTGACCGCCAAGCGCTCCGTTCACAACTCTGTGGTCGTATGAATGCGATAAGAACATTTTATGCCTGATCCCGATTGTATCACCATAAGATGTTTCAATAACGGCCGGCATTTTACGAATTGCACCTACAGCAAGAATAGCAACCTGTGGCTGATTAATGATCGGGGTTCCCATTACATTTCCAAACGTACCAACATTTGTAACGGTATATGTTCCGCCCTGGATATCATCCGGATTCAGTTTATTATTTCGTGCGCGATCTGCAAGTGAATTAACTTGTTTTGTGAGACCAATTAAATTAAGCTGATCAGCATTTTTAATAACCGGAACAATTAAATTTCCGGTTGGCAAAGCTGTAGCCATACCAATGTTGATGCTCTTGCGTTTAATGATATTGCTACCACTAACCGAAATATTTACCATCGGGAAATCTTTAATCGCTTTTACGATTGCTTCAATAAAAATCGGTGTAAATGTTAGCTTTTCTTTTTCTTTTTTGAAGAATGCGTCTTTGATTTTTTCGCGCCACATTACAATGTTTGTAACGTCTGCTTCAACATAAGATGTAACGTGCGGTGAAGTGTGTTTTGACATCACCATGTGATCGGCAATGAGTTTTCCCATCCGATCCATTTCAATAATCTCGTCACCTTCCCAAATCGGAACGTCCATTGGTTTAATTTCTTTCGCTACGGATCCGTTATTCTTAACCGGTTCTGCAGTTCTGACAACTGATGCAGATTTTTCAATCGGTTCAGCCACAGCGACAGTACCACCGATACTAATAAAATTCAGAATATCTTTTTTTGTTACGCGGCTATTTTCTCCGGTGCCTTTGATTGATTCAAGCTGAATCATGCTTATTCCTTCTTCTTTAGCAATACTGCGAACAAGAGGTGAATAAAATTTTCCTGACGGGCCGGTTTTTGAAACTTCGGCAATTACAACGGAATTTGAAACAAGTACTTTTTCAGCAACAACGGGTTTCCTGTCTGCCACTGCAACAACTGCTGCCACAGAAGATTCTGTGCCGGAAACCGGTGAAGCTTTAGCCGTTGAAGCATCAGTTGAAATAATAGCAATTACTTCGCCAACTTGCACAACATCATCTTTCTGATATAGTTTTTTGACAAGGATTCCTTTTGCTTCGGATGGTAATTCGTTGTCAACTTTATCAGTCGCAACTTCTACTAACGGTTCATCCATTTCAACAGTATCTCCAACTTCTTTTAACCAATTGGTTATTGTAGCTTCGGTTACACTTTCTCCCATTTTTGGAAGCCTGATTTCAATTTCGGCCATGATTGTTTTCCTTGAACTTTTGAGTCAGCAAATTTAACTTATTTTTCTCTTTGAACGAATTGATGATTAAAATAAAAATAAGTTGACGAGATCACCTGAAGATGCTCTGTATTCCTGACTCTGCAAGACTTTATCAAAATCAGTTAAATCGAATTGCCTTGATCGGAGAAATTTTTGAAACAATTCTGCTCGGTAATAAAAGGGTAACCAGGCAAATAAAGACTGTCAGAATATTGATCAGAACGATATGTAAGATACTGACATTAACAGGGACACTGTCAAGATAATAAACGTCAGGATCCAGTGTCGCAAAGTTGGTGTAATGCTGTAAAAGTATTAAGCCTATTCCAAGCAGGTTACCCAGTATTAATCCTCTCGACAATAGAAAAAAGGAATTATACATGAATATTTTTTGAATGGATTTATTTGTTGCACCTAATGCTTTCAGAATCCCGATCATGTTTGTTTTTTCAAGTATCATAACCAGCAATGACGTCACCATGTTAATCATTGAAACAAGTAAAATAAGCACGATAATTATAACCATATCAACATCCAGGAACTGTAACCATTTAAAAATTTCCGGATGCATTTCAGTGATCATGTCTGTTTTCATTTTTAATAATGGAATTTGATCTTCAATTATTTCGTCCATCTCATCAAGGTCGTCCCAATGTTTTAACATAATCTCAAATCCTCCGGTGTACAGGTGATGCGTGCCTTTGCCATTTTCAATTTTAATTTTTCCAAATGGCATGACAATTTCATTTTCAGATAGATACTGAATAGGTTTTTGTTTTAATAATTCTTCTGAACAACTGCAAGGCTCGTCGATAATAATTTTTGCCCTGGCGGTATCCGGAATCGAATTTGAATTAGGTGACATGCCATATATTTCAATCGGGTAATCAGTTGACAACAACGTGATATCAAAAGGAACATGACCATTGATGAGGTAATAACTATTTTCTGAATAGTCACCTTCCCAGTTATAGCGATATGCTCCTGTTCCGTTAAATGATTTTGCCTGGAGAACAAAATAATTCTTAATACACGTATCTAACACAGTAATATTTGTTTGAACCCCCCAGTTATTTAAAAGTTGAATATGCTGAATCTGCGTATAAATAAATTGTTTGTCAAATTCCTCAAATCCCGTTCGGTAAATTCCACAAACTGTAAATTTTCTTTTTTTAGGACCCAGATCATCTTTGATAAAAAAAGCGTCAAGCTTATCTCCGACGCTATATCCCATCATGTCTGCGATGTATTTTGATATGAGTACTTCGTCGTTCTGATTTGAAAAATCAATGGTTCTTCCTGCAACTATTTTGTCCGAGAAAAAATCCCAATCGTATCTTTCGTCAACTCCTTTAAATATAACTCCGAGAATATCCTGGCGCGATTCCATTGTATCTTTTTCAGCAAGCTGAATTTTTACAGAATCCTGGAACGACTGAAGGATAGCAGGTTTATAAGCATAAATTTGAATTTTCCGGATCCGTTCGTCCTCTTCCAATTCCGGGTAAAAATCCTGCTCTATTAATATCGGGGTTGATTCGCTTGATGAATTATCCAGGATATCAGTAACACGAATATGTGCATCAAATCCAATTACTTTGTCGCGAATACCTTTCTGAAAACCTGTAACAACAGCAACGGAAATAATCATAAACGCAATTCCAAGTATTATACTGATCATTGAGATCACCATTATTGGTCTTGTAAGACGACTCGTGTTTTTTTCGCCTTTTATTATTTTCCTCGATATAAATAATTCAGTATTCAATTGCTACATTTGATTTCAAAAGTAAGATATATTATACCAATTGGCGTTATAAATAGTCTTTTCCCTGTCCGACTGAGTTATTCAGGCGGGCATTTTATAATTTTGCAACGTTAATGCAGATGAACAATATATTTGTTCCTTTTATTGCATTAAAATTATTCTAATCTCCTTTAAACAAAAGTGTATTTTCTCTCCAAATAAATTAAAACGTGTTGCAATGAAAATGATTCGATTTCTGATAGTTTATTTTTTGTTTCTCAGTTGTTCGTCAGCAGTCGAAGAAAAGCAGTCAAACATAACTGAAAACAATTTCGTTGTTGCAGACACAGTTGTCAAAGAAGAACCTCTTTTTTGCAATGCAGATGTTAAGGTTGGAGCTGCAAGAACAGATCAGTACCTTTCTCAATTGGCAGGTATGCGGGTTGGAATTGTATGCAATCAATCTTCAATGATTAATCAGACTCACCTGGCAGATAGCCTGATCAGTCTTGGTGTAAATGTTGTCAAAGTTTTTTCGCCCGAACATGGTTTTAGGGGTGACGCTGATGCAGGTGAAAAAGTTGTAAATGATATTGATAAAAAAACCGGTCTGCCAATTATTTCTCTTTATGGCGATAATAAAAAACCAACTTTGGTTCAGTTGGCAGATATTGATATTCTCGTTTTTGATATCCAGGATGTCGGTGCGCGATTTTACACTTACATTTCTACACTTCATTATGTTATGCAGGCTGCGGCAGAAAACGAAAAAAAAATAATTATTCTTGACCGCCCAAATCCAAATGGTCATTATGTTGACGGGCCTGTTTTGAAAGCACAATTTTCTTCGTTTGTAGGGATGCATACTGTTCCGGTTGTTCACGGAATGACAATTGGCGAATATGCCCAAATGATAAATGGAGAAGGTTGGCTGGGTAATGGATTAAGATGCGATTTAGAAGTAATAAAATCTGAAGGTTGGGACCATACAAAATTTTACGAATTACCAATTGCGCCATCTCCGAATCTTAAAACCATGACGGCCATTTATTTATATCCGAGTTTGTGTTTTTTTGAAGGAACAGTTGTAAGCGTAGGCCGCGGAACCGATTATCCTTTCCAGGTAATTGGTCACCCTAAATTTGAAGTGGATGTTTTAGAAAAACGCTATGTTTTTACACCGCAGCCAAATGCAGCCGCAGCTCATCCTGTTCTCCAGGGCAAGACTTGTTACGGTTATGATTTACACGAAATCGATATCAAAGAATACCGCGAAAAAAGAAAACTTGATTTGAGTTATCTTCTTGAATTTTACAAAAAATTAAAACTGGGTTCTGCATTTTTTCTCAAAGGAAATTTCATTAATAACCTTGCAGGAACCGATCAACTAAAAGCGCAAATTATTGCAGGCAAAACTCTGGAAGAAATAGAAGCAAGCTGGCAAGAAGGACTTACAAAATTTAAAGAAGTCAGGAAGAAATATTTGTTGTATTCTGACTTTTGAGCTTGTCAATCCAAATGCGATGAGGAATCCCTGTCAAAATAACATTCGCTTTCTCTCCAAACTCAATCAGGAATCACATCCCCATCCCTTCAATTTTTTTCAAAATAATTTCTCTCCTCTGAGCAAATTTTTCAATTGATTTTTTTGGCGTTCTTAAAATTTTAGTAGTGTCTATTAATTTGTCAAAATAAGCATGAGAAATAACAAGGGTAATTGCCGGAACAGTAATAAAATAAAGAATTGCCAGCCAATAACTCTCGTACACATAAGAATGAAATAACCAGATAAAAGGCAAATTATATAGTGTAAAAATAGCCGCACCAAACAGCATTTTTACTCCGCTCCAAAACACATCCCGCTTAAACAATTTTTCAACGAATATTTTAACGCCGAGGTAGGGAATCAAATTATGAACTAATCCTACTAAAAAAACAGGAAATAACAGGATCAAATACAAAAACCGGAAGGCTAAATTTTTGCTCTTATTTTTTGCAAATGCGTAAACCCAGTTTTCGTTTATTTTTTCTTTCTGTTCATCAACAAAATAGATTTCGAGATTCGCTTTTAACTCTTGCCATTTCGAATCTTCGTACTTGTAATTTTCATTTATAAAAGTCGCCAGGTTCTTTGAATAGTAATAACGATCCTCCAACGGAATTGAATCATCGTGATGAAAATGATTCATTCCTTTTTGAGTAATAATCTGAATATTTTCTACGAAATCTGCAAGCGTTTTATCTTTCACATAAGTAATCTGATCCTGCAGTGACTGTTCAATCTCACGCGTTAATTTGGTATGTGCTTTTGCGGGACTTTCTAAATAAAGATCTTTATATGTTTTAAGATGAATAACGTCACCAAGCGACAAGAGTACATCGCCCCGAAAATATTTTGGATGGCCGTAATTTATTCCTGTTGGCTGCACCAAAATGTCTTGGCCCCAATTTGTGTCAACCATTGCGCTGAATGCAATCCTGGCCGGACCTTTTTTAATTGGCTTTAAACTCCTGATAAAAACATTATCGGTGTATCCTTCACCAAACATAATCAGGTTATGCCTTTTCTTCAGAATGTTTATGGCTTCCCGGAATGATTCTGTATTTTTTTCAAGACTTTCTTTTCCGTCTTCGGCCATTCGGTAAATAGGAACCATGTGACTTGCCCATGTAATTGGTTTTAGCCACGGTTTAAAGATATCACTCCGAACCATAAAATGAAAAATGGCCCATTGAAAATTACCTACAACAAGCGGATCAATAAAAGCACTTGGATGGTTGCTGACAAAAATGGTTGATGTTTTGAATTTTTTTTGAGAATTTAATGTCATCGATCGGCGATAGAATATCTTCATGATGTACGGAAGCATTGTTCGCAGAAAAAAATACATTGGTTTCATAGCAGGCCCCGCAAAATTAACAATTTTTGCTAATGAAGGAATAGCGGGATTTAAGCTGATTCGACTTTCATTACTCTTATTTATCCGGTTAAAAAATGTTAAGGATGAAATATTATTACATAAGTAAAGTTAATTTTGATTAAAATCTATATTTTACCTTGAGCAAGAACCGATTTAAAGTCCTTATTTTTTTGATGTCGGTTGCGGTATTTGGATTGTTGTTGCTGCAATTTGGCTGGATCCAAAACGTCCACGAATTAACCGAGAAAAAGTTTCGCGAAGATGTTGAAAAATCATTGCAGCAAACGGCGCTTGATATGGAGGCCATTGAAGCGATGAAGTTGATGAGCCCTGACGCTTTTCAAAAAAGTCTTGAAGGTTCCCTTGATGATATCGTAAAAAAGGAATTCAGTGATTTCATTCAGTCACAGGAATCAATTTTTGTTAGCGGAGACACGAGTATTATGATGGACGGAGAAAAAGTCCGGTTTCTGAAAGTACAAGGGAATTTAATAGATCCGGCTACCGGATTAAGAGCAGAACACCGGGTTCTTACAAAAGATCTTCGCGGAATTACAGCTGCGGAAATAGACGACGCGATGCTGGGATTGGATGAAGACACAAATTCATTCGCGATACAATGGAACGAATCGTTTGAAGAACAAATTCAGAAAAAGGCAAATCACCTCAATTGGCTAATTCAGCGAATGTTCAATACAAATCCGGTTGGCGATATTCGTTTGCGGTTGAATCTTGAAACGCTTGATTCAACATTAGCTTTTAATTTTTTGCAGCATAACATTGATACAACTTTTAGGTTCAGTATCGTTATTCTTGATACGCTGGTTAATAAAAAAGTCAGTTTTAACAAGCGAAATAGTCCGCATCACGATGCCAATTTAGTTGAAAGTGATTTTAAAACATTATTGTATCCAAATGATCCTGTTCCGAGTGAATATCATTTGCTTGTTTCTTTTCCGGATCTCGGTCTTTATGTCTGGAAAGAAATGGCAGGAACATTAGCCGCTTCAATTCTACTTGTTTTAATTGTCATTTTTGCTTTTTATTATGCTGTTTCTACCATCTTCAAACAAAAACAATTATCTGAAATTAAAAATGATTTTATAAGTAATATGACGCATGAGTTGAAAACACCAATTTCAACAATATCATTAGCTTGTGAGGCCATCCGCGATCCTGATGTAAGAAATGACACAGAAACGGTTACAAGTTTTATTTCAATGATTGACCAGGAAAATAAAAGGCTTGGAACATTAGTTGAGAATGTGTTACAAACTGCATTAATTGATAAAGGAAAGTTAAAGTTGAATCTTGAAGAATGTGAGATTGATGAGCTGCTGAAACAAGTTGTGGATTCGTTTCAAATCAGGTTTAAAGATAAGGGTGGAGAAATTGTAATTGAAAAAGCTGACCCGATTACCTGGAAAGTTGATAAAATTCATTTTGTAAATGTTATCTTTAATCTCCTGGATAATTCGCTTAAGTATTGTGAGCAAAAACCTCATGTTGAAGTTCGGCTTGAAAAATTAAGTCACGGATTTACACTTGAGGTTAAAGACAATGGTATTGGAATAAAAAAAGAAGATCAGAAAAGAATTTTTGAAAAATTATTCCGTGTCCCGACGGGTGATATTCATACCGTAAAAGGATTTGGTTTGGGATTAAGTTATGTATATTCAATTGTGAAATTACACAAGGGAGAGATTAGTCTAAAAAGTGCATTAGGAAAAGGTTCAACGTTTAAAATAACAATCAGACATGAGTGAAAAAGTAAAAATATTATTAGCCGAAGATGATACAAATCTTGGAACGGTTTTGTCGAGTTATTTAAAAGCAAAATCATTTGACGTCACACTTTGTGTTGATGGTGAAATTGCGATGAAACGATTCAAGGAGCAGTTGTTTGATTTTATTATCCTTGACGTGATGATGCCTGTTAAAGATGGTTTTGCCGTTGCAAAAGAAATCAGGATGGTTGACCAGGAAATTCCGATTTTATTTCTGACAGCCAAATCGATGAAAGAAGATAAACTGGCCGGTTTTGAAGCTGGAGGTGATGATTATCTGACCAAACCGTTTGCAATGGAAGAATTATTAGCACGAATTAATGCGATTTTGAAACGGTCATACAAGGACGGAAAAAAGGAAACCACTTTTAAAATTGGCGATGTTGATTATGATTATCTGCAACAAACGCTTGAAATTAATGGTCAGAAAAGTAAACTGACAACCAAAGAAAACGAACTGTTTTATTTACTTATCAAAAACCAGGAAGAAGTTCTTGATCGTAACGAGGCATTGAAACACGTTTGGGGTGATGACAATTATTTTAACGGTAGAAGCATGGACGTTTACATTACCAAATTGCGAAAATTTCTTAGCCTGTCTAAACAGGTAGAGATTATGAATGTGCACGGTAAAGGATTTCGTCTTTTAGTTAAAAAATAAACCGTCAACTTCATTTTATTCCGTCAATCAATGTAGTTTTGTTTCATCGATGCAAACTACGAACATTTCACATATTGCTCACCTGGTTGAAATTTGTACGCAGCGTGGTATTAAAAATGTTGTCTTATCTCCTGGTTCGCGCAATGCTCCGTTAATTATCGCTTTCGATGAACATCCTGAAATTAAAACTTATCTTGTTCATGATGAGCGATGCGCCGCTTTTTTCGCCATCGGTATTTCCGAATCACTTAAACAACCGGTTGCAATTTGTTGTACTTCAGGAAGCGCACCTTTGAATTATGCGCCGGCAATTGCTGAAGCGTATTACAGGAGCATTCCGATATTGGTTTTAACCGCAGATCGTCCGGTTGCGTTGATTGATCAAGGTGACGGACAAACTATTCGTCAAAAAAATATTTTTCATAATTTCATCAAGGCAGAATTTGAATTACCTGATTTTTCGGTTCTTGCTGACCTGAAATTATCTGATAAAATAATAAATGACGCGATTAATAATCTTATTACTAAACCAAGTGCTCCTGTCCACATTAATATTCCTTTAAACGAACCACTTTATGGTATTACTGAAGTAAGCTTCATTCCTGAAATTCACAATTTACCGGTTGCCGAAAAAGTTTTATCAAAGGCTGAAAAGGAGAATATTGAAGGCGTTTGGAAAAATTCAAAAAAGAAATTAATTCTTGTGGGTCAGTTACCTCCCGATCCCAATCTCGCGGAATTACTCCTGGGAATAGTCAACGACCCGTCAGTCGCAATCTTACTTGAGAATACATCAAACCTCACTAACTTTCAAAAAATTGTTCATTGCATTGATCGCACGCTTGCAGTAATAAGTGATGATGAAGTTACATCATTTAAACCTGATCTCATAATTACAATCGGAGGAGCAATCATTTCAAAAAAAATCAAAACTTTTTTCCGATCAAATAAACCAAAAGTAAACTGGCGGATTGGTGAATATTTATTTGAAGAAGATACGTACCAATCGTTAACACGCTCGTTTGATTGTTCTGCGAATTATTTTTTCGGATTTATTAATTCAATTAGTTATGTGCCGGATTCAAATTTTGGAAATCAATGGAAACAGAAAGATTTTACAGCGCAGAAACTACACGAGGATTATTTGAAATCCATAAAATTTTCTGATTTAAAAGCATTTGAGTGGATCATTGAGACATTGCCGGAGAATGTTAATTTACATATGGGTAATAGTTCGGTAGTGCGTTATTGCCAATTGTTTAATCCAATTTCAAGTGTGCATTATTTTTCAAATAGGGGAGTTAGTGGAATTGACGGTTCAACAAGTACTGCTGTCGGATTCTCTGTCGCAAACAGCAAAAAATTAAATGTGCTTATTTCAGGAGATGTTTCTTTTTTTTACGACTCAAATGCGCTCTGGAATAATTATTTAACCGGCAATTTAAGAATCATCGTAATTAATAATGGCGGCGGTGGAATTTTTCAAATTCTTGAAGGATCAAGCACTGTAAAACAGGCGCCAATTTTTTTCTCTCCTTATAAAGCAGATATTGAATCTATCTGTAAAGCATTTTCGATCAATTATTTTGCTGCCGGTTCTGAGGCAAATCTTGATGAAATAGTTGAATCTTTTTATTCAGAGCAGAACAATAATCGCCCGGCTTTGCTGGAGGTTCAAACGTTTGCCGGCTCAAACGCACAGGTATTAAAAGACTACTTTGACTTTTTGCGAAACAGCAATTTGAAGTAGCCGCCCAACTTTTTCCTATCTTTAGCCGTTAAATATAGTATATCCATGAAATACTTTTTATGAAAAGAACTTTACTGACACTAACTTTTACGAGCGTTATTGGGGCTTTTGGCCAAATGACAATGACCAGTTCAACAATGCTTGGCACATGCGACTGTTATCAGTTAACGGCAAATGCCGCAGCTGATAAAGGTGCGGTCTGGAGTCCGGCTCAGATTGACCTGACTTCTGCATTTGACATGACATTTAATATTTACGTCGGGGCCGCAGATGGCGCTGACGGAATGGCATTTGTATTACAACAAAACGCTACAGGAATTGGTGATTTTGGCGCAACTTTGGGGTATCGCGATGTTGCACCTGCTTCTGTTCCGCCAATATCTTTAAAATCCCTTGCTATTGAAGTTGATACCTGGAACAGTTCTCCTGCAGTTGTGACGGATGTTGGTGATGCTGTAAACGATCATATGGGGATCGAATCTAACGGAAGTAATGAACACAATCTTGGAGGGCCTTATTTAATACCAAATGTGGAAACAGGAACGTATCACCTTTTTAGAGTAATGTGGAGCCCAAGCCTTATGGTTATGACTGCATTTTTGGATGGCGCTTTCGTTTTTGCCTATAACGGGGACATAATTACTAATATTTTTACTGGTAATCCATTGGTTTATTTTGGTTTTACGTCTTCAACAGGCGGAGCTTTTAATGAACACCGCGTATGTATATACCGCAATGCAGGTTTCACTACCGATATAACTTCCGTTTGTTCTGATTCACTTGTTTCTTTTACAGATAATTCTACCAGCGATCTCAATATTATCAGTTCCTATTCATGGGATTTTGGAGATGGATCTGCGCTTGATTTCTCCCAGAATCCAACACACAGTTATGCTTCTCCCGGAACATATACGGCCGAATTAACTATGACAGATGCATCCGGTTGCCCGGACATTGCAACTGTTAATATTACTGTCTTGTCTGACCTTATTATTGATGTTACCGGAACTGATGTTACTTGTTTTGGAGATATTGATGGACAGGCTTTAGCAAGTCCGCAAAATGGAACAGGTCCTTATTCATATGTGTGGGATGATCCTTCATTGCAAACAACTCAAACAGCTACAAATCTGGCACCATTCGCAACCTATACAGTTAGTGTTGTTGATAATCTTGGTTGCACGGGCACAGGTTCGGTAATGATAAATGAACCGCTTGAGTTTACCCTTAGTATGACAAGGACAGATGCGTTGTGTTTTGATTCTAGTGATGGCAGTGCAACCGCTATAACGGTCAACGGAATTCCTCAGTTTACTTTTTTGTGGGATGATTTATCCGCTCAGACAACTCAAACTGCCGGCAATCTGCCAGCCGGAACTTACAGTGTAACGGCAATTGATTCGAACGGATGCGTGGCAACCGGAATGATTACAATTAATGCGCCAACAGAAATGTTTATTACCGGAATTGTCACGTATGATAACGGAACATCAAACGGTGCAATTGATGCAACAATTACAGGCGGAACCAGTCCGTATACAAATACAGATTGGAGCAACACGGCAACCACAGAGGATATTACAGGACTCGCTTCCGGTAATTATACAATTACAGTTACTGATGCAAACGGATGTACAAAAGACACAACTTTTTCAGTTAAATCAAGCGTTGGTTTAAATGATCTCAGTTCAATTGGTTTTGAAATTTATCCAAATCCGACAACGGGCTCTTTCCAGGTAAAAGGCAGCGGTTATTATACAATCTTAATTACTGATGCAGCCGGTAAAATTGTAATGAACATTAACGGTACCAATAATACAACAATTGATTTATCGGTTTTTGAGAAAGGAATTTATTTTGTTCAGATAGAAAAAGATGAGATTCAATTTATAGAGAAAATAATAGTGCAGTAGCATTAATAACGATTGGTTTTAAAAAGCTGCCAACGTTTCGTTGGCAGCTTTTTTTTGCCTTTTAATTTGAAAATTTTACAATCAAAGAGCATGAAAAAAATCAGCACATTATTTAAGAAAGATCCGGACAATTTAGGCCGTATTATAAACGTAGTCAATCCCGAAAATCAATGGGTATTTGATGGTGAATATATTGCGACAAGGAAATTTGATGGAACTGCTATGGCAATTATAGATAACGAACTTTACAAAAGGTATGACGTTAAGCAAGGCAGGCAAGTACCATCAGGAGCAATAGCTTGCCAGGAACCGGATGAAATTACCGGTCATCATCCGCACTGGGTAAAATGTTTACGCGGAAATCCTGAAGACCAATATGCCTTTGATGCTTTTGACGCTCTTGAAAATAAAACGGATGCTACTTATGAGTTGTGCGGAGAGAAGGTGCTGAGCAATCCGGAAAAAATTACCGGGCATAAATTAATAAAACATGGGAGTGAGACGCTGACATTACCGGGGTTATCATTCGATGCTCTCAAAGAATATTTATCAGACTCAACTAATGATATTGAAGGGATTGTGTTCCATCATAAAACGGATAGCAGAATGTGTAAATTAAGAAAAACAGATTTTGGAATAAAGCGCAAAGCAAAATAAGGAAGAAAGAATATCCGCGTCGTTTAAAAAAACAATACCGGATTTGATTGAATCCTTTTGTCGTCAGATCATTATAAAAAGATTATTTTTGATACACACCTTACCCCATGCTTAAAACTCTCTTGATTTTTTTGTTTATCCCTTTCTGCGTTTTAGGTCAGACTTATAATTTTAATAAGCAGTGGGAATATTTAGGACCGGATAATAAACCGGACGTCGCAAAACCTCAGTCTGCTTCAGGTGTAGGGCCAATTGAATTTATCAGAGTCTTTCAAAAAGACAGCAAAAATTTATTAGCAGGTTCAATTTCAGGCGGATTATTTTTCTCCGAAGATGGCGGAGAAAACTGGATCAATTCCGGTTCGGACAGGTGGCCTTATTCCGGTTGTGGCTGGGCTGATTTTTATCCTGAAAATAAAGATACGTGGTTTGCCTATTCCAATATTTCAGATAATAATGGCAAGCCGGGAAGAATGGGGGTTAACGGCGGAATTTATAGAACTACAAATGCCGGTGTTGATTGGCGGCTAATAGCAAACGGAAATAATTTTGGTGAGAATTTTTATCGCAGCGTTTATGGATTCAGATTCAACCCGGAAATTCCGCAAATGCTTTTTGTTATGACAGATGACGGGTTGTATTTTACGCTAAATTGCCTGGACGAAAAAGTAGTCTGGAATCGTGTACCGAATTTAAACGGCTGGATTTATGATCTCGATATAGTTGACCAATCGGTTTTTGTTTCAAATTTTTCGGGTGGAAAATGGAATGTTCATGTTTTTGATTTGAGCGATTATAAAACCTATAAAACTATTGTTCCTATCCAGGATTTTACTGCACCAATGCGTACGATAACTTTTGAACCGTTCAGAGAAAATTTGCTGGTACTTATCGATTACAAAGATGGCTCAGATATTCTTTATGAATACATAATTGAAACCGGCGAATTAAAAAAATTGCTCGGAAATCAACAGGTAAATTTTGGAAGCGGCCACACCTTTGCTGTATCACCACACGACAGTACAGAATTTATTATTGGCTATTCCATCAA
>Ga0102851_10000918_pt1 | contig 15968 bp, 13 predicted proteins | sample Mud3Dept3metaG_FD_79558 | JGI IMG/M metagenome (GOLD analysis project Ga0102851, IMG submission 79558) | Freshwater wetland microbial communities from Ohio, USA, analyzing the effect of biotic and abiotic controls - Mud 3 Core 4 Depth 3... | ecosystem: Environmental > Aquatic > Freshwater >... | reverse complement strand
CTGCGCCTTCCTCTTCCTATTCGCGCTCGGCGCGACCAGCGCCCGCGGGGACGAGAACTACTTCGGATACTCGTACAGCACCGAGACGAACCCGAAGGGATCCTGGGAGTTCTACAACTGGGTGACTTGGCGGACGAGCAAGGGCGAGGGCAGCTACAACGCGCTCGATCTCCGCCAGGAACTCGAATACGGCATCACCGATCGCCTCCAGGCCTCGCTCTATCTGAACGAGCGCTACCACGCGATCGACGGGGTCGGGTCGCCGAAGGATCGCGACCAGTTCGGGTTTCAGGGCCTCCAGGTCTCGACGAAGTACGCCTTCCTCAGCCCCTACAAGGATCTGTTCGGCTTCGCGCTGTACGCGGAGCCCGGCTACTCGCGCATCTCGAAGGGCAGCGGCCGGCTCCAGGACCAATGGTCCATGGAGGTCAAGGCGATGTTCCAGAAGAACTTCTTCGACGATCAACTGATCGCGGTCCTGAACATCAGCCCGGAGTTCGAGGTCGGCAAGAAGGATGGCGATCTCCACTGGGAGAACGAACTCGAGTTCGAGGTCACGAGCGGTCTCACCTATCGCGTTGCGCCGAAGTGGTACGTCGGATTCGAGACTCGATACAACTCGAAGTATGAAGACTTCCCCGCAAAGACCGACCGCTCCAACTGGGCCTTCTTCGCCGGTCCTGCCGTCCATTACGCCGCCGAACGCTGGTGGATCACGATGACAGCGCTGCCCCAGGTCGGAGGCGCCCCGAACAACGGCGCCCGATCGGCCGCACGGAACCTCGACGAGTACGAGAAGTTCGAGTTGCGCATCAAGACGGGCATCAACTTCTAGTGCGCCAACTGGATCGGGCGCTGCTGTGGCTGGTCGCGCCGCCGGCAATCGTGCTGACGGCGCTCCCTGCCCACGCCACCCAGTACCTGTCGACGGAGCAGGCACAGCGCGCGCTCTTCGCCGACGCGAACCGCTTCGAGCCCGTGTCGATCGCGGTCCGCGAAGACCAGCGAAACGAGCTGAAGAAGATCTCGGGAACGCGCACGCCGCTGCCGCTCGACCGGATCTGGCGCGCGATGCGCGACGACCAGTTGCTCGGTCACCTGATCGTCGACGAGGTCTACGGCAAGCACGAGTTCATCACCTACGCCGCCGCGATCGACGCAAACGGCGCCGTGATCGGCATCGAGATCCTGGACTATCGCGAGACGCACGGCGGCGAGGTGCGCGAGGCGAGTTGGCGCAAGCAGTTTCGCGGCAAGCGCAGCAGCGACGCGCTCGAACTCGACGCCGACATCGTCAACATCAGCGGCGCCACGATGTCGTGCAAGCACGTGACCGAAGGCGTTCGGCGCTTGCTGGCACTCTACGACATCGCGCTGAAAGGGCGCTGAGATGCTACGGCGCGCGAAACCGCTGCTCGGCACACTTGTGGAGGTCGCGGTGTCCGCGGCGACCGTAGAGCTCGAGTGGCGCGCCGCGATCGCCGCGTTCCAAGCCGTCGCGGACGTCCACCGGCTGATGAGCTTCCACGAGCCGGACAGCGACGTCACGCGCTTGAACCGGTACGCGCACACGCGCGCGGTCGAGGTCGATCCGCGCACCTACGCGGTCCTCCGTCGCGCGCGCGACCTGGGTCGAGCGTCGAACGGACGTTTCGACTGCGCCGTCGGCGGGCGCATGCTGGCGCTGGGCGCGCTGCCGCGAACGATCGGCGTGGGAGGACACGAGGCCGCGACGTGGCGCGACGTGACACTTCTTCCCGACAGCCAGATCCGCTTCCGGCGAGCGCTCGCCCTCGATCTCGGCGGCATCGCAAAAGGCTTCGCTGTGGACCAGGCCGTGGAAGCGCTCGCGCGCTGCGGTGCGGAAGCGGGTTGCGTGAACGCCGGCGGCGATCTCCGCGTCTTCGGCGACCGCAACTGGCCGATCGCGATCCGGCGGCCGGAGGCGTCTGGCGAACTCGTCCCGCTTGCACCGCTTCGCAATCGCGCCCTCGCGACCAGCGCGGGCACCTTCGCGCCCGGCGGCGCCATCGTGGATCCCGCAACGGGACGCTTTCGGACCCGTCCGAAGAGCGTCTCGATCCTGGCTCCCAACTGCATGGATGCAGATGCCTTGACCAAGGTGGTCTGGCTCGCAGAGCACCCCCCGCTCGATCTGCTGGAGAGACTGGATGCCCGCGCAATCGTCCTCGGTCCTTCGGCGAGCGTCTCGGAATCCGTCTCCGAACTGCGTCGCGCCGCCGGCTGAGATCCGGCTCTCGGTCGCGCACGAGCGGAGCGTCTACGCGACGTTCGCGGCGTTGGTCGTCACGGGATGCGCCTGGCTGCTGTGTCACTACCTGCTGGCCGATGCGGGCGAGTTCGGCCCGCTGCCGCATCCACTCGAAGCGCTCTGGCTGAAGCTACACGGCGCGGCCGCGATGATCGCGCTGGTGCTCTTCGGATCACTGCTCACCGTGCACATGCGACGAGCCTGGTCGCATCGACGTGGGCGCGCGACCGGCGGCATGCTCGCCGGACTCTTCGTGCTGCTGACGGTGACCGGCTACGGTCTCTACTACGTCGCAGGCGAGTCGGTCCGCGCGTGGATCAGTGTCGTCCACTGGGCGGTCGGACTCGCGGTCCCGCTGCTGCTCGCGGCGCACGTCTACACACTCCGGGCTACGCTGCGGAGCGTCCGCTCCGACTGATCCAGCGATTCCTGATGTATTCTTGATGGCTTCTGTCGGCGCAGGGCCGACCGATATCGTTCCGGAGGTCATACCCTTCAAGTGAGCTGCCTCACAACCTTCGAGCCCACAGCATGAGGATCAGACCCAGCATCCACGACGCCCTCTGGATGGCCGTCGGGGCGGCCATCTTGTTGCTGTTCGGCCTGCTGGTGCTTCTCTTCGGCAATCAGCCGAACCCGAATGCTCAACTCGCCCTCAAGGCGCAGCGAGTAAACTTGGTGGGTCGGATGCAACTCGATCTGGCGTCGGCCTCGGAAGCGGAGAAGAGTGCTGTCCTTGCCGTCACCGATCAAGAGTCGCAGGCGTTCGCGAATCAGGCCCGCGCACGCACGGCGGACGTGGAGCGGGAACGGCGAGAATTGGTAGAACTGCTGAACAAAGACGGAACCCAAGGTGAGAAGGACTTGCTTGCCGAATTTTCCCAACGGTTCACCGAGTTCCAGCGGATCGACAACGAGCTGCTGAGCTTGGCGGTCCAGAACACCAACCTCAAGGCGTACGCCTTGACATTCGGCCCGGCCGCGGGCGCCCTCAACGAAATGAGCGCTGCACTCACACGACTTGCGACCGCGAACGCCGATGCACCGGATGCGAGGGACGTGATGTCACTTGCGTATGGCGCGGAGATCGCTGCCCTGCGCATCCAGACCATGCTCCCGCCGCACATCGCGGAGGCCACAGACCCGCGGATGGACGAGTTGGAAGCGCTGATGACCAGGGAAGACGAGCAGGTTCGCAGCGATCTGGAAGGCCTGGGCGCGCTCCCGAAGCTCGACGGCAATGCCGACCTCGCAGTGGCCGCGTCAAGCTACGCCCAGTTCCGCGAGATCAAGGACCAGGCTCTCACGCTCTCACGCACGAACACCAACGTTCGATCGCTATCCATCTCGCTGAATCAGAAGCGGAAGGTGATGCTCGTTTGCCACGAGGTCCTGGGCAACCTGCAGGACGCCATCCGGAACGAGCCCGTCGAGGGCGCGACATACGGCGGTCGGTTCGGACTGAGATAGGCCGGATGGCTCGTCTCTCCGTTCTCCGTTGAACGACTCCCCGTAGCCACTCGCTGCAAGCCGAGCGCTGCCACGCGCGCGAGTGCCGAGGTCATTCCTCGTTCGAGCTGTTCTCACGATCCGCGATCCGGAGAATCGCGAGCACGTCAGCGCGGCGCTTCGCCTCGCCGGACGGCGACGCCCTGCAATCCGCAAGCGCGTGTCGCCGCATTCCTGCGAAGTGCAAGGCGACCCACTCTCGCCGGCCCCTGAGGCACGCTCTGGACGCTCGGCGAGGCACGCCGGCTTGGCACGCATGCTGCTCCAGGCGAGTCGCTGTGCCCCGATCGGAAGGAGAGTGCCGTGTTCCATGCGCTGCTTTCCGGCTTCTTCACTGGCCTGGTGTTCCTAGCTTCTGCCGCGATCGCGATCGCGGTGGTTCGAGCACGCCGCGAAAAGTCGGAGTCCCGACATGGTCGACAGCGACGCAAGCGCGCGGAGAGCGAGTGGATTTGGATCCATCCCGAAGCCGATCGCCGTCTGCGCCAGCCGCCAGCGCCAGAAAGCCATCCACTTCACCAGCGCCTCCGTCCTACGGATGCTATCCGAGCAATGTGTAGAGCGACGGCGAGCTTCGCCTCGCCGCGCGAATGGAGGACCGCATGGCCGACCTAACCTTCGTGATCACGACACTCGGATTCTTCGCTGTCACCTGGCTCTACGCTCTTGCGTGTGAGCGGCTCTAGGAGACTCTCCATGCCCCTCGACTACTGGCTCGGCGGCATCGTTTCGCTCGGACTCACCATCTATCTCGTGTACGCGCTGCTCCGCCCGGAGCGGTTCTAGGCGACGCCATGACCTGGATCGGCTGGCTCCAGATCGCTGTCTTCGCGCTCGCGATCTTCGCGATCACGAAGCCGCTCGGCAGCTACATGCATCGTGTCTTCGAGGGCGAGCGGCGGCCGCTCCAGGGATTCCTGGGCCCGCTCGAGCGCGGTCTCTTCGCCGTCTGCGGGATCGATCCGCGTCGCGAGCAGACGTGGCTCCAGTACACGTTCGCAGTGCTCGCCTTCAGCGCCTTCGGCCTGCTCGTGACCTACGCGATCCTGCGCCTGCAGCAGATCCTCCCGCTCAATCCGCAGGGGTTCACGGCGGTTTCGCCGCATCTCGCCTGGAACACGGCGGCGAGCTTCACCACCAACACCAACTGGCAGTCCTACGCCGGCGAGAGCACGATGAGCTACCTCTCGCAGATGGCGGGGCTGGCCTGGCACAACTTCACGTCGGCCGCCGCCGGCATCGCGGTCGCGATCGCCCTCTCGCGCGGGCTCACGCGGGTCGTTCCGGAGGGAGGCGCGCGCACGCTCGGCAACTTCTGGGTCGACGTGATCCGCGCCATCGTCTACGTGCTGCTGCCGATCTCCCTGGTCGGTGCGCTGGTGCTCGTGGCCACGGGCGTGATCCAGAACTTCGCGCCCTATCTCCAGGTTACGACGCTCGAAGGCGCGCAGCAGACGCTCGCCATGGGTCCGGTCGCCTCGCAAGAGCTCATCAAGCAGCTCGGCACCAATGGCGGTGGTTTTTTCAACGCGAATGCGGCGCACCCGTTCGAGAATCCGACCCCGCTCGCGAACTTCCTCTCGATGTTCCTGATCTTCGCGATCCCGGCCGGACTCACCTACACCTACGGCCGCATGGCGCGCGACACGCGCCAGGGCTGGGTGCTGTTGGCGGCGATGGCGGCGCTCTTCTTCGTGGGCGTCTCGACCGCGTACTGGGCCGAGAGCCACGAGAACACGGCGTTCGCCGGCCTCGCCATCGACCAGTCCGCGGGCAACATGGAAGGCAAGGAGACGCGCTTCGGCGTCGCCGCCTCGGCGCTCTACGCGACAGTGACGACGGATGCTTCGTGCGGCGCGGTGAACGCGATGCACGACTCCTTCACGCCGCTCGGCGGGCTCGTCCCGCTCTTCAACATCCAGCTGGGCGAGCTGGTCTTCGGCGGTGTCGGCGCGGGCCTCTACGCGATCCTGGTCTACGTCGTGATCTCCGTCTTCATCGCCGGGCTCATGGTCGGGCGCACGCCCGAGTACCTGGGCAAGAAGGTGGAGGCGCGCGAGATGAAGCTCGCCGTGCTCTACGTGCTGATCTTTCCGGCGATCATCCTGTTCTTCTCGGCCTGGTCGGCGGTGGCGTCGTACGGCGTCTCGTCGCTCAACAACGCCGGACCCCACGGGATCTCGGAGATCCTCTACGCCTACACGAGTGGCGCCGGCAACAACGGCTCGGCCTTCGCGGGCCTGAACGCCAACACGCCATGGTGGAACACGACGCTCGGGCTCACGATGCTGGTCGGCCGCTTCCTGATGATCGTCCCAGCGCTCGGGATCGCCGGCGCGATGGTGGGCAAGAAGGTCGTCCCGGCGAGCCTGGGCACCTTCCCGACCAACGGTGCGCTCTTCTCGGTGCTGCTGATCGGCGTGATCGTGATCATCGGCGCGCTCACCTTCTTCCCCGCTCTGTCGCTCGGCCCGATCGTCGAGCACTTCCTGGCCCGCGCCGGGAAGCTGTACTGAGGGGACGACGCCATGCCTGGTCCCCGCGCCCGCAAGATCTCGCTCTTCGACCGCCGGATCCTGACGCGCGCCTCGCTCGACAGCGTGCGCAAGCTCTCGCCGCGCGTGCAGATGGCGAACCCGGTGATGTTCGTGGTCGAGGTCGGCAGCGTCCTCACCACGCTGCTCTGGGTGCGCGACGCGGTCGCTCCGTCGCCCGGTGCGGCGCCGCTCTGGTTCACGGGCACCGTGACGCTCTGGCTCTGGTTCACGGTGCTGTTCGCGAACTTCGCCGAGTCCGTCGCGGAGGGCCGCGGCAAGGCCCAGGCCGACACGCTGCGCAAGATGCGCAAGGAAACCAGCGCCCGTCGCCAGGGCGACGACGGCTTCGAGACGGTGCCGGCATCGGCACTGCGCAAGGGCGACGTGGTGGTCGTCGAGGCCGGCGAGCTGATCCCCGGCGACGGCGACGTGATCGAGGGCGCGGCGAGCGTCGACGAGTCCGCCGTGACCGGCGAGTCGGCCCCCGTGATCCGCGAGAGCGGCGGCGATCGCTCCGCGGTGACGGGCGGCACCAAAGTGCTCTCCGATCGTCTGGTCGTGCGCATCACCGCCAACCCCGGCGAGTCGTTCCTCGAGCGGATGATCTCGCTGGTCGAGGGTGCGGCGCGCCAGAAGACGCCGAACGAGATCGCGCTCAACATCCTGCTCGCCGGGCTCACGATCATCTTCCTGCTCGCCTGCGTGACGCTCGTCCCGCTCGCGCTCTATGGGAGCGTCGTACTCACGATCACGGTGATGGTGTCGTTGCTGGTGTGCCTGATCCCGACCACGATCGGCGGGCTGCTCTCGGCGATCGGCATCGCCGGCATGGACCGGCTGATCCAGAAGAACGTGCTCGCGATGAGCGGCCGCGCGATCGAGGCATCGGGCGACGTCGACACGCTGCTGCTCGACAAGACCGGCACCATCACGATCGGCAACCGCGAGGCGAGCGAGCTGATCCCGAGCGCGGGCGTTCCGATCGAGGAGCTCGCCGAGGCTGCGTGGCTCGCGAGCGCGGCCGATGAGACGCCGGAGGGGCGCTCGATCGTGGCGCTCGTGCGCGAGCGCCACGGCCGCACCCTGCCGCCGCAGCTTCCCGCGCTCGCGAAGCTGGTCGCCTTCACCGCGCACACGCGCATGAGCGGCTGTGACGTCGGCGGCCGCCAACTCCGCAAGGGCGCCGTCGACGCGGTCGTTGCGCACGTCACCGCGCTCAGCGGCGACTGCCCGGCCGATCTGCTCACCGCGGCCGAGCGCATCGGCGACCAGGGCGGTACTCCGCTCGCAGTCTGCGACGGCAAGCGCGTGCTTGGCATCATCCACCTGAAGGACGTGGTGAAGCTCGGCATCGCGGAGCGCCTCGCGCGCTTCCGCGCGATGGGCATCCGCACCGTGATGATCACCGGCGACAACCCGCGCACCGCGGCGACCATCGCGCGCGAGGCCGGCGTCGACGCGTTCCTCGCCGAGGCCACGCCCGAGCGCAAGATGCAGCTGATCCAGGAGGAGCAGGCCAAGGGCAAGCTCGTCGCAATGACCGGCGACGGCACCAACGACGCGCCCGCGCTGGCGCAGGCCGACGTCGGGATGGCGATGAACACGGGCACCCAGGCGGCCAAGGAAGCCGCCAACATGATCGACCTCGATTCGGATCCGACGAAGCTCCTCGAGGTCGTGGAGATCGGCAAGCAGCTGCTGATGACGCGCGGCTCGCTCACGACGTTCTCGATCGCGAACGACGTGGCGAAGTACTTCGCGATCCTGCCCGCCATGTTCATGGGCGTGTACCCCGAGATCGCGCCGCTCAACGTGATGGGCCTGGCGTCGCCGCAGAGCGCGATCCTCTCGGCGGTCATCTTCAATGCGCTGATCATTGTGCTGTTGATCCCGCTCGCGCTGCGCGGCGTGCGCTACCGCCCGATCGGCGCGGCCGCTCTGCTGCGGCGCTCGCTGCTGGTCTACGGCGTGGGCGGCGTCGTCGCACCGTTCGTCGGCATCAAGCTGATCGACCTGGTCCTGGCCGGCATCGGGCTCGCCTGAGCCCTGGAGGAAGCCATGCGCAAAGAAATCCTCATCGCGTTGCGGGTGACCATCGCCACCCTGGTGTTGACGGGCCTGATCTACCCCCTGCTGCTCACCGGTATCGCCCAGCTGCTGCTGCCGGCGCGCGCCAACGGGAGCCTGGTCAGCGACGAAACCGGGCGCGTCGTCGGCTCCGAGCTGATCGGGCAGCCCTTCACGCGGTCCGGCTACCTCTGGCCGCGGCCCTCCGCCGCCGGCGCGAATGGCTGGGATGCCTCCGCCTCGTCCGGCTCGAACCTCGGTCCGACGTCGCAGAAGCTGCACGGCCGGGTGGCGGCCGACGTCGAGCGCCTGCGCGTGGCGAACCCGAACGCGCCCGACGCGGTGCCCGCCGAGCTGGTCGCAGCATCGGCCAGCGGGCTCGACCCGCATCTTTCGCCCGAGGCCGCGCTCTGGCAGGCTCCGCGCGTGGCCCGTGCGCGCAACGTCAATCCCGAGCGCGTCCGTTCGGTGATCGAGAACCAGATCGAGGGGCGCACGCTCGGCTTCCTCGGTGAGCCGCGCGTGAACGTGCTGCTCGTGAACCTCGCCCTCGACCGTCAGTTCGGGCACGCGGCGGAATAGCCGCGCGTGGAGCGCGCCCGCGCCGAGGACTTCCTCGAGCTCGTCGAGCGCGCCCGTCGCGGCCGGCTCAAGGTCTACATCGGCTTCGCCGCGGGTGTCGGCAAGACCTACCGCATGCTCGAAGAGGCCCACGCGCTCGCGAAGCGCGGCGTCGATGTGGTCGTGGGATTCGTCGAGACCCACGGCCGCTCCGAAACTCAGGCCCTGATCGAGGGGCTCGAAGTCGTCCCGCGACGCGTCTTCGAGTACCGCAGCCTGCGCGTCGAGGAGATGGACCTCGACGCCGTGCTCGCGCGACGGCCGCAGGTCGTGCTCGTGGACGAGATCGCCCACACCAACGTCCCCGGCTCGCGCAATCCGAAGCGCTACCAGGATGTCTACGCGCTGCTCGACGCCGGCATCAACGTGATCTGCGCCTTCAACATCCAGCACCTCGAGAGCCTGAAGGACATGGTCGAGCGGGCCACCAACGTGGAGATCCGCGAGACCGTGCCCGACACCTTCCTGAAGCAGGCCGACCAGGTCGTGAACCTCGACCTGGCCGTCGAGGACCTGCTCGACCGGCTGCGCGCCGGCAAGATCTACGCCACCGAGAAGGTCGCGCAGGCGCTCCAGAACTTCTTCCAGCAGGACAACCTCTCGACGCTGCGCGAGCTGGCGCTGCGCGAGGTGGCCGAGAGCCTCGGCCGCGCCGCGCTCGGGCAGGGACGCGAGCCCGCCGCCCAGCAACGGGCCGCCAGCGAGCGGGTGATGGTGTGCATGGCATCCCAGTCGCCGCGCGCATCGACCCTGCTGCGCCGCGGCGCGCGCCTGGCGGGGCGGCTCAACACAGAGTGGTACGTGGTGTACGTCGAGACGCCCAGCGAGGCGCCCGACCGCATCGACTCCGCGGCGCAACGCCAGCTCCACACCAACATCGAGAAGGCCCGCGAGCTCGGCGCCGAGGTGGTGCGGCTCCAGGGCCGCGACCCGGTGGTGATGCTGCTCGACTTCGCGCGCTCCCACGCCGTCGCGCACATCCTGGTCGGGCGCCCGCACAAACCGTGGTGGCGGCGCCTGCGACGCGATTTCATGGAGCGCATCGTGCGCGAGGCCGACGACCTCGACGTGTACATCGTGGGCAGCCACGAACCGGAGCCCACGCCGTGAAGGTACGCACGCGCCTGCTGCTCGCCGGCGCCCCGCTGGCCGTGGCCCTGGTGGTGGTGGGGCTCTTCGCCGTGCGCTCGATCTCGTTCCTCGAGCGCTCGGCCCAGGCGATCCTCGCGCAGAACTATCGCAGCGTGCTGGCTGCACAGCGCATGAAGGAGACGCTCGAGCGCATCGACGACGACGCCTACTTCGCGGTCACCGGGCACCCGGAGCGCGGCACCGCCCGCATCCCCGCGGAGCGTCAGGCCTTCGAGAGCGAGCTGCGCGTCGAGGAGGGCAACATCACCGAGCCCGGCGAGGGCGAGCTCGTGAAGACGCTGCGCCAGCGGTGGAGCGACTACCTGGGCAGTCTCGATCAGTGCCTTGGCATGCCGCCGGGCGTGAGCGCCGAGTCCTGTTACTTCAACGAGCTGCGGCCGCGCTTCGACGCGCTCAAGTCCGGGGCGGACGGCGTCCTCGCCGTGAACCAGGATGCCATGGCGCTCAAGGGCGAGCGCGCGCGCCGCGAGGCCGAGCGGATCGGTGCCGCGATGATCGTCGCGGTGCTGTCCGCGCTGGCGATCGGTCTCGCGCTCTCGTCGGTGCTCGCTACCCGCACGATCCGGCCGCTCGCGGCGCTCGGTCAGGCCGTCGAGCAGTTCGGCTGCGGCGACTTCGCGGTGCGTGCGCCCGTACGCGGGGGCGCCGAGATCGCGCAGCTCGCCACCACCTTCAACGCGATGGCCGACCACATCACCGAGTACCGCAGGAGCTCGCTCGGCGAGATGTTGCAGGCGCAGCTCGCAGCGCAGAGCACGCTCGACAGCCTCACCGACCCGGTGTTCGTGTTCGCGCCGAGCGGTGCGATCCTGAGCTTGAATCGCGCCGCAGAGGAGCTCTTCCCGCGCGACCCCGACGCGGCGCCCGAGCTGCCGAGGCTCGAACCGCCGCTGCGCGACGCCCTCGAAGCGGTGCGCACGCACGTGCTACAGGGCAAGGGCGCCTTCTCGCCGCGCAGCTTCGACGAGGCGTTCACCATCGCGCGTCCCGACGGCGAGCGGGTCTTCCTGCCGCGGGCGGCTCCCGTCTACGAAGAAGGGGGCGGCATCGTCGCGGCCACCGTGGTGCTCCAGGACGTGACGCGGCTGCGCCGCTTCGAAGAGCTGCGAGACGACCTGGTGTCGACGGTGGCGCATCAGTTCCGCACGCCGCTCACCTCGCTGCGCATGGCGATCCACCTCTGTATCGATGGCGTCGCAGGTCCGCTCTCCGAAAAGCAGCAGGACCTGCTCTTCGCCGCGCGCGAAGAGTGCGAGCGGCTGCAGGGCATCGTCGACGAGCTGCTCGATCTCGCGCGGTTGCAATCCGGGACCATCGAGCTCGAGCCGGAGGACGTCACCACCGAGGCGCTCGTCGAGCGCGCCGTCCGGGCCGTCCGCTCGGCGGCCGCGGCGCAGGGCATCGAGCTGCTGGCCGAGCCACTCGCGGGCGATGCCTCGGTGCGAGTCGACTTGCAGCGCATCGACCTGGTGTTCTCGAATCTGCTCGAGAATGCGCTGCGGCATACGCCATCGGGCGGGCGCGTCGCCGTGCGCGCGCTGCTGGCGAACGGCAACGTGCGCTTCGAGGTCACCGACAGCGGACCGGGGATTCCCGAGGCGGAGCGCACGCGCGTGTTCGAGAAGTTCTACCGCGGGCCCGACAGCGGCGGCGGGGGCGCGGGGCTCGGCCTCTCGATCGCGCGCGACGTGGTGCGCGCCCACGGCGGCGAGATCGGCGTCGAGAGCGAGGAGGGCAGTGGCAGCACGTTCTGGTTCACGCTGCCCGTCGCATGATCTCGCGCCGCGCCAGCCAACTCATGATCTCGCACCGCGCCAGCCAAGCTGGCGCGCGCCAACACGTGTTCAGGAAGCGTGGTCGTGCTGAGGGAGCGTGTTGCTTCAGAGCTCGTAGCGCTTGCGCTTGCGCCACAGCGTCGAGTCGTCGATGCCGAGGATGCGCGCCGCCTCTTCGAGGGTTGGCGCGCGCGCCAGCACGCGCCGGATGTGCTCGCGCTCGAGATCCTCCAGCGAGACATCGCTGCCGAGGCGCGGACCCGTTGGCTCGGCGCCGGCGATGCGTTCGGGCAGCGCCGCGGGCTCGACCAGCTCGCCCGGCCAGAGGATCGTGCAACGCTCCATGGCGTTGCGCAGCTCGCGCACGTTGCCCGGCCAGGCGTAGGCGGCGAGCAGTCGCTCCGCCTCGGGTGAGAGGCTCTGCTCGCGGCGGCCGGCTTCGCGTGAGAAGAACGCCAGGAAGCGCCGCGCGAGGCGCAGCACGTCCTCGGGCCGGTCGCGCAGCGGCGGCACGCTCACCTCGACCACCGCGAGCCGATAGAACAGGTCCTCGCGGAAGCGACCCGCCGCGACGTCCGCGCCGAGGTCGCGGTTCGTGGCGGCCACGATGCGCACGTCGGCGCGGCGCGTGCGCGTCTCGCCGAGGCGCTCGAAGTGCTTCTCCTGGAGGAAACGCAGCAGCTTCGCCTGGAGCGCCGGCGCGATCTCGGCGATCTCGTCGAGGAAGAGCGTGCCGCCCTCCGCCGCCTCGACGCGACCCGGCTGATCGCGGACCGCGCCCGTGAAGGCGCCGCGCGCGTGGCCGAACAGCTCGCTCGCAAGCAGCTCGGCGGAGAGCGTGGGACAGTTCACGGCGACGAAGGGGCGGTCGCTCCTTCCGCTCTGCGCGTGCAGCGCGCGCGCCAGCACGCCCTTGCCGGTGCCGCTCTCGCCGCGCAGCAGGACCGGAGCACTCGCCGGCGCGGCGCGCGCAATCGTCTCGTACACCGAACGCATGGCGGGCGATTCGGTCGCGAGATCCACCTCGGGGACGCACTCATGCAACTCCGCTTCGAGCTCGACGACGCGACGACGGGTGTCCCGGGCCGCTGCGACCTTGGTCACCGCGTGACGGATCTGCTCGGGCGTGAAGGGCTTCGGTAGGTAGTCCTCGGCACCCCGCTTCACCGCCTCGACGGCCGTGTCGACGGTCGCATAGGCCGTGACCACGACCACCGAGAGACCCGGCTGCTCGGCGAGCAGCCGCGGCAACAGCTCGAGCCCGTTCGCGGTGCCGAGGCGCAGGTCCAGGAACGCGAGGTCGTAGGGGCGCTCCGCCAGCGCGGCGAGCGCGGCGTCGGCGTTGGGCGCTTCGCGCGTCTCGCAACCCATGCCCTCGAGACAGACGCCGAGGGTCACGCGAATGTTCTTGTCGTCGTCGATCACCAGCACGCGCAGGGGAGATTCCAACGCTTGCTCGGGGCTCTCGGCCTGCATCGACGGCAAGACTATCGTGCTCTCGCGTGCCCCGCTTTGCTACGTGTCGGGACGATGCGCAAGCGCTTCGTCGTTCCTCTCGCTGCTCTCCTGACGCTCGTCGCGGCGCTCACGCTCTCGGCGCTGCGGCTTCCCTCACGGCAGCTCCGCGTGGCACCCTCGCCGACGCGCGCGGTCGACGGCGGGGTCGTCGCCCGACACCTGGCAGAGTCGATCCGCTTCCCGACGATTTCCTTCTCCGATGACCCCGCGCAGCTCCAGACCGCGGCGTTCGAGGCCTTCAACGGCTGGCTCGCGCAGAGCTATCCGCTGCTGCACCGCAGGCTGCTTCAGGAACGCGTCGGCGAGCAGAGCCTCCTCTACACCTGGCAGGGATCCGACGCGAGCCTCGAGCCGATCCTGTTGCTCGCGCACCTGGACGTGGTGCCAGCAGACAACGCCGAGCGCTGGAGCCGTCCGCCCTTCGAAGGGCGCATCGAAGAGGGCTTCGTGTGGGGGCGCGGCGCGATCGACGACAAAGGCTCGCTGGTGGCGATCTGCGAGGCGGTCGAGCGGCTGCTCGCGGATGGCTACACGCCGAAGCGGACGGTGCTGCTGGCGTTCGGGCACGACGAAGAAGTCGGCGGTGCCCGCGGCGCGGGAGAGATTGCAAAGCTCCTCGCGTCGCGCGGGGTGCACGCGCTGCTCGCCCTCGACGAGGGCTCCGCCGCCGTGTACGACCTGCTGCCCGGCGTCGATCGTCTGGTGGCGTTGGTGGGGATTTCGGAGAAGGGATCGGCAACGCTCGAGGTCGTCGCCCGGGCGGAGGGCGGTCACTCCTCGACGCCGCCTCGCCAGAGCGCGTCCGGCATTCTTGCGGGCGCGATCGAGCGACTCGAAGCGAACCCGCTGCCCGGTGGCGTAGTCGGCGTCACGCGCTCGTTCTTCGAGTACCTGGCGCCCGAGCTGCCGCTCTATGCGCGCGTTCCGCTCGGCAATCTGTGGCTCTTCGCGAAGCCGATGGACTGGGTGCTCTCGCGTCAACCTGCCGCCAACGCGATGCTGCGTACCACCACCGCGGTGACGATGCTATCGGGGTCGCCGAAGGACAACGTGTTGCCGGTCGAGGCGATCGCCGGGGTGAACTTCCGCCTGCTGCCGGGCGACACGGCTCTGGGCGTTCGCGAGCGGGTCGAGCGCATCGTCGACGACCCGCGCGTCGAGGTGCGCTTCCAGTACCCGGCACGTGAGTCGAGTCCGGTGTCTCCGATCGACGGCCCCGCCTTCGGACTCGTGCAGCGCACGATCGGCGAACTCTTTCCGGGCGCCATCACGGCGCCATTCCTCACTGTTGGCGGCACCGACTGTCGGCACTACGAGGGCGTGACGCAGGGGCTCTATCGCTTCATTCCATTCCCGTTCGGGCCGGCAGACCTGAAACTTCCGCACGGCATCGACGAGCGCGTCGCGGTAGCGAGCCTGCCCGACGCGGTGCGCTTCTACGCGCGGCTCGTCGAGAACGCAAGCGCAAACTGAGGATTCGCCGTCAGGCGAGCCAGAGCAGCCAGATCCCGCAGCCCAACCCGACCAGGAACACGCTCGAGCGCGCGATGTCGAGGTTCGCGACGTAGAGGATCGGGTGCAGGACGCGCGTGGCGATGAAGACCAGCGAGAGATTCGCTGCCGTCGAGGAGCGCGCCGCCTCCGGATTCGCAAGGTGGAGCACCGCGAGTACCGCCGTGAAGAAGGCGAGCGCTTCCCACGCGTTCTGCTGGGCGGCGCTCTCGCGCGCACCCACGCCCTCGAGCTTCGCCGCCTGGATTCGCGGGTGCTTGTTATCGATCGTGCCGAACTGCCGCATCTTGAAGTAGCCGCCGGCGAACGACAGCACATAGGGGAGCACGGCGACGATCGAGAGACACCAGAGCGGGGTGGTCATGGCGGATTCCTCCACATAAGGACGGGTGGCGCATCATACACCCAACTACCCTGCGCAGCGCAAGCGGAGCAGCTCTCACGAACAGTCCACCAGCACCTTCAAGGCACCGCGCTCGGCCGCGCGGGAAAGCGCCTGCTCCGCGCGAGCCAGCGGTACGCGTGCGGTCACGAGCGGGTCCACTTCGACGTCGCCGTGTTCGAGTGCGCGAATAGCCGGCGGGAACGGCCCACAGCGCGAGCCGATCACCTGGATCTCGTGGATCACGAGCGGCGCGAGATCGAGCGGTTCGTGCGCGGCAACCGTGCTCTTCAACACCAGCGTGCCCCGCGGACGCGTGAGAGCGACGGCGCGTCGAAAGCCGGCGACGGTGCCCGTGGCTTCGACCACCAGCGGCGCCGGATCGCCAGCGAACTCTTCCGCGCGCGCCGTCGCGATGCCGCGCCGCGCGAGCACCGCGAGCTTGGCGTCGTGATGGCCGAGCGCCGTCACCTGCGCGCCCGAGGCGTGCAGCACCTGCGCGACGAGCAGGCCGAGCTTGCCGTCGCCGAGCACGATGCAGCGCACGCCCGGCTCGATCGCGATCTGCGCGGGAATCTCGAAGGCTGCGGCGAGCGGCTCGACGAACACCGCGCGCTCGTCGG
>Ga0102851_10000917_pt1 | contig 15974 bp, 11 predicted proteins | sample Mud3Dept3metaG_FD_79558 | JGI IMG/M metagenome (GOLD analysis project Ga0102851, IMG submission 79558) | Freshwater wetland microbial communities from Ohio, USA, analyzing the effect of biotic and abiotic controls - Mud 3 Core 4 Depth 3... | ecosystem: Environmental > Aquatic > Freshwater >... | reverse complement strand
TACAAAAATGTATCAACAATTCATACAAAACTATCCTTACACTAACCCACATAGCCAGATCGAGTTAGGTTGCTGATAACAATAAGGACCTTTGACTTTCCACAGACGGCAAGCCCCCTTATTAGTCCTATTACTTAAAGTATATATATATGAAGCTAATACAAACTAAACGCGACGAACTTCTAAAACCACTGCAGGCTGTCACGGGAATCGTTGAAAAGCGCCACACGCTTCCCATCCTGTCCAACGTCATGATCGAGAAAACACAGGAAAACATGACGCTTGTGGCAACCGACCTCGAGATTCAAATATCCACGAGCTTTGTCGTCGAAGGAAAAAAAACCGAAGACGTCAGTTTGACGGTTTCTGCACGCAAGCTTCAGGATATTCTGCGCGCGCTGCCCGAGGAAGCCGAGGCCCATCTGGACTTCCAAAACAATCGCTTGCAGGTGCGAGCCGGGAAAAGCCGCTTCAACCTGCAAACGTTGCCGGCCACCGACTTTCCCAAACTTGCCGATCCAGGCCCCGCTCAAGCTAAAGTTGTATTGCCGCAGAAAGAACTTAGAGGGCTTCTGTTGCTGGTCCAATATGCCATGGCCCAGCAGGACATCCGGTATTATCTGAATGGCTTGTTGCTGGTGCTTGAGGAATCAACGATAAAAGTCGTGGCCACGGATGGCCATCGGCTGAGCTTTGCTTCGGGCGCGCTTGCGCAAGCGCACGAAAAAAACGAAGTCATCCTTCCGAGAAAAGCCGTTTTGGAGCTGTCTAAGCAATTGCAAGACAGCGACGACCCCGTAGAAATAGAGTTGTTCGCGAACCAGGTCCAGTTCAGGTTTTCCGGCATCGAGCTGGTGACAAAAATAATCGATGGAAAATTTCCCGACTATACCCGGGTAATCCCCTCCAACTACGAAAAGCATATCGTATTGGATCGTGCCGAATTACTGCATACGCTGCAACGCGCGGCGATCCTGTCCAACGAAAAATTCCGCGGCGTGCGGTGGATGCTGACTGCAAACTGCTTGCGCATTTCCTGTACCAACAACGAGCAGGAAGAAGCGCAGGAAGAAATTGAAATAAACTATTCCGGAGATCCCCTGGACGTCGGTTTCAACATCACCTATCTGCTCGACATACTCAACAACGTACAGGGCGAAAAAGTGGACTGTGCGTTCGGGGATGCGAACAGCAGTATGCTGATTACCATGCCAAATATATCCGGGTTCCAGTATGTCGTAATGCCGATGAGAATTTGAGAGCGAGTAAACGAAATGAGCGAGAAAGAACAAACCCCTAAGAGCACCGGCGAATACGATTCGAGCAGCATCAAGGTGCTCAAAGGACTGGACGCCGTACGCAAGCGGCCGGGTATGTACATCGGCGACACCAGCGATGGGACTGGTCTTCATCACATGGTCTTTGAGGTCGTTGACAACGCGATCGATGAAGCGCTGGCGGGCCACTGCAACGAAATTACAATCACGATACATACGGATAATTCGGTCAGCGTGATCGATAACGGCCGCGGAATCCCGACGGACATCCAGGCCGACGACGAAGAAAAACGATCGTCTGCGGAAGTGGTGATGACGGAGCTCCATGCCGGAGGAAAGTTCGACAACAACTCGTATAAAATCTCCGGGGGTCTGCACGGCGTCGGCGTGTCTGTCGTCAATGCCCTGTCGGAGTGGTTGCGTCTGTCGATCCGCCGCGATGGCAAGCTCCACCAGATGGAATTCAGAATGGGCAAGCCCACAGGGCCGCTCAAGGCTGCCGGAAAATCAGAACAGCGGGGAACCGAAGTTCATTTTCTCGCCAGCAAGGAAATCTTCGGCAATATCGAATTCCATCATGACATCCTGGCAAAGCGCCTGAGAGAACTGTCGTTTCTGAACGACGGCGTAAAAATTTCGATGATCGACCAGCGCACCGGAAAAGAGGAGAAATTCGCATTTACCGGCGGCGTCAAAGGGTTCGTCGAGTACATGAACCGCGCCAAGAACGTGTTGCACCCGAACATCCTGTATGCCAAAGGCGAAAAAGACGGGATAACCGTCGAGGTCTCCATGCAGTGGAATGATTCCTATCAGGAGTCGATGCAGTGCTTTACCAATAACATTCCGCAGCGGGATGGCGGCACCCACCTCACAGGGTTGCGCGCAGCCATGACCCGCACCCTGAATCAATACATCGAGAACAACGAACTCGCCAAAAAAGCAAAGGTCGAGACATCCGGCGACGATATGAAAGAGGGGCTGACAGCGGTGCTGTCCGTCAAAGTTCCCGAGCCGAAATTTTCTTCCCAAACCAAAGACAAGCTTGTTTCCTCTGAAGTCAGGCCGGTGGTAGAGGAAATTGTCGCCCAGAAACTGATGGAGTTTCTGCTCGAGAAACCGATCGACGCTAAGGTCATCTGCAACAAAATCGTCGATGCCGCGCGAGCCAGGGAAGCGGCCCGCAAGGCCCGCGAACTGACCCGCCGCAAAGGCGTGCTCGATTCATTCGGGCTCTCCGGAAAACTTGCCGACTGCCAGGAACGCGACCCGACGAAATGCGAGCTTTATATTGTCGAGGGCGACTCCGCGGGCGGCTCGGCCAAGCAGGGGCGGGATCGGAAGTTCCAGGCCATCCTGCCATTGCGCGGCAAGATACTTAACGTCGAAAGGGCGCGCTTTGACAAACTCTTGTCGTCCCAGGAAATTATAACGCTGATCAGCGTGCTGGGCACCGGGATAGGCAAGGACGAATATACCCCGGACAAACTTCGCTATCACCGGATCATCATCATGACCGACGCCGACGTTGATGGCTCGCACATCCGGACACTGCTGCTGACTTTTTTCTATCGCCAGATGCCCGAGCTGGTCGAGCGCGGACACATCTACATCGCCCAGCCTCCGCTTTACAAGATCAAGCACGGCAAGCAAGAACGCTATCTTAAGGACGAGCACGAGCTCAAGCAGTATCTGTTAAAGCTGGCGCTCTCCGAGGCGGAACTTTTCCCCTCCGCAACCGCGCAACCGCTTACCAAGGAAGCGCTTGAAGTGGTTGCGAAAGAGTATTTGCTGGCCGAGGCTGTCATTGAGCGCGTCAGCCGCCTGGTCGACGAAGAGGTGTTACATGCGCTGCTCAAACACCCGGTTGCGCTGGATCTTGGCGACGAAAGCGCCGCGCGCAAAAGCGCGGCGGCACTCACCGCGCTGCTTACGGGAAAAAACATCCGGATCGAGGCCCAGTTCAACGAAAAAAGCGAACGCTATGTGCTCGCGATCAACCGCACCCAGCACGGCATCGTGCACCGGCGGGCCATCGACTTTGATTTTGTGCAAAGCGGAGATTACGCCCAGATTGCGCGCACCGGCGAAGTCCTGCGGGGCCTGCTCGGCGAAGGCGCATATATCCGGCGTGGCGAGCACCGCCATCCGGTGGTCGAGTTCAGGGACGCGATCGAGTGGATTCTTGATGAAGTGCAGCGCGGCGTCAGCGCGCAGCGGTATAAGGGCCTGGGCGAAATGAACCCGGAGCAGCTGTGGGACACGACCATGGATCCCAAGTCGAGACGGTTGTTGCGTATCCAGATCGAGGACGCCATCAGCGCCGATGAAATCTTCGCTACGCTGATGGGCGATGCCGTCGAGCCGCGCCGGAATTTTATCGAAACCAACGCGCTGGGCGCGCGCAATCTCGATATCTGACTCTCTTCGGAAGCCCGCCGCTACTTGGCGGCGGCGGATTTCCGGGGTTTTTTCGCGGCCGTCTTCTTCGCGGCCTTTTTTGCGGTCTTTGGCGCAGTCTTTGCCGCTGTCTTTACGATAGCGGGCGCCTTGGCTGCGCGCGGGGCGAACTCAAAGCCGATCTTGCCGTCTTCTTTTTTGACAAGGAAGGCCTTGAACTTGCGGCCGTTGCGGTTGGAAACAAAACCGTCAAGCAAATCGGTCTTGCCGTCGGCCAGGAGTTTTTGCATCTGATCGCGGCCGATTTCCTGGCGCAGGATGACCTTTCCGGAACGGAAGTCGCATTTCTTGAGCGGGGCATTTTCGCAAAGGTAGCTCATGCCGTGTTCGAACACCGCGGCGCCGCATTTAGGACAGCTTCCGAGCGACTGTTGGTCTGAAAAATCGACCTTCATCGGTTCGTCGCTGTTCTGGTCCTGGCCGAAATCGAACTCGAGTTTGTGGTTTTTGATTTCTTCATCAAACACGATCCGGAGCATGGACGCAAACGGCAGCCCCTTCTTGGAACGAAAACCCTGCAGCGGCCCCAACGTTCTGTTTTTCAGCAGCGCCTCGACCTCCTCGATCTCGAACTGCCGGCCACCCGGTGTCTTGCTGATCGAGAACGAGCAGCGATCGCACGAAAAGCGCTTGTAATTTTCCTTTACGACCCCGCCACAGTTCGGGCAAGGGGTCGCGAGCGTAGCGTAATCCCCGGGAACGGTGTCGCTGTCGTATTCTTTTGCGCGCTTGACGACGTTCTCGGTCATTTTCGCGATCTCGAGCATGAACTCCTCGCGCTTGAGTTTGCCAAGCTCGATCAGCGATAGCTTGTACTCCCATTCCCCGGTGAGCTCGGGCTGGGTAAGCTCATTTACGCCAAGGCCATTAAGCAGCGTCATCAGCTGGAAGGCTTTCGCCGTGGGGATGAGTTCGCGCCCTTCCCGGAACAGATATTTTTCGGCGATCAGGCCCTCGATGGTCGCGGCCCGGGTTGCGGGCGTGCCGAGGCCTTTCTGCGCCATGGCCTCGCGTAGTTCGTCGTCCTCGATCAACTTGCCCGCGCCCTCCATTGCGGAAAGCAGCGTTGCTTCCGTGAAGCGCGCCGGCGGCTTGGTTGCCAGGTCCACGGCTTCGACGCGATTGGCCACGGGTTTTTCGCCCTTGGCCACGGGCACGAGCGTCGCGTCCCCTTCCTGGACCTCTTTGCCGTAAATGGCGAGCCACCCGGGTTTGACCAGGACTTTGCCCTCGGTTTTAAACTGATGGCGCGAGACTTCGGTGATGCGGGTAGTCACGAGAGATTCGGCCGCCGGGAAGAACACGGCCAGAAAGCGCTTCGTCACCAGATCATAGATTTTCTGCTGGACTTCGTTAAGGCTCTTGGGTTCCTGGGTAGTCGGGATAATCGCAAAGTGATCGGTGATTTTTGCATTGTCAAAAATGCGTTTGTTGGGGCGCACCCAGCCGCCTTTGAGGATCTGGCGCGCGAATTCTGAATAGGCCTTCTGATCGGACAATGCCTCCAATGTCGGTTTCAGGGTGCCGAGATAGTCTTCGGGCAGGTGCCTTGATCCGGTGCGGGGATAGGTAAGCACCTTGTGGCGTTCGTATAATTCCTGGGCAATAGACAGGGTCGTCTTCGCCGAAAAACCGAATCGCGCATTGGCCTCGCGCTGAAGCGAAGTCAGATCGAACAGCATGGGCGACAATTGCGACGAGGGCTTTGACTCCTCGGTAACCGTGCCAGGCTTGCCGCGGCTGGCCGTGGCAATGGCCTCGGCCTCCTGCTTGTTCCACAGACGGCTTTCCCTGCGCTCGGGATCGTTCTCGTCGCGCTTGAATTTGGCGTCGAACCAGCGGCCTTCGTAGCCACCGGCCGCGGCGGCAAATTCCGCTTTGACTTCCCAGTAGTCGCGCGACACGAAGCGCTTGATCTTTTTTTCGCGCTCCACGACGATGGCCAGCGTCGGCGTCTGCACGCGGCCCACCGTCGTCAGGAAAAAGCCCCCGCTTTTGCTGTTAAACGCGGTCATGGCCCGCGTGCCGTTGATGCCGACGATCCAGTCGGCCTCGCTGCGGCTGCGGGCTGCGCTCGCCAGCGGCTGCATTTCTTCGTCCGAGCGCAGGTGCCCGAACCCCTCCCGGATCGCCGCGGGAGTCATGGATTGCAGCCAAAGCCGCTTGATGGGCAGCTTGGTTTTCGTCGCCTGCACGATATACCGGAAGATGAGTTCGCCTTCGCGACCCGCGTCGCAGGCGTTGATGAGACCGGACACGTCTTTGCGTTTGATGAGCTTGGCCAGCGTTTTTAGCCGGCCTTCACTGCGGGCAATCGGCAGCAGATCGAAACGCGGCGGAATCATGGGCAGGTGGGCAAAACTCCACTTCCCGCGCTTGACCTCGAATTCTTCGGGGACGGCGATTTCAAGAAGATGCCCGACCGCCGAAGACAGCACGTAGTCATCGCTCTCATAGTAGTCATCGTGGCGCGCAAAGCCTCCCAACACGCGAGCAATGTCGCCCGCGACGGAAGGTTTTTCGGCGATGATCAGCTGTTTTGCCATGGTGTTTTCTGAATTTTGTTGAGAGATTATTTGTGCGAGCAGGTTCTCGCAAGGGGCTCAAAAAGAGCGCACGATGATAAGAACAAAAGGGGGCAATAGCAAGCCGCGCACCCCGCGGAACCCGGAACCCAGATTAAAATAACCGCCGCCATGCGGCGCAGAGCCGTTGTTTTTTATGGGATGTTGGCTCGGGGCGCGAACCGGCCCGCCGCGGCGATAAAGGTCGAGCGGGACAACGCGGGCGATCAGGCAAGCCGCTGAAATCGTCCGCCGGGAAGCGCCGCAATGCGGCCGTCGATCTCCAGCTGCGTGAGCAGGGGCAACACCACGGCGCTGTGTAAACCGCAGCGTTCGCACAGCGTATCGATGTCGCAGGGATAAAACCCGAGCTGATCAAGCAGGAACTGGGTTTGGGTATCGGCCGCGGCCATGGCGTCAGGAGGACGCACGGCGGAGAAGGGTATCCTGAGTTCTTCGAGGATGTCCTGCGCGGTTTCGACCAGTTTCGCGCCCTGTTTGATCAGCACATGGCAGCCCTTCGACAGCGGCGAGTGTATCGATCCGGGGATCGCAAAAACGTCCTTACCCTGTTCGTTGGCAAGCCGCGCCGTAATCAACGAGCCGCTTTGCAGCGCAGCCTCGATGACCAGACACCCGCTCGCCATGCCGCTGATCAGGCGATTGCGCCGCGGGAAATTGGCGCCGAGCGCGGGCGTGCCCAGCGGAAACTCCGAGAAAATCGCGCCTTCCACCGCAAGGCGATGCGCAAGATCGCGGTTGCGCGCGGGGTAAACGATATCAAGCCCGGTGCCGACGACGGCAACGCTGCTTGCCGCGCCGGCAAGTCCGCCGCGGTGCGCGGCAGCGTCGATGCCGAGAGCAAGACCGCTGATGATGGTCAGCCCGGCATCGGACAGCGCCTTGGCGAACGATTCCGCGTTGGCAATGCCTTGGGGGGACGCGCTGCGGCTGCCCACGATGGCCAGCGAACGACGGTTGAGCAACTCGGTGCGGCCTTTGACATAGATCAGCAGCGGCGGATCCGGCGCCTCCAGCAGGGCCTGCGGATATTCGGCATCTGCCAGGGTCACGACATGGTTGGCCGGGTCTTCCAGCCAGGAGGCCACTGCATCCAGGTTTTCGCCGCCCGCCCCGCCATCCCGTATGATCGAGGCCGTTTCCGCCGGGACGACTTTGGCCAGGTCAGCGCGGCTTGCCGAGAATATCTGCTGAGGCGAACCAAAACTAAGCAGCAGCCGGTGCAGCGATCGGTCGCCGAGCCCCGGGATTAGGCTCAGGCGCAGCCATAACGCGAGGTCATTATCGAGAGCCATCGGAGGCGTGAAAGAAGGGCGCGCGCGCCGCACGCGGATTCGCGCGGCCAGCCGCGGGATGCGCCAGAGTCAGGGATTCGTGACGATGTCCAGCACCGACACCGGCCGCGACGCCTGCATCACCAGACCGTATGCCGCGCGGTCGAAGGTGCGGAAGACCATCACCAGCCCATAACGCTCGTCCGGGAGTTGGGTGATCTCGACGTCCTTGGCCGATCCGGCCTCGGGGTAAACGGGCCCGTCCCTGGGTCGCAAGCGCTCGACGTAGTAGCTGCGCATATCATTACTTCCCGTCGGTCCGCTGCGCCCGTAGAGCGGTTGTGTGCGCTGGGTATAGCGGTCGCTGCTCTGGCTGCGGTATATCGCCAGCACATGCCCGACTTCAAGCCCGTCCGTGCTGCCTTTGGACAGCGCGACGATAGACGAAGGGCCGGTTTCCCGCAGATTGCCGTAAGCGGAAATGATGCGGGCTTTGATGGTTTTTTGGGGTGCGCGCGGCACGTAGGTAAAGGTCGGCTTTTCCCGGGATGCCGGCAGCAAGCGGTCGTCCTGATAGATTTCCTGCGTGGACTTGATGATTTCTATCGTAGCCAGATCGTTGCCGTAATCGCGAACCCGGGCTTCTCCCAGATAGACGGCCTCGTATCCCAGGGTTTCATTGGTTTCAGGATCAATCAGCGCATCGCCGCGACGAAAAATCTGCCAGATTTCGCCCTTGTCTTTCGTGATTCCCTGAACATAGGCGATATTTCCGGCGCCGAGCGCAACGCGGTTTTCCTCGGTTGCGACGATGCGCGCGGCCGAATCAAGTTCGGTTTGGCCCACCACCAGCGGTTGCGACAGAAAAGGCGCGATTTCGGACGGGGAAATGCTGGGCACGGCACGCGCGTCCAGCGGCTCAACGCGCACCTTGGGCGAGAGCTTGACGGTGTCGAGCGACAGAAGCTGCAGCGCGGCCGGTTGCGCCGAGCGATCGAGCACCAGGACATCCCCGGGGTAGATGCGGTGGGGGTTCTTGATCTGATCCTGGTTCATCTTCCACAATTCAGGCCAGCGCCACGGTTCTTTGAGATAGCGGCCGGATATGCTCCATAGCGTATCCCCCTCAACCACGGTATAGCGCTCGGGGGCGGTGTCTTTAAGCGCGCCACCATCGGCGGCCATCGCCTGAAAGACCGGAACCAACAGCAAAATCAGCGATATAATTAGTCTTGCCATGAAGCACCCCATTTTCAGGCCCTTATGTACAACGTAAGGTAATGGATTAAATTCTGCATCTAGCTGATTAAATTAGCAAGTTTTTTATGGCTTTGCTTCCTATACTGCACTACCCCGACCCACGCCTGCATACCCTCGCTGCCGAAGTGCGCGAGGTCAATGCCGATATCCGTCAATTAATCAAAGACATGGCTCAGACCATGTATGCTGCTCCCGGGGTCGGTCTGGCGGCCACGCAGGTCGATGTTCATCAGCGCATCATCGTGGTCGATATTTCGGAAACGCACGACCAGCTCAAGGCGTTGATCAACCCGAAAATTCTGGAGGCGAGCGGGGAGGCCGAGTGCGAAGAAGGATGTCTTTCTGTGCCCGGCATCTACGAAAAAGTGCGTCGCGCCGAACGCATCAAGGTGACGGCGCTCAATCCCGAGGGCAAGCCGTTCATTCTGGAGGCCGAGGGGCTGTTGGCGGTGTGCATACAGCATGAAATGGATCACCTGATCGGCAAAGTGTTCGTCGAATATCTGTCGCGGCTCAAGCAGCAGCGCATTCTTGCAAAACTCAAAAAACAACAGCGCGAAACGATGTAGCGCGGCTTGCTCCGGGGCGGGGATCGCGACAAGCAAGCGGCGGGTCAACGTTTCAGGATCTCTGCCACGGTTCTGAGACGCGACCGCACCGGAGCACTAATTTTGCGGTCGCCGCGGCGGCTGGCGCCAGGGCGTATGTCGCGTTTTGCGCCAGCACCGCACGCGGGTCTTTGGGAACCAACCTGATCGAAGGCGGGATTGTGCCGTAAAATGGCCCCGCAACCGCGGAATAAGACAGCGGACGAACCCCCCGTGCGCAGCCGAGCTGACGCGGACCAGCCCACGAGATCACCCATGAAAATCGTTTTCGCCGGCACGCCTGACTTCGCCGCCGCCGCCCTTGAGGCGCTGGTGGGCGCGGGGCATGACGTCGCGCTGGTCCTGACCCAGCCCGACCGGCCCGCGGGCCGGGGGCTGCGGGCACGGACGTCCGCCGTAAAACAAATGGCGCAAGACCGTGCCCTGCCCGTGCTTCAGCCGGCGACGCTCAGGGAGCAGAAGGTCATCGAAACCATAGCCGAACGTGCGCCGGACGCCCTCATCGTCGCGGCATATGGGCTGATGGTGCCGCAGGCGGTGCTCGACATCCCGCGCCTGGGCGGCATCAATATTCACGCGTCGCTGCTGCCGCGCTGGCGCGGGGCGGCTCCCATCCAGCGCGCGATCCTTGCGGGCGACGCCGAAACGGGAATCACCATCATGCAGATGGATGCCGGACTCGATACCGGCGCGATCCTGTTGCAGGAGGCGCTCGCAATCGGCGCCGAGGATACCGCGCTAGCGCTGCATGACCGGCTTGCCGAACTTGGCGGGCGGCTGATCGTGCGCGCGCTCGCCGCCCCGCTCGCGCCCCGCGCCCAGGACGACGCATTCGCCACGTATGCCCGTAAAATCGCCAAACAAGAGGCGCTTATCGACTGGGGCGAGAGCGCCGAGGTCATCGCGCGCAAAGTGCGCGCATTCAATCCTGCCCCCGGTGCGGCCTCCGTGTTCGGGGGCACGATCATCAAGATCTGGCGTGCCCAGGTCGAGCGCGGCGTAAGCGCAGCCCCGGGCACGGTGTGTGAGGCCGGGGCCGCCGGGATCATCGTCGCCTGCGGCCAGGCGGGATTGCGCCTGCAGGAGTTGCAGCGCGCCGGCGGCAAACGGTTGTCCGCACCGGCTTTTCTCACCGGCTTTGATCTGGCGCGCGGCGCGCGCTTCGGGGCCTGATGGACGAAATCCAAAGTCTTGCCAGCGGGGTCGTCGGCCGCGTGCTGGCGGGCCGCAGCCTCGATCCCGAACTTGCCGCGCTGTGGCGCGCCAATCCCGGCTTGTCCGCGCAGCAGCGCGCGGCAACCCAGGACATTTGTTTCGGCACCCTGCGTTTTCTCGGCCTCGTCGATACCCTGCTCCAGGCGCTGCTCGACAAACCGCTGCGCGACGAGAAGCTGCGCTGCCTGTTGCGGATCACGCTTTATCAGCTCGAATACACCGGCGCCGCGCCGCACGCGGTAGTCGATCACGCGGTGCACGCCTGTGAGCGACTCGGGCTGACCTCGGCCAAAGGCCTCACCAATGCCGTGCTGCGCAACTTTTTGCGCCGCCGCGCGGCGCTGGTAGCCGAGGCGCGGCGCACCGACTCCGGGCGCTATTCTTACCCGCAGTGGTGGATTGCCAAACTGCGCGATCAATATCCGGAACAGTACGAAACGATACTTGACGCCGGCAATCTCCATCCGCCTATGACACTTCGTGTGAACCGCCGCCATGTCACGGCCGAGGATTATCTGGCACGGTTGGCGAGCCACGGCATCGCCGCGCAGCCGCTGGGCCCCGTGGCGATACGGCTTGCGGACCCGCAGCCGGTGGAGCGCATCCCCGGTTTTGCGGAAGGCTGGGTGTCGGTGCAGGATGCGGCCGCTCAGCTCGCCGCGCCATTTCTTGAGGCAGACGATGGCATGCGGGTGCTCGATGCGTGTTCTGCGCCGGGCGGAAAGGCCGCGCATATTCTTGAGCGCGCCCAGGTTGACCTGATTGCGCTCGACACCGACGCCGCCAGACTTGAGCGCGTAACGGGAAATTTCGCCCGCCTCGGGCTTGACGCCCGGGTGGTCTGCGGCGACGCCTGCGAACCGGCGGCGTGGTGGGATGGCCGGCCGTTCGACCGCATTCTTGCCGATGTGCCGTGCTCTGCTTCCGGTGTGGTGCGCCGCCATCCCGACATCAAGTGGCTGCGCCGCGAAGCCGATATCGCCAGGTTTGCCGAGCGGCAGCACCTCATGCTGGAGGCGTTGTGGCGGTTGCTCGCCAGTGATGGTAAATTGCTGTACGCAACGTGCTCGGTGTTTCACGAGGAAAATCAGGTGCAGATAGCTCGATTTCTGGAGCACCATCGCGATGCGCGACGCCTGACCCTTCCCGGGGCCGAACTCCAATTACAACAGACTGCCGGCCAACTACTTCCGGATGAATGGCATGACGGCTTTTTCTATGCGCTGCTGCAAAAGGGGTAACCTGCTCGCGGTTCTTGCCGCGCTGTGGCTGGTGTTCGCCAGCTATACCCCTGTTCGCGCCGAAGGCATTGAAGTCAGGAAAGCGATGCTGGTCATCGCCGACGATGGTTACGTGCTCGACGCCAACTTCGGAATTGCATTGACGCCGCCGCTCGAAGAAGCGCTGAACAAGGGTGTTTCCCTTTATTTTTTGTTTGAATTCGAATTGATTCGTTCGCGCTGGTACTGGTTCAATGAAAAAATCGCCAATACCCAACAGCGGTATCGCCTGTCTTACAACGCACTGACCCGCCAATACCGGATCGGGGCCGGTAATCTGTATCAGAATTTCCACACCCTGGGAGAAGCGCTGGATGTCATGAGCCGCGTGCGGCGGCGCGAAGATGCCGAGCCGGGTGCGCTGGCCAGAAACGAAACCTATACCGCTGCGGTGCGCCTGCGGCTGGACACCACGCAGCTGCCCAAGCCTTTCCAGATCAACGCACTGGGCTCGCGCGACTGGAACATCGGGTCGGACTGGTACCGCTGGACGGTGACACCATGACGGGCAAGGCGGCGCTGCGGCCGGGGTTTACCCGCCCCGGGATCAGGTATCTGCTGATCCTGGGCATCGGCTTCGGCGCGGTCGCGCTGTTCCTGCTCGCGACGGCCAGCGCGAACACGGCGCTGTTCTCCGAGCATTATTCGCTGCTGCTGCTGCTCAACGGCGGCATTGCGCTGGCGCTCGCGGCGCTGGTCGGCTACCAGCTGCTGACCCTCAGGCGCCGGCTCCGCGCCGGCGTATTCGGCGCCAAACTCACGCTGCGGTTGGTGCTGTTGTTCGCACTGATGGCCGTTTTTCCGGGCGCGCTGATCTACGGCGTGTCCGTGCAATTTCTGGCCAAGAGCATCGAATCCTGGTTCGAGGTGCGCGTCGACAAGGCGCTGGAGGGCGGACTCAACATCAGCCGCAACGCGCTCGACGGCCTGCTCAAGGATCTCACCGTGAAAGCCGACTCGATGGCGCTCCAGCTGTCGATCCGGCCGCCTGCCGAGCAGATCGCCGCGCTGAACACTTTGCGCGAGCAGACCGGCGTTCGGGAAGCAACGCTGTTCACTTCGCGCGGCAAAATGATCACCTACTCGGGCAGTGAGCGCACGGGGCTGATTCCTGAACCGCCGGGCGCGGCGGCATTGCGCCAGATCCGGCTGCAGAAAACCTACAGCGCGGTCGAGGCGGTGCCCGAACGCGGGCTGGTCCTGCGGGTGCTGGTGCCGGTCAGCGTGGTTTCCCTGGCAGAGGATGCGCGCGTGCTGCAGTTGCTGCAGCCGGTGCCGAAGCAGCTGGCGCAGGACGCCGAAACGGTGCAGGCAGGATACCGCGAGTATCAAGAACTCACGCTGTCGCGTCTCGGGCTGAAACGCCTCTACGGGATCACGTTGACGCTCACCCTGTTGCTCGCGCTGTTGTCCTCGCTCGCGCTGGCTTTCGTGCTTTCGGACCGGCTTTCGGCGCCGCTGGGCATCCTGGTCGAGGGCACGCGAGCCGTTGCCCAGGGCGATTTCAGTCGGCGCGCAGCCGTGGCCAGCAGCGACGAGCTGGGCATGCTGACACAATCGTTCAACAGCATGACGCAGCAGCTTGCCGATACGCGCGCGCGGGCCGATCGCAACCAGGCGCAGCTGGCGCACGCGAAAGCCTATCTGGAAAGCATACTGTCGAGCCTGTCTGCCGGCGTTCTTGCTTTCGATGGGGCCTTGCGTTTGCGGTCGGCGAATCCCAGCGCGGGGCAGATGCTGGAAACGGACTTGACCGCGCTGCTCGGCCGCGATCTTGGCGAATGGGATGCCCATGACGCCGCGCTCGCCGGGTTGGCGCACACGATACGCGCAGGATTCGAGGCCGCCGATACGGCCGAATGGGAGCAGCAGATCGAGCGCGAATTGCCGAAGGGCGCCCAGGTGCTGCTGCTGCGCGGCACGCATTTGCCGCAAAGCGAGGAAACCGGCAGCATTGTGGTCTTCGACGACATTACCCACTTGCTGCAGGCGCAGCGCGATGCGGCATGGGCCGAGGTGGCACGGAGGCTCGCGCACGAGATCAAGAATCCGTTGACGCCGATTCAGCTGTCAGCCGAACGGCTGCAGCACAAACTTGCCGCCAAGCTCGCGGCGGAGGATGCTGAAATTCTCGCGCGTTCGACCCAGACCATCGTCAATCAGGTCACGGCGCTGAAACGCATGGTCGATGCGTTCAGCCAGTATGCGCGCGCGCCCGAGCCGTCGATGAAGGCGCTTGATTTGAACAAGCTGGTGCGTGAAGTGCTGACGCTCTACGAATCGCTGGGATCAAGCATCCGGCTCGAGCTCGCGCCCCAGCTGCCGCCCGTGATAGGCGACACGACCCAGATGCGGCAGGTGATCCATAATCTGTTGCAGAACGCGCAGGATGCGCTGGCCGACATCCCCGATCCCAGCATCGTGATCGTCAGCGAAGCGACCGCCAACACGGTGCGTTTCTCGGTCACCGACAATGGCAGCGGTTTTCCCGAGCACCTGATGAAGCGTGTATTTGAGCCTTACGTGACGACTAAACCCAAGGGCACCGGCCTGGGGTTGGTGATTGTCAAAAAAATTGTGGAAGAACATGGCGGCGAGATCGTCATCTCCAACCTGGCGCCCCGCGGCGCGCGGGTCACCCTGTCGTTTCCCGCTGCCGCGGCGCGCAGCACCGGACACCAGTCCGCCGCATAAACGAAGGTGTAAACTGGGCGAAACGCTTATGCAACAAATTCTTGTCGTAGACGACGAAATCGGCATCCGCGAACTGCTGTCGGAAATTCTCACGGATGAGGGGTATCAGGTGCGGCTGGCAGAAAACGCCGCGGAGGCCCGCGCGTACCGCAATCGAAGCCGGCCGGACCTGGTGCTGCTCGACATCTGGATGCCCGATACCGACGGCATTACGCTGCTCCGCGAATGGTCGAGCGCCGGCCTCCTGACCATGCCGGTGGTGATGATGTCCGGTCACGGAACGATCGATACGGCGGTGGAGGCGACGCGAATCGGCGCCTATGATTTTCTGGAAAAACCCGTCGCGCTCCAGAAACTGCTGGCGACCGTGGGGCGGGCGCTGAACCACGGCGAGCAGCAGCCCCAGGCCGCGCTGTCGCTGGCCAGCCTGGGGCGCGGACCGCTTGCCGTCGAACTCAAGCAGCGGCTCGAACGTATCGCCAACCTCAGGACGCCGCTGCTGCTTACCGCCGAGCCGGGGTGCGGCATCGAGTTGTGCGCCCGGTTTTTGCACCCGCGCAACACGCCCTGGGTTGTGCCCGAAACGACAGTGCTTCTGGCCGACTCCCCCCTCGACCTGCTCAGCCAGGCGCGCGAAGGCACGTTGTTCGTGCATGACGTCGCCGAGACCAACAAGGTAGAGCAGAAAGGATTGCTGCTGCTTTTGGGCAAGCTCGACCGCTACAATGTACGGGTGATCTGCGGCGCATCGCGCCACCTGCCTGATCTCGTCGCGCAGGGTGTGTTCGACGAGCGCCTGTACAGCATTCTTTCGGCAACGACCATCAGGGTGCCCAGCTTGCGTGAGCACCGAGAAGACGTCCCGGATCTTGCAAACCTCGTGCTGTCGAGCATGGTCGAGGCCAAGGAAGTGCCGCCGCGACAATTCTCGACCGCCGCGCTGAACGCGCTGAGGAACTACGACTGGCCCGGCAACTTCGCGCAACTGCAAAGCGTGGTGCAGACGTTGGCGCACACGGTCCCGACCGAGCAGATCACTCTCGAGGATATCAATCTCGTGCTGCCCCAGCCGGCGTCCGCAGGACTGGTGACGCAAGGCCTGCCGCTGGATATGCCGTTGCGCGATGCGCGGGACGCCTTCGAGCGCGTTTACTTCGAGCACCACATCGGCAAGGAAGGCGGCAACATCAGCCGCGTGGCCGAAAGCGTGGGCCTGGAGCGCACCCACCTCTACCGCAAGCTCAAGCAACTCGGCATCAAGCTCGCGCGCAAGCCCGAGGAGTAGCAACACATGCCCGTGTTCGGGCGGCGCCCGCGCCCG
>Ga0102851_10000915_pt1 | contig 15982 bp, 11 predicted proteins | sample Mud3Dept3metaG_FD_79558 | JGI IMG/M metagenome (GOLD analysis project Ga0102851, IMG submission 79558) | Freshwater wetland microbial communities from Ohio, USA, analyzing the effect of biotic and abiotic controls - Mud 3 Core 4 Depth 3... | ecosystem: Environmental > Aquatic > Freshwater >... | reverse complement strand
TCAGGGACAACGTGGTCATCATCTGCTCCATCGAGAACTTCGATCCCATGGGGGTGCACACCGGGGACAGCATTACCGTGGCCCCGGCCCAAACGCTAAGCGACAAAGAGTACCAGCGTATGCGGGACGCGGCCATTGCCATTATCCGGGAGATCGGCGTGGAGACCGGCGGCTCCAACATTCAGTTTGCCCTTCATCCCCGGGACGGCCGCATGGTGGTCATCGAGATGAACCCCCGCGTTTCCCGGAGCTCGGCGCTGGCCTCCAAGGCCACCGGCTTTCCCATCGCCAAGGTGGCGGCCAAACTGGCGGTGGGTTATGCCCTGGATGAGATCCCCAACGATATTACCCGCGAAACCATGGCTTCCTTCGAACCGTCCATCGATTACTGCGTGGTCAAGTTCCCCCGGTGGGCTTTCGAGAAATTCCGGGGGGCCGACCCCACTCTGACCACTTCCATGAAGTCAGTGGGAGAGGCCATGGCTGTGGGGCGGACCTTCAAGGAGGCGCTGCAAAAGGCCATCCGCTCCCTGGAAATCGGCCGCTTCGGCCTGGGCATGGACGGTAAGGGAGACCCCGATCCCGACCGGGTGAAAGAAAAGCTGGCCCATCCCACCCCGGAGAGGATATTTTGGCTGCGGGCCGCACTGAAAAGTGGAATCTCGCCCGCGGAAATCGCTGAGAGAACCTGGATTGACCGGTGGTTCCTGGAGAACATGAAACAGATCCTTGACCTGGAAGAAGAGATTCAAAGATTCGGTCCAGACGGTTTGGAGAGACTCCCGCCGGCCTTCCTTCGGCAGGCCAAAGAGTGGGGGTACTCCGACCTTCAACTGGCCCACCTTCTGGGTTCAGATGAGATGGAACTGCGGAAACGGCGGAAAGCCCTGGGAATCTGCCCCACCTTCAAACTGGTGGACACCTGCGCCGCAGAGTTCGAAGCCTACACCCCCTATTATTACTCCACCTATGAATCGGAAGATGAAGTTCGCCCCTCGGACAAGAAAAAAATCATGATCCTGGGTGGCGGCCCCAACCGGATCGGCCAGGGGATCGAGTTTGACTACTGCTGCGTCCATGCGTCCCTGGCCCTGCGGGAAGAAGGGCTCGAAACCATCATGGTGAACAGCAATCCGGAGACCGTCTCCACCGATTATGACATTTCCGACCGCCTCTATTTTGAGCCCCTAACCCGGGAGGACGTGCTGAACATCGTGGAAAGGGAAAAACCAGAGGGAGTCATCGTCCAGTTTGGCGGCCAGACTCCCCTGAACCTGGCGGTGCCCCTGGAAAAAGAGGGAGTCAAGATTTTGGGGACCACCCCGGACAGCATCGACCGGGCCGAGGACCGGGAACGCTTCAAAGAGCTTATCCAGAAACTCGGGTTGGTCCAGCCCCAAAATGGGACCGCCACATCCTTCGAAGAAGCCCGGGCTGTGGCCCGGGAGATCGGATACCCCGTGGTGGTTCGGCCCTCCTATGTCCTGGGCGGGCGGGCGATGGAGATCGTCTACGACGAGGAGACCCTGGAGCGGTACATGCGGGAGGCGGTCCTGGCCTCCCCGGAGCGCCCGATCCTGATCGACAAGTTCCTGGAGGAAGCCATTGAAGTGGATGTGGACGCCATCTCCGACGGGGAACGGGTGGTCATCGGCGGTATCATGGAGCATATCGAGGAGGCAGGGATCCATTCCGGCGACAGCGCCTGCGTCCTCCCTCCCTATACCCTGAGCGATGATTTGATGGAGGTGGTCAAGCAGAATACCTACGCTTTAGCTAGGGAACTCGGAGTCAAGGGCTTGATGAACATTCAGTATGCCATTCGGGACGACCGGGTTTACATCCTGGAGGTCAATCCCCGGGCTTCCCGGACGATCCCCTTTGTCTCCAAGGCGACCGGGATTCCGTTGGCCAAGCTGGCGGCGAAAGTGATGATCGGCAGGACCCTGGAAGAGTTGGGCTTCACCCGGGAGGTCGAAGTAAACCACGTATCGGTCAAGGAGGTGGTTTTCCCTTTCAACCGTTTCCCGGGAGTGGACACGGTGCTGGGGCCGGAGATGAAGTCCACCGGCGAGGTGATGGGTATCGATCATGCTTTCGGGATTGCTTTTGCCAAGGCTGAGCTCGCGGCCGGGCAAGTCCTCCCGAGAAAGGGCAAGGTATTTATCAGCGTGAAGAACCGGGACAAACGGGCCATGATCTTCATTGCCAAGAAGCTCTCCGATTTCGGCTTTCGGATCGTGGCTACGCGGGGAACGGCCAAGGCCCTCTCCCAGAATGGAATCCCGGTGGAGCTGATCCATAAGGTCCACGAGGGAAGGCCGAACGTGGTGGATGCCATCAAGAACCGGGAGATCGACCTGATCATCAACACCCCCACCGGTCACCGTCCCAAGAAGGACCAGGTTTCCATCCGCGCCGTGGCCGTGGCTCATAATATCCCTTTGATCACCACCCTCTCCGGGGCGGCGGCATCGGTTCAGGGGATCGAAGCCCTGCTCCAGGAAGAGGTCCAGGTGAAATCCTTGCAAGAATATCATCAAAAGGTGAATTCAGGTGCCGTGGGGTCGCAAGGGCCCACAGACCCTTTTCACCATAGGGAATGAAACCCATGAATGAAAACGATTTTCCAAAAGAGGAATGCGGAATTTTCGGAATCTTCGATCACCCCGAAGCCTCCCACTTGACCTACTTGGGACTCTACTCCCTGCAGCACCGGGGGCAGGAAAGCGCCGGCATCGTAACCTGCGATGAGGGGGAGCCCATGACCCACAAGGGAATGGGGCTGGTGGCGGACGTTTTCGACAGGAACACCCTGAAGGCTCTCGGTGGAAATTCCGCCGTCGGGCACGTCCGCTACTCCACCACGGGATCCTCCCTCCTGAAGAATGCCCAGCCCTTCCTGGCCCAGCGCCAGAAGAGTTTTATGGCCGTGGCCCACAACGGCAACCTGGTGAATGCCCGTCCTTTGAAGGACCGGCTGGAAGCCCAAGGATCGATCTTTCAGTCGACCATGGACAGCGAGGTCTTCGTCCACCTGATTGCCAGGTCCAGGAGGAAAGGATATCTGGAGAGAACCATTCAGGCTCTCTCCCAGGTTCGCGGGGCTTATTCCCTGATCCTCCTCACCGAAAATGGTTTGATCGGCGCACGCGACCCCCACGGCTTTCGGCCCCTTTGTCTGGGAAAACTGAATGGGAGTTTCGTCCTCGCCTCGGAGACCTGTGCCCTGGACTTGGTGCAGGCCAAGTACATCAATGACATCCAACCCGGCGAAGTGGTGATGTTCGATAAGCACGGCCTCCATTCGGAGAAGCCCTTCCCAAAGGTGAAGCCAAGTTTCTGTATTTTCGAGTACATCTATTTTGCCCGGCCGGATAGCAACATCTTCGGAGAAAACGTTTATTTGGTGCGCAAGAAACTTGGTGCCCGGCTGGCGGAAGAGGCCCCGGCGGAGGCCGATTTCGTCATGCCCATTCCCGACTCGGGTAACTATGCCGCCCTGGGGTTTGCGGAAAAATTGAATCTTCCCTTTGAAATGGGGATGATCCGCAATCATTATGTGGGGCGGACCTTTATCCAGCCTTCGCAGAGCGTTCGTGATTTGGGGGTGAAGGTGAAACTCAACCCGGTGAAGGACCTGCTCCGGGGAAAGAAGGTGGTGGTCATCGAGGATTCCATCGTTCGGGGGACCACCAGCCGTACCAGAATCCGGGCTTTGCGGGATGCAGGGGTCAAAGAGGTCCACATGCGGGTCAGCTGCCCTCCCCATCGCTTTTCCTGCCATTATGGAATCGATTTCCCCACCCGCGAAGAACTCATCGGGTATTCCCGATCGGTGGAGGAGATCCGCAAATTTATCGGGCTTGACAGCCTGGCCTACTTGAGCGTGGAGGGAATGGTGGGAGCCATGCCCCAATCCAGCGACAGCTTTTGCCTGGCCTGTTTCACCGGAAAATACCCAGTCCCCGTATCTCCCCGGACGGGCAAATGGGTACTCGAGCAATAAAGATAGTCGTGTCAACCCCAATCTGAGTGCCCCTTCCTCTCTTTCAGACCCTTGATCACTCTTCCCTTCCCCTGGGCAGATTTCGAAAGTTGTCGAATGGCAAATTCATTTAAAAATCAATTGGTTGTTTAAAAATCATGCCTTTCAAGGCCATTTTTCAAAAAAAGAAAAAAAAACTTGACAGGCCGTGGGGTCTATGTTAAAAAACCGTTGAATGAATAATCATTCAGTGTTTTTCTGAATTACCCTTGGGAGGGGAGAAGCCAAGGGAGATTCGAAAGACCGTAGAACGTAATTTCGGCCGGGAATGTAAAAAGCCAATATGAAAGACGAAAACAAACACCAGAAGATCCTTCATGCGGCGATCAAGATTTTCTCGGAAAAGGGATTTTACAACTCCCGAGTTTCCGAAATCGCCAAAGAAGCAAATGTGGCCGATGGGACCATCTATCTCTACTTCAAAAACAAGGACGATATTCTCATCTCCCTTTTCGAAGAAGAATTCGGGAAAATCGTCCAGAATATGCGGGCCGCGTTGGAAAAGGAGAAGGATGCGCTGCATAAGATCAAGCGCTTTGCCATCACCCACTTATCGATCGTCTCGAAACAGCAGGAACTCGGCGAAGTCATGGGGGTCGAAGTCCGCCAGAGCAGTAAGTTCATGAAAGAGTACATCAACAAGCCCTTCATCGAGTACCTGAATATCATTCGTTCGGTGGTGACCGAAGGGCAGGAGGAGGGGCTTATCCGGAAGGACCTCACTCCGGGGATCATGAAAAGGGCCTTTTTTGGAGCCCTGGATGAGATGGCCCGCTATTGGGTCCTCTCGACTCAAAAAAAGCACAGCATCGACGATGCCGCTTTGCAGATCAGCGACGTGTTCATCCGGGGGATGATGAGCGAAGAGGCCCGGAAAAACTATCCCTGGCCGTCATGATTCTATTTTGGGGAACGCAGATGAACGGGGGGGAAAAAGAATGATTCAATATAGGAATGGAGAAACGTGCTCTCGGGTCTACCAGAATTCGGGTTTTTGAAAAAATCCTGCGTGAATCTGCTCAGCCATGCGTCTCATTAATCATTTCCTGAAAAAGGAGGTTCAAAGTGAATGTCATTGTTTGCATGAAACAGGTGCCGGATACCGAGGCTCTCATCAAGGTAAAACCCGATGGGTCCGGGATTGTGACCGATGATATCAAGTACGTCATGAATCCCTATTGCGAATTCGCCGTCGAGGAATCCCTGCGAATCAAGGAAAAACTCGGCGGCGCGAGCATCCTGGTCAGCCTGGGCCCGGCGAGGGCGGTGGAGGCCCTGCGCACGGGGCTGGCCATGGGCTCAGACCGTTCGGTCCACCTCAACGATCCGGCCTTTGAAGGGGGCGACGGGTTTGCCACCGCCAAGGCCTTGGCCGAAGCCATCAAAAAGGAGCCGTACGATTTGATCCTGTGCGGCAAACAGGCGGTCGACGACGACATGGCCCAGGTGGGACAGTCTCTAGCCGAGCTGCTGAATCTCCCCCATGTCACCCTGATCACCAAGCTGGAGATCAGCGCGGATAAGAAAAAAGCCAAGGTCGAGCGGGAGGTGGACGGGGGCAAGGAAGTCATCGAGGTTTCATTGCCAGCCGTCTTCACATGCCAGAAAGGCTTAAACGAACCCCGCTACGCTTCCCTTCCGGGGATCATGAAGGCCAAGAAGAAGGAGGTCAAGGCCGTCAACCTGGCAGCTCTGGGGATCCCCGCGGATCAGGCCGGAGCGGCAGGCTCCAAGATCAAGGTCCTGAAGTACAGCTCTCCTCCTTCCCGCCCGCCGGGAAAAATCGTCAGCGGGGAATTGCTGGAAGCGGCTCAGAAGCTGGTTAAACTTCTCCGGGAGGAAGCGAAGGTCATTTAAGGCCTTGTCGGGAAGGACGGATTCTTTGCTCAGACAAGTTTATCATTTTATTCGGGATCGCAAAAAAAGGAGATGACCCATGGCGAAAGGAATTTGGGTGTTTTCAGAAGTCAAGGATAACAACATCCGGAAGGTCACCTTCGAGCTTCTCAGCCAGGGGAGAAAAATGGCCGGGAAGCTGGGAGAAGAAGTTGTGGCCGTCCTGCTGGGATCGGGGGTGGAAAGTCTGACCGGCCGCCTGGCCGAATACGCCGACAAAGTCTTTTGGGCCGATGCCCCGGCTCTGGCCCAATACACCACCGATGCTTACGCCTCGGTTCTGGCCCAGCTCTTGAAGGAACATCAGCCCTCCATCTTTTTATGCGGGGCTACGGTCATCGGGAAAGACCTTTCTCCCCGGTTGGCCGCGCGTCTTCAAACCGGGCTGGCGACGGACTGCATCAGCCTTTCCATCGGGGAGGACGGGGCGATGATCGCCAGGCGGCCGGTTTACGCCGGGAAAGCCTACATCGAAGTGACCTACCCGTCGGCCAGGCCTCAAATGGCTTCCGTGCGTCCCAATGTCCTGGAGATGGTCCAGCCGGATGGATCGAAAAAGGGATCGATCACCAAGGTCGACGCCCAGATCGATGCCGGCAGCCTGCGGACGACCGTGCTGGAGGTGATCAAATCCGCCGCCGCCAAGGTGGACCTGACCGAAGCGGAAATCATCGTATCCGGCGGCCGGGGAATGAAGGGGGCGGAGAACTTCAAAATCCTGGAAGAATTGGCCGATGTCATCAAGGCCACCGTGGGCGCTTCCCGGGCGGCAGTGGACTCCGGCTGGCGCGAACACGGCGACCAGGTGGGGCAGACCGGAAAAGTGGTGACCCCGAACCTCTACATCGCCTGCGGCATCTCCGGCGCCATTCAGCACCTGGCCGGGATGGGGTCTTCCAAGGTGATCGTGGCCATCAACAAGGACCCGGACGCGCCGATTTTCCAGAAGGCCGATTACGGGATCGTGGAAGACCTGTTCAAAGCAGTCCCGATGCTCACCGAAGAGTTCAAAAAGCTCCTTTCGGAGAGCTGATTTCCCATGGGGGTGCTTTCCCTGCCGGAGGGCGCCCCATCTTTTTCGTTCCGCCATTTTTCTTTCCCATCTTTTCTTGAAGCGAAGGAAGGCGGACGCTATCCCGCCAGCCCTGGTTTCAACCGATGGCTTCACCGGTTGTGGGGAATCGAGGACCCATATGCTCAGCTCATTCGACCTTTTTCTGCTCTTCATCGTGGCTGTGGTGTTCGCCTATGGCCTGTATCGCAGGTACCGGCTGTGGATGATGGGCAAACCCGAAAAGAGAACCGATCAGCCCAAGGAGCGGCTGAAATCCCTATGGGCTTATGTGGTGGGACACAAGCGGATGCTCCGGGACACGTTCCCGGGCTCGATGCATCTGCTCATCTTCTACGGTTTTTTGATTCCTTTCGGGGTAGTCGTCATCACTCAGGCAAACTTCTCCCTCCCCAGAGTCCTGGCGCTTCCCCTTTCCCTGGTGTTTGATCTGATCGGAACCTTGGGAATCGTCGGTCTGCTGATGGCCGCCTACCGCCGGTACGTGCAGAAGCCGGAAAATCTCACTTACGACACCCATTGGAGCAACGCGGCCGCCCTCCTTCTTCTCCTGGGGGTCTTCGGGCTGGGTTTCTGTGTCGAGGGTCTGCGGATTGCCCGGACGCAACCCGATTGGGTGGCTTGGTCCCCGGTGGGGTGGCTCTTTTCTCGAGGCTTCAGCGGATTGTCGGACACGAACCAGATTCTCCTGCACCGGCTTCTCTGGCGGCTCCATCTCTTTTTGGTCCTCGGATTCATCGCCTTTATCCCCTATTCACGCATGCTTCATATCGTAACCGGGCCGGCCAACGTGTACCTGCGTTCTTTGGCCCCCAAGGGGGAACTGCCCCCTATACGGGATTTTGAGACTGCCGAGACCTTCGGGGCCTCCAAGATCGAGGAATTGACCCGCAAGCAGCTCTTGGACCTGGATGCCTGCACGCGGTGCGGCCGCTGCCTGGATCATTGCCCGGGAGCGGTCAGCGGAAAACCCCTGGCCCCCAAGAAGAATTGGGATTCCCTCCGGGCTCATCTGGAAGAAAAGGCGGCCCTGAAGCGGAAAGGAGTCGACCTCTATGGGGAGGGGCAGAAGAAGCTCATCGGCGACGGGGTTTCGGAGGACGTAATCTGGGCCTGCACCAACTGTCTGGCGTGCGCCATGGTCTGTCCCGTCTTCATCCCCTGCGTGGACAAATTCCTGGAGATGCGCCGTTATCTGGTCCTCATGGAAAGCAACTTCCCCCAGGAGGTCCAGCTGGTCTTCCGCAACATGGAGAACAACAGCAACCCGTGGGGGGTAGGGTCGGGGCTCCGGGCAGAATGGGCCAAGGGCCTGGAGGTCAAGACCATGGCCGAAGACAGCGAGATCGACCTCCTCTTCTTCGTGGGCTGCGCGGGCAGCTTCGACGATCGAAACAAGAAAGTGGCCATCTCCCTGGTGAAGATCCTGAAAGCCTGCGGGGTGAAATTCTCCATCCTGGGGACCGAAGAGGGTTGCTGCGGGGATTCCGCCCGCCGCATCGGGAATGAATACCTATACCAGACGCTGGTCCAGGCCAACATCGAGATGTTCAAAAATTACCATGTCAAGAAGATCATGACCATGTGCCCCCATTGCTTCAATACCCTCAAGAACGAGTACCCCCAGTTCGGGGGAAAATACGAAGTGGTCCATTACACCCAGTTCCTAGCCGAGATGCTGGCGGCCGGGAAGCTGAAGCTTTCCAAGCCGATCGACAAGGTGATTACCTACCATGATTCCTGTTATCTGGGGCGGGCCAACGAAGTATACGAGGAGCCCCGCCAGGTCCTGCGGGCCGTCCCCGGATTGAAACTGGTGGAAATGGAGCGCAACCACATCCGCAGCTTCTGCTGCGGGGCGGGGGGCGGCCGCATGTGGATGGAGGAGAAGCTGGGAACCCGGATCAACCAGCTGCGAACCGAACAGGCGGTCCAGACCAAGGCCAACTGGGTGGGAACCGCCTGCCCCTACTGCCTGACCATGATCGGCGACGGGATCAAGGAGAAGGGGCTGGAAGAATCCATGACCGCCTGGGACTTGAGCGAACTGGTGGTCCAGGCCATGGATTCGCAGGCTTCGCCGGCAAGCGCGGAAAAGAAAACGGAAGGGTAACGGTTCGCCTTTCACTGGCTTTGAAGAGAGGACATGGATATGGGCGGAAGGGAAAAGCGGGGTCTTTGGAAATTGAGTCGAGCTCTGTTCCCGTTTTTGGCTTTCTTATTTTTCTGGGCCTGGGCCGCTCAAGCGTCGGAAGACGCCGAATGCCTGAAATGTCACAAAAACCCGCGCCTCAGCAAGGGGAATAAGGACGGGTCCCTCCTTTCCTTGTACATCAATGAAGCGGCTTTTAAAGCTTCTGTACACGGGGCAGCCGGGATGGGGTGTGTGGCTTGCCATCAAGAAGCGAAGCCCGATGCTCACCCGGCGGAGGGATTCCCGGAGGTCGGGTGCACGAATTGCCACCAGGACTCTGCGGAGGCCTATAAAAAGACCGCCCATGGAATGATGCTCGAAAGCGGGATGGAAAGGGCCCCCAAGTGCCAGGACTGCCACACCTCCCACTATATCCGGAAGATTGCCGACCCCCAATCGCCGGTAAGGGCCTCCCGGCTTCCGGACGCCTGCGCCAAGTGTCACGAAGTGTCCAAACCTCCCAAAGGGCTTTTCATGGCCTTGGCTACCTACCGGATCATGGGCCATCCCAAGACTGACCTGGGGGCCCGTTATGATACCCAGGGATGCGTCAACTGCCATCCGGAAAATGCGGGACATCCGCAGAAGAAGGAATCGGCTCCCTCCTGCGTAAAATGCCATGACCCCTCCGCTTCCAAACCGCTGCTCCTGGGGCCGATCCATTTCAAGGTGTCCCTCTGGGAGCAACCGGTTCCTTTCCTTCTGCAATTCCTTTACGGGGCCGGCCTGGTCCTCGCCGTGTTGGCTTGCGTCGTATTCTTGGGCTATCGGACCTACACCCGCAAAAAAAACCGGAAGGCCGAGGGGGAGAAGCCCGCCGAAGGGCAGGGGACTCCTTCCTGAGAAAACCCCCGCCCGAAAACCGGCCCAAAAGGCCGTGCGGAACGATCCGTCTTGGGGGAAGAGGCAAGGAGAAAAGAACCGGAATTCTCTTTTCTGCTTGCCTCTTTTTTTGAGTTCTTGTCAGCCTTCGGGCAAAATGGTATAAAAATCATTACTCGATTCCCGGCGCAGAGAAACGAATCAGATACCAGAACATATCCCAACAAGGAGGACTTCACATGGATTTTCAACTTTCACCCCAGCAGGAACTGCTCAGGAAAAGCATTCGGGAATTCGCCGAAGGGGCCATCGCCCCGAAAGTACAGCACATGGAGGAAACGGATGAAGTTCCCTGGGACCTTTACAGGGAGATGGGGAAGCAGATGTACATGGGAATCCTGACGCCCAAAGAATTTGGGGGAACCCAGTTGGGGAACCTGGCCCGGATGATCATGATCGAGGAGTTGTCCCGGGTGTCGGCGGCGAATGGAATGGCCATGCAGATCTTCCACCTGGGGATTTCCCCCATCACGGATTTCGGGAATGAAAACCAGAAGAAAAAATACCTGCCCGCCCTGGCCAAAGGCGAGCGTTTGTCGACGATCGCCGTGACCGAAGCCACGGGGGGATCGGATCCCACGGGGATCCAGACGACCGCCAAGCTCGAAGGCGATCACTATGTTTTAAACGGAAGAAAATGCTTCATCACCCACGGGCATGTGGCGGATACCATTACCCTCATGGCCAAGACCGGCGAGGGGCCCAAGGGATTCAGCGCCTTCCTGGTGGAGAAGTCCTTCCCGGGGTTTAAACTCGGGCGGAAAGAAAAGAAATTCGGCCTCCACGGATGCAACACCGGTGAACTCGCCATGGAAAACTGCATCGTTCCCCGGGAGAATCTCATGGGAAACGAGGGGGACGGGCTGAAAATCTGCATGGCTGGAATCAGCGAAGTGGGGCGAGCCGGGATGGCGGGATGCGGCCTGGGGGTCGTCCTGGCCTGCCTGGAAGCCTCGGTGAAATTTGCCAACGAGAGAATTCTGGGGGGCAAGCCCATCAGTCAGCACCAGGCCATTCAGTGGATGATTGCGGATATCTACATGGACCTCGAGGCCAGCCGGCTTCTCTGCTACCGGGCGGCCTGGATGCGGGACCAGAAGATGCGTTGCGACACGGACATGGCCATGGCCAAGTACTACGCCACGGAAGCTGCGGTCCGCAGCGCAAAAAAAGCGGTGGATATTCACGGCGGTTACGGATACATGATGGAATATGCGGTCCAGCGGTATTATCGGGATGCGGAGATCTTAATCGCCTCCGCCGGAACTTCGGAGATCCAGCGCATCGTCATGGCCCGCAAAGCCCTGACGTCTTTCAAATAAATTTTTTCACCCCAGAGGCACAGAGATCACGGAGAAGAAAAAAAACCAAATTCATGAAGTAAAAAAAATCCGAATGAAGCCTTTTTGGAATTTGATGCCTGGGATTTGATTTTTTTCTCTGTGTCCTCTGTGCCTCTGCGGTGAAAGGTTTTTAAATATGAAAATAATCGTATGCGTCAAGCCGGCGCCGGACCCCAAGCGCTGGGACAGCATCCAGCTGGACCCGAAGACCAAGGCCTTGCGGCGGGAAGGGATTCCCAGTGTCCTGGGACCGCTGGACAAACGAGCCCTGGAAGAAGGTCTGCGGATCAAGGAAAAGCTCGGCGGAAAGGTAACTGCCATGGCCATGGCGCCCCCCTCCGCCCGGGACAACCTGGTGGAAGCCCTGGCCATGGGAGCGGATGAGGCCGTCCTCCTGAGCGACCGGGCTTTTGCCGGGTCCGATACCTGGGCGACTTCGCTCGTCCTCGCCAGGGGCATTCAGAAATCGGGCGGTTTTGATCTGGTCCTTTGCGGAGAATGGAGCCTGGACGGGTCTACCGGCCACGTGGGAACGCAACTGGCTGAATATCTGGGGATTCCCAATGTAAGCCGGGTCGCGGCGGTGGAGAGCCTGGAAGGAATAACCCTGCGGACCCGCACCCTGGTCGAGCGAGGGCACCGGATTCTAGAGACGACCCTCCCGGCCCTGATCACCGTGACCCGGGACATCAACACCCCCCGCTTCACCTCGCTTCTGGGGGTGATGGAAGCGGAAACCAAACCCCTTGTCTCCTGGTCCGCCGCGGACCTGGGCATCAAAACGCAGGAAGTGGGTTTCCCGGGCTCTCCCACCCAAACCGGGGATGTCTTCATGCCGGAGATGAAGCGGAAGGCGGAGATGCTCAGGGGGGAGCCGGAGGAGATGGTCGGGGAGATCGTCCGAAAGATCAGGCAAGCGATGGGATAATAAATCCGAATCTCGAAATCCAAATAACCCAAAATAAGGGTTTCGAAAATTTGAACATTTCAGTGTATTTCGAATTTCGTGATTCGGAATTCGGATTTTAAGGGAAATTGAGCGATGAAAGACTTGGAGGATTGGAAGGGGATCTGGGTTTTCATTGAACAGGAAGAAGGCTGCGTGGCCGAAGTCTCCTTTGAGCTTTTGGCTGCGGCGGGGCAGCTTTCCCAGAAGAGGGGAGGGGCCGAAGTCGTAGCCCTCCTGCTCGGGCACGGCATTAAAGAACTGGCCAAAGGCCTGCTTTCCTATGGCGCGGATCGAGTTCTCTTGGCCGATCACCCTTCCCTGAAAAAATACCTGACTCTTCCCTACACCCGGGTCCTCGGCCGTCTGATCGCCGATAGAAAACCCGATATTCTCCTGCTCCCAGCCACTTCTGTGGGGGCTGACCTGGCGGCCCGGGTTGCCATCCGGGTCAATACCGGACTCTCCGCCCATTGCACCCACCTGGATATTAATGCCAACGGAGAACTCATGCAGGTCGTCCCCGCTTTTGGCGGGAAGGTCATGGCCACCATCCTCTGCCCCAAGCACCGGCCCCAGATGGCCACCATCCGCCCGGGTGTTTACAAAAGAGGGGGGCTTCGAAATGGACAAGGAGGGGTGGAGGAGGTTTCCGCCGATATCCGGGCGGAAGACCTCAAACAGAGAGTGGTGGAAGTCCACTGGGAGAAGAAGGCGGCACAGAGTATCGACGAAGCGGAGGTCGTGGTAGCGGGTGGAGCGGGGATCGGCAATCCCGAAGACTGGAAATGGGTGGAAAGGCTGGCCCATGTCCTTCATGCCGCGATTGGGGGGACGCGTCCGCCCCTGGACGAAGGCTGGATCGAAGAAGGCCAGATGATCGGCCAGAGCGGAAAGACCATCCGGCCCAAGCTGTATATCGGTGTGGGCATTTCCGGTGTCATCCAGCACGTGGTCGGGATCCAGGACGCCAAAGTAATTGTCGCCGTCAACAACGACCCCCATGCGGCCATCTTCCAGTCCGCCGACCTTGGCGCGGTGGTCGATTTCAGGAAGATCCTTCCCTTACTGGTCGAAGAACTGGAGAAAAAAACCGATTTGCTTACCCGGTGAAGCTCCTCCCCACCTTTTTACGTGGAGAGCAATCCTTTCCTTTTTCAGATGTGTAACTTTGAAGCCAGAAAGGGAGAAAGATGAAGATCGATCCGGCAGACTTAGACCGAAAAAGCACCCATGATATTTTGGCAGGGACAGTCCTGCCCAGGCCCATTGCTTTCATCTCCACCGTCGGGGAAGACGGGGTCTGCAACCTGGCTCCCTACAGCTTCTTCATTCCGGTTTCGATGAAGCCGATCCTGTTGGGGGTCAGCATCGGCAGGAAAAGAGACGGGAGCAAAAAGGATACCCTGGTCAACATCGAGTGGGGAAAGGATTTCGTGGTGAATCTGGTCACCGAGGCTCTGGCGGAAGCCATGAATCAGACCGCCGGGGAATACCCCAAGGAGGTGGATGAGTTCCAGGTCGCCGGCTTGACTCCCGTCAAAGCCGATCGGGTCAAGTCTCCCAGGGTTGCCGAGTCCCCCGTGAATATAGAATGCCGCTTGCACCAGATCCTCGGGTTCGGCGATTTACCCCGGTTGAATGAATTCGTCCTCGGGGAGGTTCTGCAGATTCATGTGAAGGATGAATACTGGGTGAATGGAGAAATTCAATCGACGAAACTGAAGACTATCGGGCGGATGGGGGGAGATTTTTACTCGCGGACCACGGACCTTTTCGAAATGAAGAGGCCGGTGGTTCGTTGAGAAACGCATAGCGTCCGTGCGGGGAGCAAAGCTTCTTTTCTTCCCGGTTTGTCCCCCTTCCGGGTTATCAACCCGAAATAAAAGGGGCTATCTCCGAAAAGGAGAAAGCCCCTTTTTTTCTGTCGAAGGAATATTTACTTCAGCCTTCCCTCGGCTGCCTTCCAGTCAATATTCTTGAAAAAGGCGGCGATGTAATCCGGCCTCTTCAATCCGTAATCGACCATGAAGGCATGCTCGAAGACATCCAGGATCAGGATGGGATGGCAGCCGGCCAGGTGTCCCACGTCGTGCTCGTTGATCCAGCAGTTGCACAGAGCTCCCGAGGCGCTGTCCTGGTAGAGAATGGCCCAGCCGATTCCTCGCATCGTTCCCACTCCTCGGAAGTCCTTTTCCCACTCCTCGTAGCTTCCGAAAGACTCGGAGATCTTTTTGTAGAGCTTCCCGCCTTTGTCGATGGCCCCTTTCCCGCCGAGGTTTTCGAAGTAGTACTCATGGAGCCGCATTCCATTGAACTCCCAGCCGAAGCGTCTCTTCAATTCGGCGAATTCGGGAGTTGCAGTTTTGCCCTCCTTCAGCATCTGGCCCAGCGTATCCATGAGTTTGTTGGTGTTGGTTACATACCCCTGATAGAGGGTGAAGTGGTTTTTCAGAAGGGTTTCGCTGAACCCCTCCATCCCGATGAGTTTACCGTAATCTTTGGCAGCGTAAGGCATTTTGCCCTCCTTTCTCGCTTGAGCGAAAGTGATTTTGGGTTTCCCGGCTAACAAATAGACCCCTCCCATGGCGGAAAGGGCCAAAAACTGGCGTCGAAGAAAGAGTATAGGTTTCATACGAGATAACGGCTGCTCAAGCCTTTCTGGAATCAAGATACTAGATCAGGAAAGCAATGAGAATGGGGTGAATGCTGTATTTTTAGCCGGGAAAGAAGGTATTTTACGGCGGCCAGGGGTCTTTCTTCCGACCGGAATTGACGAAAAAAGGAGTCTCCCCGATTCCTTCGGCGCCCATTTCAGCGTTTGTAGGCCTTCTGGATTTGCCTGGGGATTTCAAATTCGCAGGGAACCTTGGTCTGGCAGAGTCCGCAGCCGGTGATCTTTACCCCATATTCGGCCCTCTTCAGCGCTCCGATGGTGTTGTAGCTGTATTCCTCGCATCGGTCCTTGTCATGCCCCTTGGCGGTAATGGCTCCGGCAGGGCACCGCAGGGCGCAGACTTTGCAGGTCCGGTTGAAGAAATAGAGACAGTTGGCCCGGTGATGGGGATACTTCTTTGCTGATGGCTTCAAAGGCAGGTTGGTGACCACGCTGCCCACCCGGATGGCCTTTCCTTTGGGGGTGATGAACCCGTCGCTCAATCCGAAACTCCCCAGCCCGCAGGCATAGGCCGTATGCCTTTCGGACCATTTGGAAGCCAGTCCTACCCGGGGAGAAGTTACCCTCTTCCAGTGAGGGGAAATCATCGGAGCTACAGCCTGATATCCTTTTTTCTTCAGGAGGTTGACGACGTGTTTTCGCAATTTGACATTGAATTGCTCCCCAAAATCGCGGGCGTGAGCCCAGAGCCGGGAGGGGTATTTGGTTTCCTTGCGGTTGCTTGCCCGGATCTCCTCCACATGGGGCAAAATCCATGCGATTACCGACAAGGGCTTTGAGGTCTTGGTGTTTCCGAAAGTCCGCTGGAAAATCTCCTTGGGGGTAAAATGAAATTTGCCGATGATTTTTTTATAGGCCTTGAATAAGGGGTCTTCTCCCGAAGCGAATCCCACCAGGGGCCGGTCCCAGTATTTTCCCCCGCCC
>Ga0102851_10000914_pt1 | contig 15989 bp, 17 predicted proteins | sample Mud3Dept3metaG_FD_79558 | JGI IMG/M metagenome (GOLD analysis project Ga0102851, IMG submission 79558) | Freshwater wetland microbial communities from Ohio, USA, analyzing the effect of biotic and abiotic controls - Mud 3 Core 4 Depth 3... | ecosystem: Environmental > Aquatic > Freshwater >... | reverse complement strand
TACCTACACCTATACGCCGAACACGAACAAACTATCGAGCGCGAACGGCAACGCATTCGGCTATGACAACAACGGCAACACCACAGCCGAAGGGGCACGGCAGTTTGTGTATAATCAGAACCAGCGGCTGATCCAGGTGGTAGACGCAGGAGTGACCAAAGGGGAGTACACTTACAACGGCAACGGCCAGCGGGTGAAGAAGAATGTGAACGGGACTGTGACGATATTCCATTACAGCCTAAGCGGACAAATAATTGCAGAGTCGAATAGTGCTGGAACTATCACCGCGGAATATGTATACTTGAATGGTCAGCCGCTGGCGAAAGTGGAAGGGGCGAATACTTACTATTACCACAACGATCATCTCGCCACCCCACAGAAGATGACGGATGCTTCGGGAACCGTGGTCTGGGCTGCGGACTACAAGCCGTTCGGAGAAACTACGATTACAGCCAGCACAATCACGAATAACCTCCGGTTTCCTGGGCAGTACTTCGATGCTGAGACGGGGCTAAGTTACAATTATCGAAGAGACTACAACGCCGTGCTTGGTCGGTATATCGAAGCAGATCCGATAGGATTAGCCGGTGGAGATGTTAATGTGTATAGGTACGTGATGAATAACCCCAATAGTAACGTTGATCCTGATGGTTTGCTATGCAAAAACAAGCCTTCTGCTATCCCCCCTATGGGTTCATGGACAGGAACAAACATGCCGACCGGGGCTGCGCTTGTTGTACTTGCTTGCGTTGAAAAATGTTTGGGTTTAGGAAAACCTTGGTCGCCATTCCCTGATGATAACGGCACATCTTGCTCTCCTTATGATTTACCAATTACCGGTGGAAGTGAATGTACGCCAGAAGGCACTCACATTCCTGGCTCAAATCCTAATAGTCAGCATTGTACGAATCAAGCCTTTGATCTGCCTCCAAGTTATAATAACGTGAAAACAAAGTGTTGTGCAAAGACATGTGGCATTCATTATATTAAAGTTAAGGGCAACCATCTTCACTTTCAAATTAATGGCAATGGAGGCGGTCTTCCCAGTGATGAAGATTGCTGCAAGGTCAAATAAAGGAAGGCCATTGCTACGGCTACAATTAAATAGCGCTTATCAAAAGCGATCATTCGATTTAATTAATATCGCGAGGAGCCGATGAAAAGATATATCTTAATTCTATTAATGATTGCAATTGGCGTTAATTTGATTTTCTCCTTCTCAGATGCATCTGAGAATCACTTGAGCTCAATAGAAACAATATTGAATAATTATAAAAAACAGATCGTAAACTTAGATGATCTAGACCAAGATGCGAGGGAATATTTTATTAACCATGAAAGATCGAAGCGACCAGGCGTCGTCGTGGCAGATTTTAATGGGGATGGTTCAGAAGATGTCGCCATTTTAACTAAAGGTGCGCTTCTTATATTCATGTGCAATAAAAGTTGCAGGGAGGTAAAGACAATCTCGTATGGCGGCTTTACTGGTATTCAATATGTTATTCCAGCAAGCAAAGGCGAATTAATTGAAGAAACAGATGCTATGCCCAGTAAATCCGCACCAGTAAAAGTTAGGTTGAAAAATGTTGGTGTGCATTTAGACCATTATGGAAAAGGGATTATCGTTTACTATTGGGATGAGCAAAAAAATGATTTTATCGGCATAAATACTATTGAATAGTCGCGAACAATTAGTGATACTTACTACTACTTAAACGATCATTTAGGTACCCCGCAGAAGATGACGGACAGTTCCGGGACTGTTGTGTGGTCGGCAGATTATAAACCGTTCGGTGAAGCGACGATCACGGTTAGTACGATCACGAATAATCTCAGGTTCCCCGGGCAGTACTACGATGCTGAGACGGGGCTGAACTATAATTACTTCCGCGATTACAATCCCGCCATTGGAAGGTACTTGGAAAGTGACCCGATCGGAACTCGTAATGGGACAAACCATCTTTATGTTTATGTGTCAGATAATCCTGTGATGGGTGTAGACCCACGCGGGTTGTACGATCCATTCCAACTCAATTATCAATTTGTTGAGTATGGCCCGAAAAGTTGTGGCCCCTGTGAACAATCAGTAGTGATAAAGAAGGCTAATGGCTATGCTGAATTAGGCGATCCCACGAGTGGTTTAGAAGAACCTGCGTTTTTCTTTTTCGCTCCGCAACTATATCGTACAGAAGTGACTAGGGCCTGCTTGCCCTCGTGCTGTAAAAAAACAAATGATGTCACAAAGACAGGCACCGGGCCTATGACTCCGCAAAACTGGTACATCAATAACGTATTTACTTTCACGTGGAAGGCTGAGTATGCCCAATTTGATTGTAGTGATTGCTTAAATCCCTGCAAGAAGTGTAAAAAATGAAAGGAGTCGTTATCGTGAGAGCATCGCTTCTAATTATTCAAATTCTCTTTCTTTGCTACGTAGCTGATGCTGTGGCACAACCTGTATTGTCTGAACAGCAATTACAGGAAAAGATAAAGGTCAACAGGATATTGGACATGTACTTGACGGACGCAGGTATAATGGGTTTCGAGACCAATCAATATGGTGCGCCATCGAATGAATTTATCGTGCCGGGACCATACGAGAAAATTCCGAATGATATTTTGGCGTTGGCGAAGGAGCACAACGTGCGTATTATGCCTTCGCAATTATCGAAAAAAGCAGATGGGAGGCTGTGGTTGCCTATGTTTATGTGGCTTTTTAATGTGATCGTACTTCTCAGTATTCTCGTTACGGTAATTATTATCAACAAAAGAGTCTCGAACATCGAGAAGCTCATCAAGAAATAAATCTACTCACCCCGCCGCTACGTTCTTCTGTACCAGCGCATCGAGATAATGCAAGAGAGCCTTCTGGTCCCGCTTCGGAAGGCTCTCTATCTTTTTTAACCGCCGCCACAAAGCCGCCTGCTGCGGGTCGCGCTGCTGCTGGAGGATCTTCACGCCCAGCAACTCATCAGTTGAAATCTTGAGCGCCTTCGCCAGCGGCTCGATCAGGTGCGCCGGGGGATAGTGCGTCTCTCCCTCGTAGTAGGCGATCACTCTGCAGGACTGTTTGGGGTCAGACTTGACTAATTGACTTGTTGACATCCACGCCCTCTTCTGTTATCCTTTTTCCATGTCTCGCAAGCCCCGCATCGAATACTCCGGCGCGTTCTACCATGTCATCGCCCGCGGCAACCAGAAACAGCGCATCTTCAAGGATCAAGCGGACTTCCAGAAGTACCTCCTTACCTTGACCGTTTACAAGAACCGCACCGGCAGTCGCATCTACGCATATGTTCTTATGAACAACCACGTGCATCTCCTGATCGAGACCGGCGATATCCCGCTGTCCAAGGTTATGCAAGGTGTGAACCAGACCTACACCATGTACTTCAACCGGAGATACCGCACCGTCGGCCACCTCTTTCAAGGCCGGTACAAAGCTATCCTCTGCGACCGTGACGCCTATCTGCTCGCCCTGCTGAACTATATTCACAAGAATCCCCTGCGCGCCCGGATAACCGAAAGGCTCGATGCCTATCCCTGGAGCAGCCACCATGCCTATACCGGAAAGAATAATCCGCTCGGCCTCGTGGACGTAGATCAAGTCCTCCGGTTGTTTTCCGAAAACAAAGGTCGCGCTCGAGCGAAGTATCGCGAGTTCCTGGCCGGCGAGGACACCTTGAACAAGGCGACTGTCTATGCAACCATAGACCAGCGCCTCCAGGGTGACGAAGAGTTCGTCGAACGGGTCATGGAACAGCATGACCGGGAGGAAGCGCATGCCCGTCAAAAGAAGAAAGGACTTGATGCGATAGCACAGGCGATTGAGCAGCGATACAGGATAACCATAAATGATATCCGATCCAATTATCGGACAGAAGAAATAGTGCAAGCCAGAAGGGTTCTGAGCCAGGTGGCGAGCGCTTTGGGGCACCGGGGGAGTGTGATAGCGAAGTATATGCGGAAGGATCCGGCGGCAATCACGCGGCAGCTGCGGGATGCGGCTCAGGACAGAGAAGTCGGGGTGGTGTTAAAGGTGTTGCAAGGTAATAAGTCAACTAATCAAGTCTGACCCCATACGGTCCAGAGTCAAATAATGATGGAACTATCACAGCGGAATATGTATACTTGAATGGTCAGCCACTGGTGAAGATCGAGGGGGCGAGCACATACTACTATCACAACGATCATCTCGCTACCCCGCAGAAGATGACGGACAGTTCCGGGACCGTTGTCTGGTCTGCGGACTACAAACCCTTCGGTGAAGCGACGGTCACCGTATCAACGATCACGAACAATCTCAGATTCCCTGGACAGTACTTCGATGCAGAGACGGGGTTACTCTACAATCTCAACCGGACTTACAATCCAGTGCCTGGACGATATAACGAGTCAGATCCAATAGGAATTGCGCCCAATGATCGCGGTGAATTGAATCATCTTTACATCTACGTCAACAATAATCCCATCACCCGAACTGATCCCACTGGACTTCAAGAATGCCCTGATTGTACCAAGGCCGATCCTTTACCAGCTAGTAGCTCAAAATGTGACGATTATACTAATGAAACATACTTGGGTGTAAGTGTGAAATGTTTTTGTAAGTGTGCCGGTGATGGTTCCTGGTCGCAAAAAGTGCGCGGCTGTTTGGCCTGCGAGCATAAAAAAGGGACTAGTCCCTATGTTTCGCATGCAAGGTGCTACCTTTCGGCTGGCATGTTCAGTGCACCATATATCACGCTGGGTAGTTGTTATAAACAGTGTTATGTTGGCCACTAATTAATGGTGGGGAGGGAAAAGATGTTACACAGAGTGTTGTTGGCGGCGGCAATAAGTTGGGTTTACTCTATAACGCTGGGTTTGCTTTTTGCCGCCTGTGCATCTGGAAGTTTATCACTCAATACGCTTCGTCTTCCTGGAGTGGTTCCGGTTGCTCTTTTAAATAGTACCGTAGCTTCTATTCTCATCACGCCAATTGCTGCATGGTCGGTGAGAACCGGTATGAAGAATATATATTTTTATGGTCCGATTTTATGGGTAGTGCTGGCCGTTTATATTGTTGGAGTAATTCCAAAGACTGGTATTTACGGCCCGTACGGGTTATTTACTCTATCTATTATTGGATTAATTATACTTGGTTTTATTCCACCGGCAAAATAAGTTCACTCGGTTTTCTTCGCCTTCTCACTTTCCAGGAATGCATCGAGAATCTGCACGATCTGTTTACGCGGGGAACATCTCGGGGACGTTGTGTCCTGCGTGTCATAACGCATGACAACGAGCCTGCATTCCCTTAGACTTTCATTATGCCGCGCCAAGCCCGCTTAGATGTCCCCGGCGCCCTGCACCATATTATGGTGCGAGGGATCGACAAGACGGATATATTCAGGGACGATGAAGACAAGGCCCGCTTTCTCGAACGGCTGGGCCAAAACGTCGAGGAGGGTAAATGCTCAGTCTATGCCTGGGTCCTCATGAGCAACCATGTCCACATCCTTTTTCAGAGCGGAAAGGATGGAATCTCCACGACCATGCGAAAGCTCCTCACGTGGTACGCGCAATACTTCAACCGAAAACATCGCCGCACCGGGCACCTGTTTGAAAACCGATACAAATCCATTCTCTGCGATCAGGACAACTACCTCATTGCCATCATACGCTATATCCACCTGAATCCCGTCCGAGCCAACATCGTCACGACCCTCGATGAATTATACCGCTATCCCTGGAGCGGCCACCGGACACTTATCGGGAAGGCAAAACATACCTGGATGGATGTTGCTCATGTGCTGTCCACGTTTGGATCGACCAGGCGCAAGGCAATGAACGAATACCGGCGCTTTATACAGGAAGGCCTCGGTCAGGGGCGGCTGCCGGAACTTACCGGCGGCGGGCTTATACGAAGCAAAGGAGGATGGTCCCAGGTCCTTGCAGCCCGGCGAAGCGGTCGGAAAGAAGAATACGACGAACGCATACTCGGGAGCGGCGCTTTTGTTAATGACATCCTCAAGGAAGCAGAAGAAAAAACAAAGCGCCAGCTGAAGCTCTGTCGCAGCGGTAAGACCATCACGAGGATCATCGAAGAAGAGTGCGCGAAAAGTCGGATAAGCCAGAACGAGCTCAAAGGGGGCGGCCGTCGGAGAAAGATAAGCTTGCTGCGGGCCACGATAGCCAAACGCGGACTGGATGAACTCGGTTTGTCATTGGCCGAGATTGCACGGCATGTTGGCGTGACCACGTCCAGCATCCGCAAGGCGGTTTTGCGATTGGAAGAGGAGTAGGCTTAGTCAAGTTGGGCGTGATAAATAGAATTTGACACTTCGGCCACAACGTCCCCAAAGTAGTCCGGTCTCTCATTCAGACTTAAGGGCTTCCTCCAAGAGGAGGAGCCATGACCCCATACGCCCACCATACACACCCACGCCGCTGAACGTCCTGTTCAGCGGCGTTTCTCTTCGTCTTCAGCATGCCGTGGTTTACGAAGGTACGCGGTCAGCAGGATTGCCAAGGTGGCAAAGGCTGCTGCCATGAAGAAGCTGGACGAAAAGCTGCCGGTCCGTTCGGCCAGGATGCCGGCGATGGAGGGGCCGGTGATCTGGCCGAGCCCGAAGATGAAGGTGATGAACCCGAAGGCGGCCAGGGCCTTTTCCGGCCCCACGTACTCGCTCACGGCGGCGACCATGATGGACGGGATGGACCAGGCGACGATGCCGTAGCAGAAGATGGAGAGGTAGAGGAACAACGGGGGAAGATTCGCCGCGACCAGGAGGTATGCCAGCGTCTGGAGGGCGAAGACGATCATGAGGCCGGCCTTCCTGCCGATACGGTCCGACAGCGTGCCGAAGACCGGACCGGAGAAGAGGCTCAGGAACCCGATCCATGACCAGAAGTTCCCGGCGATCGTTTCCGAGAACCCGCGCTCCTTTACGAGCGTGGTCACGATGAACGTGGCATAGATGACATAGGTGTAGCCGAACAGGAAATAGATGGAGCCAAGGAGGTAGAGCGCCTTGTTCCGGTAGATGCTGTCCCCGGCCGGCGCAGCATCGCGCTGGACCGGGACGATGGTCCTCCCCTCGCTTCCGAGGGGCCGCAAGCCCTTTTCCCCGGGATGGTTCCGAAGGACCAGATAGGCATTCACGGCAATGGCCGCCACGGCCGCGGACAGGATCATCCAATTCGTCCGCCAGCCCTCAGGACCCTGCATGCTGTTGATAGCGGGGATGAGCTTGCCTGAAATGATGATGGCGAAGCCGCTCCCGATCACGACAAATCCCGCCGCCCTGCCGCGAATGGAGCGATCGAACCACGCGGTGATGAGTCCCATCATGGGGACATTGGCCGCTCCGCTTCCCAGTCCGGTAAAGAAATAGAGGAGCAGGACAGCGTGGAAGTTCTGCGCCTGGCTGATGAGCGCCATGGAACCGGCGATGACGGCGAGGGCGAAGATGATGAGCTGGCGCGACCCGATCTTCCGCGCGATCGGAGCGCAGAGCAGGACCGCCGCGAGATAACCGATGAAGTTGCCGGTGCTGATGTAGCCGATCTGGGCGTAGGAAAGCTTGAGCGACGATGCCATGGAGGGAAGCAGCATACCCAGGGCAAAACGTCCCAGGCCGAGGCAGGCCATGATGACAACCGTGCCGGTGACGGCGATGACCCAGGCGTAATGGAATGTGCGTTCTTGTCTATCCGGGAAGGTCATAACCATTCTGCCTTGACCAGCAGATTCTCTTTATCTAGAAAGCTTTTGACACCGAAGACCCTAAGAACGGCTATGATAACAGCGGAAGGGTGGGTCCTATCATGCCTCTTCATAGGATGTTATCAGCATCTATCTGTGTCTAAGGTTTTATCAGTGTCCTCAGTGTCCAAGAGATCTTTGACGCTGATCGAAATAACGATGTTACTTTACCAGATCCGCGATGCTGTCCTTCTTGCGGTACACGGTCCCCTGAAAGAGCGCGATCTTGCCGCCCGCCTCGTCCGTCACCGTTATGAGGTAGGTCGCGAGCCTCGGGTTCAGCGAGAGCTCTTCGGCCTCTGCGAAAAGCGTTCCGCCGGTCACGGCCTTGAAAAAAGAGATGCTGACATTGATCGCCAGGGCCAGAGTCCCGTGAGAGTTCGAGGCGATCGAGAAGACCGCGTCGGCCAGGGAAAAGATCGCCCCGCCGTGGACCGTCCCGGCGCTGTTCAGGTGATGCTCGCCGATCTTCATGCGCGCCCGCGCCCTGCCCCCGCCATATTCCAGCATTTCAACGCCGAGGTGACGGGCAAACCGGTCCTGGTGAACGAACTTTTTCAATGTGTCCATGGGGCCTCTCCGGACTGCCTAGGGTGTACGCGGCCATTATAGAATACTTCCGGTCCCGCGTAAAGATTTCTTCGGCCAGCGGACCGCAGGATCTTCGCCGCCCATGCCGGTACTGATCGATCGTGGACATCGGAAGCGATACCCGGGCCGGGGCCGCCGAACGATTCAATAGCAAAGAATCATTCGCCGGTCAGGCGCCTTTCTGAGCGGTTTCTCTTCAAGATGCCAATTGACAAAGTCCTGCATGCCTGCTATCTTGTCAACATAGTGCCGGTTCTTGAACAACGAAACATGCCGGGGGGCGTCATGAAAAAGTACACAAGAAATATCGTTCTTTCGGTTCTGATCTCTGCTCTGGCGGCGACATCGATGCTCCTTCTGTCGAGCGCCTTCAGCGCTGACGAAAAAACGAAGAAGATGGACGGGAAGACCCTGTTCGAGACGAAGTGCCTCAAGTGCCACAAGCCCGCGAAATTCCAGGAGCAGGCCAGCGACCGAAAAGGGTGGGTGCTCACGCTCAGCAGGATGCAGCGCGGGACCTGTGAAATCTCCGACAACGAACTCGAGGTCCTTGCCGACTACCTGGCGAAGGAGTTCGGGGAGTAGCTTCCTGCTTTTATCTTCATCATGTTACGATAGAGATCTCCGCAAGAAGGACGGATCGGCGGACGCGTTATGATGGTCCGCCGGTACCCAAGAGTGTTGCCGCGTTCCGATACAGCATCTTTTCCCTTCTTCGTTCGGACATCCTGAGCAGCAGCGTACGGTCAAGCATCTCCTTCTGGTCCGTCCAGGGACTGTCGCTCCCGAACAGGACCCGGTCTTCGTCGAACTCCGAAACGATCTGCATGAACGCTGCGTCGGACATCTCCGTGAGCGCCATCGAGGTTTCGGTGTAGACGTTCTCGCATCTTCCCAGGATACCCGCCCGGTCCCACTGCCGCCACCCCCCCACATGGGTCGTTACGATCACCAGCTCCCGAAACTGGTCAGCGATGGTCCGGACGCGTTCAACGTCCGCCTGGGTATTCCCCGGAAAAGCGATGTCGTAACCGGTGTGAAAGACCACGAAGAACCCGAAGTGCTCGATGAGCTGGTAGAGCGGGTACATCTTCCGGTCATCGATGAAGAACCCCTGGTACATAGGATGGAGCTTGACGCCCTTGATCCCCGCGCCGGCGGCCTGCTGGAACAGCGCGTTCACCTCGTTCAGGGCGTTGTCGGGATGGACCGAGAGGAGGGGCGCGATGCGCGGGCCGGCCAGGTGCCTGCAAAAATCGAAGATCGGCAGCATCTGGGCCGGTCGTGTCGCGATGTTCGCCACGACGCTCGCGCCGACGCCGGCAAGGTCCATGGACGCCAGCAGGCCATTGAGCGTCCCGTCGGTCCGCGGTACATATTCGCCGGAGTCCTCGGCAAGCGTCGCGAGCGCCTCTTTGGCGATCCGGTCGGGAAAGATATGGGTATGAAAATCGATGATGTTCATATAAGATCGGGTGCAGGGTACAGGGTTCCGGGGTCAGGGATTGGGGATACCCGGCACCCTGCACCCGGTACCGAGTACCCGGCTGTTACAATTTTCTGTTATCGATGACCCGCTTTGCCTTTCCCTCGAATCGTTCGATGGTCTTCTTCTCCACCAGCTTGACCTCGACGGCAATGCCCAGCTCCGTGGCCATGCGCTTCTTGATGGCGTCGATAAGCTCTTTCTGCTTTTTCATTTCGTCGAAGAAGATCTTCTCCGAAGCCTCCACCAGCACGGTCGCGTTGTCGAGTGCTCCTTTTCGGTCGATGATGATCTGGTAGTGCGGCTCGGTCCCCTCGATGTCGAAAAGCACGGCCTCGATCTGCTGCGGGAAGACGTTCACGCCCCGGATGATCAGCATGTCGTCGGTCCGGCCCATGACCCGGCTCATCCGGCGCAGGGTCCTGCCGCAGGGGCAGGGCTCGGGCATCAGGCGCGTGAGGTCCCGGGTCCGGTAGCGGATCATCGGGAAGGCTTCCTTGGTGAGCGTGGTGATGACCAGCTCCCCGACCTCGCCGAGCTTCACCGGCTCCAGCGTGTCCGGATCGATGACCTCCACGAGGAAGTGGTCCTCGTTGATGTGGAGGCCGTTCTGCTCCAGGCACTCGCCGGCCACGCCCGGACCCATGATCTCGGAAAGGCCATAGTTGTCCGTGGCCTTGATGGCGAGCTTTTCCTCGAGCTCCCTGCGCATGGCGTCGGACCACGGCTCGGCGCCGAAGAGGCCCCACTTGAGCGAAAGGGAGTTGCGGTTGATTCCCATCTCCCGGATCGTGTCGGCCATGAGCATGGCGTAGCTCGGCGTGCCCACGAGCGCCGTGGTCTTGAAGTCCTGCATGATCTTGATCTGACGCTTGGTGTTGCCGCTCGACGCGGGGATGACCGACGCCCCGACGCGCTCGGCGCCGTAGTGCAGGCCGAAGGCGCCGGTGAAGAGGCCGTAGTTGAAGGAGATCTGGATGACGTCATCGGCCGTGACACCGCCCGCCGTGAGGACCCGCGCGACCAGGTTCGACCAGGTCTTGATGTCGTTCCGCGTATAGCCCACGACGGTGGCCGAGCCCGTGGTCCCCGACGAGGCGTGGACACGCACTACCTCGCGGAGCGGCACGGCAAAGAGGCCGTAGGGGTAATTGTCCCGCAGGTCGCTCTTGACCGTGAAGGGCAGTTTCCGGAGGTCGTCAAGGGAGCGCAGGTCGTCAGGGTTGAAGCCTGCCTCATCGAACTTCTTCCGGTAGAAGGGCACGTTCAAATACACCCGGTTCAGGGTGGACTCGAGACGTTCGAGCTGCAGCTGGTCCAGTTCCTTCCGGTCCATGCATTCGTTTTCCTGCTGCCAGTACATGATTTACCTCCATAGATAAAGAAGGGTCAATGGTCATGGGTCAAGGGTCAAGGCAAAATAAGAAGCGATTGACGAGAATCGTCCCGGTGAACTTGTCGCCTTGTATGTGCTATCGCCTTTCCTTGACCCCGGACCCTGCACCCTTGCTACTTATTTTCCCCGTCCAGGTCCTTTCCCAAATAGGCCCGCTGGATCTCGCGGTTCGCCAGGAGATCTGCGGCCTCGCCCTCAAGGATGATCCTGCCGGTCTCGAGGACGTACCCCCGGTCAGAGATCCTGAGCGCGCTCCGGGCGTTCTGCTCGACGAGAAGCACCGTATTGCCAGCCTCGCGAAGCCGGACGATGATGGAAAAAATGTCCTTCACAATGAGCGGCGCCAGACCCATCGAGGGTTCGTCGAGCATGATGAGCGCCGGCCGCGCCATGAGCGCCCGGCCGATGGCAAGCATCTGCTGTTCGCCTCCCGACAGCGTGCCGGCGAGCTGGCGTTCCCGCTGCTTGAGGACAGGGAACAGGCTGTATACCCGATCGAGGTCGTTCTTCACCTCATCGTGTTTTCCGCGCTTGAACTGGACATAGCCGCCGAGCAGCAGGTTCTCCTGTACCGGCATGGCGGCAAAGACCTGCCGGCCTTCGGGCACGAGTGAACATCCCCGGAAGACCACTTGTTCCGGGGGGATGCGCTGGATATCCTCGCCGCGGAACAGGACCTCGCCGGACCGCGCCCGGAGGAGGCCCGTGACGGTCTTGAGGAGCGTGGTCTTGCCCGCGCCGTTGGCGCCGATGATCGTGACGATCTCGCCGGCCTTTACATGGAGGGACACCCTGCGGAGCACGCTCAGGCTCCCGTATCCGGCGTCGAGGTTCTGTATCCTAAGCATCGTCCTCTCCCAGATACACGCGGATGACGTGGGCGTCCTTCTGGACCGCCAGCGGACGGTCATCGGCGATCTTCTCGCCGTAGGAGAGGACGACGATCTCGTCGGAAATGTTCATGACGAGCTGCATGTCATGCTCCACGATCAGGACCGTGACGCCGCGGTCGCGGATCTTCGCTATCAGCTTCGCCATGTCCATGGTCTCGCGCATGTTGAGGCCGGCCGCGGGCTCGTCCAGGAGCAGCAGCGCCGGCTCCGAGGCAAGGGCGCGCGCCAGTTCGATGGTGCGCTGCTGACCATAGGAAAGGCTCGTGGCCGGCCTGTCGGCGAACGCGGCAATGCCGAGAAAGTCCATGACCTCGAGGGCGCGGTCGCGGACCTCACGGCCCTCCCGCCTCGTCCAGGGCAGGTTCAGCATGCCCGCCACGAACCCGGCGCGGCTTCTCACATGCCGTCCGACCATCACATTCTCAAGCGCGGTCATGTGCGAAAAGAGCTTGATATGCTGGAAGGTCCGGGAAAGTCCGAGGCCCGCGATCTCGTGGGGACCCCTGCCGTGGATCGGCCGGTCCCGGAACAGGACCCTGCCGGTGTCGGGCGCCAGGAAACCGGAGACCAGGTTGAACAGCGTGGTCTTGCCCGCGCCGTTCGGACCGATGACCGCCTTGATCATCCCCTGCCGGACGGTAAAGCTCACGTCCTTGACAGCCTGGAGCCCGCCGAAGCGCTTGCCGATATTTTGTACTTCAAGTAAGTTCATAAGAACGGAACCAAGGCCAAAGGCTTGCCTCACACGAAGGCACGGAGCAACGAAGAAGAACCTAAGAATTGGACGGCAAGAGTTGCCCTAAAGATCAGATGCTAAAAAAGCAATGTCTCTCTTCGTGTCTCTGTGGCTTCGTGTGAGAACAGGTTTTACGGTTGTTCCTTCCGGAGCATCTTCTTCACCATCTCCTTCACATCGAACTGCAGGATCCCCTCGGGCGAGAAGAGCATGATAACGATCAGGATGGCGCCGAAAACCGCATCGTCGAGCGACCCGAAATACCCCCGCAGCGAAAGGAAGTTCAGGACCGCGCTCATGATGAGCGTACCCCAGAGGCTCGACATGCCGCCCACGGCAACGATGGCGACATAGCGGACCGATTTCATGATGGACGCCTCGGAGGGGCCGATGCCGCCGTTATAATGCGTGAGAAATACGCCCGCGACGGCGGCGAGCGCCGCGGAAAGGACGAAGGTTCTGAGCTTGTAGGCTGCCGTGTCGACGCCCATGGCGCTTGCCGCGTCCTCGGCGCCGTGAATGGAGCGGAGCGCCCTGCCGACGCGCGAGTTGATGAGGTTCAGGAGCAGGAGCATGCCGCAGGCGACCAGGCCCCAGGCAATGTAATAGTTCGAGATGCGGAGGCCTGCGGCGCCGCTCACCGTGAGACCGGGCAGGAGCGGGAAGGCCGGCACGCTCGAGATGCCGTCGGCGGCCCCGAACTGCTGCGTGCCGAGCACGATGCTGTAGATGATGGTTCCGAAGCCCAGCGTTGCCATGGCGAGATAGTGGCCCTTCAGCTTCAGGACCGGGACCCCGATGGCATAGGCGATGACAACGGTCAGCAGGAGGGCAATGATGCAGGCGGCCCAGGGGTGGAGCGAAAGCGCCTGCTCCCCATAGAGGTCCTGCCGGGCAACGAGGATGGACAGCTTGGTGAGGACCCCGGCGAGCGCCGTGCTCTTGTGCGCGGACAGGTCCAGCGTCGTAAGGACCGCCGACGTGTAGCCGCCGATGGCGAAGAAGCCGGCGTGGCCGAGCGAGATCTGCCCCGCGTATCCCATGAGCAGGCAGAGCCCGATGATGATGAGGGAATAGTACGCGGTCATTGTGAGCTGGGTGAGATAGAAGCCCTTGCCCAGTGCGAACGTCAGGAGCTGCACCGCGGCCACCGAGATCAGGAGGTAAAAAATATGAAGGTGTCGTCCGGTACGCATCAGAAATCCTTCAGCTTGAAGGCCTCCCGGTTCCCGAAAAGTCCGCTGGGTCTGAGAAACAGCATGGCCAGGAGGAGGGAGATGGAGATCGCGTCCTTGTACGCCGTGGGCATGACCCAGATGCTGAAGGACTCGAGGATGCCGAGGATGAAGCCTGCCGCAACGGCGGCCATGCTGTTGCCGAGGCCGCCCAGGATGGCCACGGTGAAGCCCTTGATGGCAAGGCCGCTCCCGATGGCGTACTGCGTCTGCGTGATCGGCGAGACCACGCAGCCGGCCAGGGCGCCGATGCCGGCGGAGAGGACGAAGGAGAGCGTGATCATGTTCCGTGTCGGGATGCCGCAGAGCGTCGCCGCATCGCGGTTCGCTGCGCAGGCGCGCATCTCGCGGCCGAGCATGGTGAACTTGAAGAACAGGTTCAGGAGCACGACCACCACGCCGCAGACCCCAAGGCTCCAGAGGACCTGCGGCGAGACGCGCACGCCGCCGAAGGACAGCGCGGAGATCTCATTGCCGGTGAAGTAGGGCAGGGAGCGGACGCCCTCGCCCCAGATCACCAGCGCGGCCTCGCGGACAAGGATCGAGATGCCGATGGTGATGATGATCATCCGGAGGACCGAGGGTTTCACGAGCCAGCGGATGAAGACCATCTCGATCAGTCCGCCGACGGCCATGGTGATGAGCACCGCGCCGAGGATGGCGAGCGGCAGGGGGAGGAAGGCGTGCAGGGTCACGGCGGTCATGCCGCCCAGCATGACGAACTCGCCCTGGGCGAAGTTGATGATGCCGGTGGTGTTATAGATGATGTTGAACCCGATGCCGACGATGGCGTAGATGGTGCCGTAGGTCAGGCCGGCGACGAGGTATTGGAAAAATAATTCTAGAAACATTCTTTAAAAACCATGTTCACCGCAGAGAGCGCTGAGCACGCTGAGGTGATCTAAATTTGCATGAAGACTTTTCTCCGCGGTCTCTGCGATCTCTGCGGTAAAAACGTGCCTTACGCTGTTGGCATTGCCTGTTCCGCGCCTTCGCGGTTAAAGGTCCCGTCGTTATTTTTCCAGCAGCGCGAACCTGCCGTTCTTTACCGTCAGCATTGCGAAGGCGTCGATGTCGAGGCCGTTATGGTCCGTCGGCGAGAGGTTGAAGACCCCGGCGGTTCCGACGAAGCCTTTGAGGTTCTCGATCGTCGTCCGGACCTTTTCCCGGTCTGCGCCGGCCGACTGGATGGCCTTCACCAGGATCATCAGCGCGTCATAGCCGTGGCCGCCGAAGGTGCTGACATCCTCCTTGAACTTCGATTCATAGGCGTTCTTGTACGAAAGGACAACTGCTTTCTGCGGGTGCTTGTCCGAAAGCAGGTTGGCGACGATGATCCTGCTGGCCGGGAAGATCACGCCTTCCGCGGAGACGCCGGCTGCCCTGGCGTACTGGATATTGGCGAAGCCGTGGCTCTGGAAGATGGGCACGGTCAGCCCGATCTGGCGGGCGTTCTTGATCACAATGGCTTGCGCCGGCTCGATGGACCAGTTCACGATGGCCTGGACGCCGGCGCCCTTGAGCTTGGTCACCTCGGCGGTCAGGTCCGTGGCGGCCTTGTCGTAGACCTCGCTGAGCGCGATGGTGATGCCGTGCTCGGGCGCGTACTTTTCGAGCTGCTCCTTGCCGGCCTTGCCGAAGCCCGTGTTGGAGGACAGCACGCCGATCTTCGCGATGCCCATCTTCTTCATCTGGTGATAGATCTTCTCTGCGGCATAGCTGTCCCTGGGCGCAACCTTGAAGACATACTTCGCGAGGGGATTCACGATGACCTCGGCGGCTGCGCAGGAGAGCAGGAGGGTCTTGCTTTCCTCTGCCAGGTTTTTGATCGCCATGGTCTCGCCGGAGGTCGAAGGCCCGATGATGGCGAAGACCTTCTCTTCTTCGATCAGCTGCTTGGCGAAG
>Ga0102851_10000913_pt1 | contig 16001 bp, 15 predicted proteins | sample Mud3Dept3metaG_FD_79558 | JGI IMG/M metagenome (GOLD analysis project Ga0102851, IMG submission 79558) | Freshwater wetland microbial communities from Ohio, USA, analyzing the effect of biotic and abiotic controls - Mud 3 Core 4 Depth 3... | ecosystem: Environmental > Aquatic > Freshwater >... | reverse complement strand
AGCGTCTCCTGGTTGATGACGATGCCACGACTCCTCGCCTCATCGTCCATATTGAGATCGAGGATAAAAGGTACGCCCATTTCGGCCAGTTGAAGCGTGATCAAAAGTCCGCGTCTCAGGTTCTTGGTATCGGCAACCTGTACGACAACATCGGCCCGATCGGAGATCAGCATGTCCCGCGTCACCTTCTCATCTTCGGACATGGGCACCAGGCTGTTCACTCCGGGAGTATCGATAACAAGGGTCTTTATTTTATTCAAGACCGCGTTTCCGTATGTCACTTCCACCGTGGTGCCCGGATAATTGGACACGGTAACATAGGTACCCGTCAGGAGCCCAAAAAGCGCGCTTTTGCCGACATTGGGATTTCCAATCAGGAGAACCTTATGTAACGTGGAATCACGGTAACGATTTTCATCAGTAGACCCATGGTCATGCATTATATGAACATCCTCACTTTCAGCACTGGAGTACGGCTCATGACTGCTTGTTTTTCTTCCCCTGGCATCCTGCACACAAGCCGTAGAGCTCCAACTTATGGTTCTGAACCTTGAATCTGTTCTTTCTGGCAACATCCTGCTGGAGTGCCTCGATGCTCTCGTTCTCGAACTCGATGATGGTGCCGCATCGTGTACAGATAAGATGATCGTGGTGCGCGTCCTGGCTCGCGTGCTCGTAGCGTGTAAACCCGTCCTCAAATCGCCGCTCCTGGGCAAGCCCTGCTTCTGCCAGGAGTTTGAGCGTTCGGTAGACTGTAGCATAGCCAATACCCGGGTGTGACTTCTTCACTCGGGCATATAGCTCTTCGGCGCTCAGGTGCCGACCGGCATCAAGAAAGACGGTTAGAATCTTATCCCGCTGGCTCGTAGACTTAAGGTTTTTGAGGGCAAGATATTCACTCAACTGTTCGGAAGGTTTTTTTCGCATTATTTGATATTGATAACCATTTTCAATTTTAATGTTTATACCATGGCGATCAATTGCTGTCAAGCGATATTGTGACGATCAATAAATAAAAACAGCCGCCCTCGCAACGAGGGCGGCTGTTTTATCCATTCCACTGGCATTACACTATTAAAATTCTGTTTCCTTGTCCCTCTCCTGGTTCCATTTGACCCAATCGTCAGCATCGGCCTTGGGATCAAAGTCCTCGGCTTTCGATGCAATACCTTGTGGCGAAATGCTGACCTGCTGCATGGCTTTTACGATAACGGTCCACTCCTCCATCGACACCTCGTGCATCGGTGGCGCAACTTCATGAGGCCCGGCAACCGCATGGGGCTCGGTCACCTTGTCCGTCGGCTTCGCAGCATCCCTGGGTGGGTTGGCCACATATACCGTTCCATCGTACACCTTCACCAGGGCACTTTTATCCTCGTCCACGTTTACGCGGTACACGGTGCCACGGACACCGGCAACGGCATTCGAGGTCTTTACCTCGACCGATGAGTCTGGCGTGGAAAGCTTCTTGACCTTGGCCCAAAGTTTTCCCACTGCAAGGTCGACCTTGACATTCTTGCTCTGAGTCTGTTTATTAAAGGCCAGTTCGCTCATCTTCAAGCGGGACTTCTCGGCAAGCCTCATCATTGTCCCGTCAGGGAACCGCAGTTCGATGCGCGACTTCTCGGCGACCCTGACCTCCTGGTCTTGCTTTACCTTGTCTCCCTTTTTCAGCAACCGTCCTTTGGCCGCATCTTTATGATATACCCGTGCAGTACCCTGGATCACGATGACCACGGCATCATTTCCGCCGGATTCGGCCGCGCTTACGATGAATGAATAAGACACCAATGCCATGAGCATAAAAAGAGCTGCCTTCATTTCGCGTCTCAGCATAGCATCATCCTTTCAGTCGCAGCATCGCGATTTACTTGCCGACAAACTTCACAACATCTCCTTGCTTGAAACCCATGCCCGATACAGTTACCGCCACTGACATATCCGCCTTGTCTCCAATGTCATTCTGCTGGACGATGACCTGCCCTACTTTATCTTCCGTGGTCCCCAATTTTACATGAGTGTCAGGATCGATGATATCTTCGCCCACCTTATACACATCAAGTTTGTCCCCGACTTTGAGGCCCGTTTTTTTACCTGCATTGATGTAGAGCTTGTTGCCAGCGACCTTGGCGATCTTGCCCTTCCACGGCTGACTCTCGAGTTGCTTCATCATATTCACCATGGCCTTGGTGAGAGCGTCGCGGAGAGCGCCGTCGCGCAGATCGGTATCATAAGCCGCCTTGGTCCCCATCCCCAGGACCGATCCCGCAGACTTCTCGTAAATCCCCGCGCCTGAATCAGCAAGCAACTGAACTCCGGTCGTTGTATCGACTATCCGATAATCAACAGTCACCCGGGCAATTTGTTTTTTCCCTTTGCTCACGAGATAATCGTAGCCCTCTTCCGTCTCGGAATAAGCGGTGATCGATCCGGTCACGATGGCATTGAGGCCGAGAATCTGTCCCATCTTTGCCGCGGTATCGGGATTAATGGCGCCGGTTGCTCCAAGTCTCTGCTGCGAAAGAATGGACTCCAGGTCCTGCTGCGGGATCACGATGAACCGTTCGGTTTTCTGAAGAATAGTTCCCAGGATGTCAGCCGCAGCCTCCCCGATACCGAGAACCCGTGAAGGCGTCTTGTTCTGGAAATTCACCACCCCGACCCTCAGCTTCGGGCCTTTGTAATCCCCTGTATCACTGCTTGTTTTTAACTGTTTGGACGTATCGGTCAGGGTCGTGTCATCCTTGACAGCTCCGGACATCGTCGGTGAACAACCTGCCACGCTGAAAGCAACCGCGACAAACAATACTCCCGTCAGCATTAACCATGAAGCCTTTCTCATGTGTACCCTCCTTGAAGTAAACACCATTATTGGCCGTCTTATTTGCTCTTCGGCTCCGTTGCCATAAGGTCCATGAATCCCTTCGCTTCAACATAGCCCTCGGGAATCTCAAACAACGAGGCTGGCGGAGTTTGCAGCACAATGTTCCTGAGTTCCGTCGTTACCCTATAATCCTTATTCTCAACCTCGCTCTTGATGGTCAAATCGTCGAGATCTCTGGCGTTCCAGATAAACCCTTCCTCGACCCGCCCATCCTTGTAGGTGATCCTCACTCTATATTTGTCTGTAGGATGCCTGCCGATGGGCTCTCTGCCTACTTTGGTCTTTTCGATCCTGGGTTTTTCGTCATTCGCGTCTCTCTGTGTATGGACCATGTATCGTTGCGAGCTGGGATACAGTGTGTAACCGGTCTTTTGATCACCCCGATTGATCACGACCATTTTGCTGAGCGGCGAAGCAGAGGCTTCCTTGTTCATTTTGGACAGATCCATGTCCATCCGCATCCGGTTGGCAGCAACCGCAATCGGAATTTCCATGGTAAAGGGCTCCCTCCGGTTCTTATCAAATGACACGGAATATACGACTGCCGTGAAATCCCTCCTCCCCTCCCAGTCCATGTATCCGAAGGAAGGCGGTTCAGGCATCTTGATCTCAGGCATCACGATCGTTGGTGCAGGCATGGTGGCAATGGCCCCCTGACCCGGACCCCACGGCAAATTATCCGTGATACGTCTGGCCAGCTCCGTTGATTCATGTTCTAAATGCATCCCTGCAGCCTTGCTCAGAAGCTTCGTGCCAAGACCGATGGCAAAGGACTCCCCGAGCTTGTCGCTTCCCGTGGTCATGCTCTCGATGGTCACCCAGGGGGCCTCTTTGTCCCGTGCATCCGCCGCCCGTGAAGCAATGGTCGCAGCTGCGCCGTATTTACTCTGCATGACCAGCTCGCTTCTCACACCGAGACCCCGCTCCCATACGCTCTGCCCGGTCATTGCATTCACAAGTTTGAACGTGCCCCGGACCCTTTTTACATTTATTGCACCCAACGTCGTTTCATCGAAATCCATGAGCGTACCGTATAGTACGCCTTCAACGCCCAGCTCGCGTCCAAGTTCCTGCGCCGTGGTCAAACTAAGCTGCCCGCCGAGCGTTATGCCCATCCGGTCTCGCAGGATCTTGTCCGTTTCCTTCAGGTCTTTCACTACATAGGACCTGCGATCCAATGCCTGCGCCATTTTTTTTCGCATCATCTCGGGGCCGTCTACATCGTCGGTGTCATTCTTCATCGGAAGAATCGCGACCCGCTTGAGCGGGTTACTGAGATCACGCGGCAGGTGCGGCGATGGAGGAGGAAAACATCCTGCTACAACTGCAAGCAGGATTATCGCGGCAAGATCCTTTACATATTTAATTCGCATTCAGTGCTCCCTCTTCTGCATTACACGTAGTAGATAGAAATTATATTTGCATAAATGGCATCACCTGTCAAGCTCCAAGTCCCACAGTAATTTTCGAGCGATACCATCATTCAATATACGATGATAACCCTGCAATTCTGGAGAAAATCGCCCTTGCCCCCCAACGAGCGCAGCATCTGTGCGTCAGCCTGGGCAACTACAATATCGGTTCTGGCGGAGCCTGATGCTCGCACACCTTTGATCACCGCGGGGTTGTCCGTGACCCTGAAATTAGCCGCCGCAGCGTTCACGTCCTTGGCGTATCCCGCGACACCCTGTTCCACGGCATTCGTCCTGGTGACCACCTGGCCTACATAGATCTCCTGCCCCTGAGAATCGATGATCCTCGGCAGCAGCGCGGGCCTTAGCCCCAGCCCTCTGCCGTCAATCACCAGACCGGTAGCCACACCGCCTTTAAACTCGGCCGTAGGCCCCTCCGGCGCCTGTGTTGACGGCAACGGGGGCTCCGGCTTCTTTTCAGGTGCGACGACCGTCGGCGGGAGCAGAGGTTTTTCCGGCTCTGGTTTCTTTTCAGGAACAGAGGACGGAGGAACAGGGGGTGGAGACGGCTCAGCGGGTTTCGATGGTTGTTTGATGTCCGATGGCTTCAAAGGCAAAGGTATGGGTTTTAGCGGCTGTTGACCTGCAGGTCTTCCGAAGGTCTCGGGGACAATGGCGTCCATCAATGCGCCCTTCAGCGGCATGGCGATCAGCACCTCAACAGAGCCATCCGACAGGTAATGCTTTTTAACGATTCTGGCGCCCTTGACGATGCCTTCCACGCGGGTCCGCACCACGTCGCTCTTGGTAATGAAGTTTTCCACCACTGTTTCCGAGTCCACACGGACACCCTTCACGACTTCAAGCAGGTTCCGGTACGCGACCACGACTGCCGCGCGTTCGGTCATTGCCCGGGCCTGTCCGGCATTCACCGCTGATGCCGGAGGAGCGCCGATACCCGTCGCGTAAACCTCTCCGACCGTCCAGTTGATCTTGCCCGAGCTTGTGGTTTCAATAGCGTCACCAAGTCCGCTGGTCTGCGCTGAGACTGCACCATCCCCGGCCAGCACACCTATGAACAATACGATGCATAGGATCTTACGCATTCTTTCACCCCTCAGTATCATGCCGACAAAACATCTGACATTATGGGTATTGCCTGTTTCCCGCTTTCCTATTTTAACACAAAATCCAGTACCGTTTCTTTGCCTGCCTCAACCTGTGCGCTCCGGGAGAATTCCTTTTCTCCGGTGACAACCGATACCTTGTACTGCCCCGGAGCAAGCCCTTCTATGGAATATGTTCCATCTCTGTCGATCGAAACACCAAAGCTTGCGGCTCCTTCTGTATAGAATACATCGCCTTCCTGCAAAGGCCTGCCAACTGCATCCGTGACCTTGCCTTTGATAACACCGCCGGGCTGCAGCGTAAAGTTCAGCGGGTATACCCGACCCTGTTCAACCTGCAGTTCCCGGGACGATTTTGCAAAACCCCGGCCTCTCAGTTCCACGCGGTATGCACCTGCATTCGTTACCGATACGGCGAATCTGCCATCAACAAAAGGGGTCGGCGTGCCTCTGCCGTCCTTCCAGAGGACCACCGATCCTTTTTGCACGGGGTGGCCGCGAGCATCATCAACCCGACCGGTCACGAGCGCAGAATGCTGGCGCTCGTCAAGTCTCCTGCCAAGCCGCTTCTCTTTTGGGAGCGGCAGTTCATCGACCATGATCGTCCTGTCCTCTTCTTTGAAGATGGTATAGAACGTGGCTTTATCGACATCCAGATATCCACCCTTGTACGAACCCGGCATCTCCATGCCATCGAGGCGCAGTATGATATGAAACGGATCAACAAAATGATGGGAATGCTCCGCATCGGAGAACACCCAGCCGATGTCGGGATAATAGATTTCCAGATAGGCATGGAACCCGCCGTCATTTACCTTAACACCCCAGTACTCCTTGGAAAATCCCCACTCGTAGCCGGGGGGCAGGTAGCCGTGTGCGACCCGTGCAGGAATCCCCGCGGCGCGCAGCATCGCAACGGCAAGATTGGAATATCCAACGCAATACGCCTTCTTGTACGTGAGCGCTGAAACGGCATCGCTCGGGACCTTGATGCTTGTATCAAAGGTGAGATTGTCCGCCAACCAGGACAGAACGGCATTCGCCGCTTCATGGGCATATCTGCTTCCCCGGGTGACCTCCTCAGCCAGGCGCACGATGCGAGGATCTTGTGACTGACGGTCCCGTTCAGGCATTAGATATTGCGAAACAGATGCGGGAATACGCTGTGGTAAAACCGGGAACGGGACCCTCGTCTTCATGGGGCCCATCTTGGAAGTAACGGTCACCCGTTTGCTAAACTCGTCAAGGTTGTCCACTTTCTGAGTGAATGATTCGTTGGAATAATCCGGAATGAATGCAACCCCCCGCGGGTTCACAATATCATAGACAACCGTATGTTCCCCCTCAAGCACCTTGAGCCCTGCAAGAGCGCCTTGAGAACACACAAGAAGGGAGCATGATACCATGAGGGAAAGGAATTTTGTAATCATTGTTCCATCAAAAAAGCCCGCCCCGCATACGCGGAGCGGGCAGTCGTAAACGGCTAGAATTTGAGCTGGTTTTTGAACTCGCGGATCGAGAGGAGCGCATCAGCCCCGGAAACCGGGTCGCCCGGTCTGAACTCGCCGGTCGCCTTGTCGGCTTCAATGAACCCCCGCGAGGTAGCGGTCATGGCGGCGTTGAAGAAATACTGATCATTCCTGATGTCCGGAAAGGGTGTTGTGGCGCCCAGGAACTTGGTGGCCAGTTTCTCGTCACCGGATATCTTGATCAGGATATCTTCCAGCATGAGGGCGAACTCGCCTTTCGTAATGAGCTTGTCGGGCTCGAATGTATGATTCGGACCCGCCTCGAGACCCCGGACCTGAAGCTTGAGCACCACATCGATGCTCGGCTTGAGCCAATGGTCCGCAATGTCCGTTGCTGCCTCCATCTTAATGACCTTTTCGGTCTCCATGGCGGTGGAAGCTTCTGTCGGGGCCTTGAACGAAGTATCATAGGTCTTGACACCCCGTTTGGTGAAGAGCTTTTCGAGGTTCATCTCCTGGTCAAAGAGCGCGGCGATATCAGCCCGATCGATTTTGTCGATGAGGGCGATCTTCTTGCCGATCTCGGTCCCTGGCGCTGCGCGCTGGATCTTCTGGATCAATGCCCATTGGGTATTGGCCTCGCTCGTGAATTCCTTGTTCATATCAAGGACCTTACGAAACATCTCGGCGGCCCGGTCAAAATCAAGCGCGACCTTGTATGCTATCCCCATGTAGTAATGCAGCCGGGCACTGTTCGGATCTTTTTTCTGCGCGGCCTTGAACTCGCTTTCCGCGTCTGACAACCAGTCTTTTGCCCGCTGCATGCTTAAGAGCCTGATCATGCCGATATTGGCTTCAATACCGGGATCAAGTCCCTTGGCCTTTGACATGTTTTCGAGAGCGGGTTTAAACTCGCCCTTCTTGCCGAACGCCAAACCCTTGCCGATATACCCGAGCGCAGACTTGGGATCGAGCGCGATGGCCCGGTCAAAGGATTTCATGGCTTCATCAATTTGATCATTATCGAGATATTTTAATCCGTTTGTGTAATGATATTCAGGCGAATCCATCACCGACGTGGGAGGTGTAACCTTGTTGCTGCACCCCGCAACCACGAGAACCAAGGCGACCATAAGCACGACGAGCCGTTTCATCTGAGTAGACATTATCGACCTCCGATCATTTAATATTTTGAGAAGCGGAGCATATCATATACCCGTGGACCATTCAGGTGCCAATATTAGTCCACCAGAACAATGACCCTGCACTTCTGAAGCATGCTCAGGTTTTCTGCCGCGTTATGCAGCATGGCCGCATCGGCATTGGTGATGACCATATCCACCCGCGCGTCACCCGCAACCTTCAGCGCCTTCACCATGAGGGGCTTGTCCGTTACCCGGGGATTCGTCTGAGCCTGGACAGGGTCCTTGAGATAGCCGACCATACCTTCGCGCACGGCATAATCCCTGTTGATCCAGGCGGAGCCGTAGACTTCCTTGCCGTCCTCATTCAGGATCTTCGGCGCCATGGCGGGCTTTACACCGAGTCCCCGTGCATCCACGATGAGACCGGTATACAGCTGTCCGGGAGTAGCGGGAGCGAGGGTTCCGGTAAGACCGGTCGGGGGAGTCGGCGGAGTCTTGGGGAGGAGAGCGTCGGCAAGTGCGCCCGTGAGTTTCATCCCGACCGTCACTTCAACAGAGCCATCGGACATGTACTTCTTGTCCATGATCATGGCCCCCTGAATGATGCCGCTCACCTCGGTCCTGATCACATCGCTCGTGACGATAAAATTCTCTACCGTGGTCGTGGAATCAACTCGCACCCCTTTCACGGCCTCGAGCAGATTTCGATATGCGACCACTTGTGCGGCCCGCTCAGCCATGGCCCTCGCCTGCGCCGCGTTGGCAGGTTGTGCCGGCGGAGCGCCGATGCCGACCGCGGTGATCACTCCCGTGGTCCAGTCCACCTTGCCCGAGGTGCCCACTGGCTGCTCTACATCCTTGATCGTCCCCAGAAGCTGCGCTGATGCGTTTCCTGCTGCACATGCCAAAACGGTTAAGGCGATTATCACGAAAACTGCTGACCTTTTTACGAACATGTTAAACCTCCTTCGGTTAATTTGATCAGAATGATATATCCTGGAAGCATAAAACTAATCCGTCCTTCACCTCCTTAAAATATGTTAATGTAAATAGAAATATATCAATGTATGGTCTTTATGGTCAAGGTATTATTCACCTGACAGTCAGCTGTGACAAGAAAAACGGGGATTATATCAGAATTGATTTATACGGAAAACTATACCCAATCAAGGGGTAATTGTCAAGATTGCCCAATTATTGCGCCCAATCCGTGGTAGTTGCGTGGATACCGCGAAGGCCTCTTACAGCGCCCTCGCAAGCGTGAACGCCGTCACCTGAGCTGCCCCCGCCTGTTTGAGAACCGAAGCACATTCGTTCATGGTTGCGCCGGTGGTAAATACATCGTCAATGAGCACAACACTCCTGTTTTCCACTTCTGCGGGCCGGCGGAGCGCAAAGGCACCCGCCACATTCCGTATACGCTCCGCTCCGGTCAGTTCCACCTGAGGCCGGGTAGGCCTTGCCCGGTACAGGTTGTCGCAGGAGTACGGGATACGGTGCGTCTCGCTCATGCGGTGCGCAAGAAGGAGCGCCTGATTGAAGCCCCGCTCCTTGAGTCTCCTCCCATGGAGCGGCACCGGCATAACGAGATCAATCTTCGTAAGCGGGCGGACGTTCTTTGCCATCCACTCGCCCAGCGGCTTTCCGAGAGACCTGCATGGCCGGTATTTGAACTGGTGCACGGCCTCGCGCAATGATCCCTCAAAATACCCGACCGCCAGTGCCTGATCGAACAGGGGCGGGTCCCGCCTGCACGCAAGGCAGGTGTGATCAGGACTGTGGGCGAGCGCCTCGGGCGAATCAAAGGGTCTGCCGCAGCGGGGACACACCTGCCCCAGTATCGGTGTAAAATCAGCCCAGCAGGAAGAACAGAAAAAAGGAATGGTGGAATCACCGACCGGATCATTGCAGAAGGCGCAGGAGGTGGGAAAAAGAAAGTCCAGAATACGCCTGTAGAAGCGCATAACACCTCACGAGAGTCAACAAACGAATAACAAACTCACATTGCAGCAGCTGCTCAGATTCCCCCTCACCTAACCTCTCCCGCAAGGGGAGAGGGATTCATTTGGAGAGTGACGGCGCGCATTAGCGCGCCGTCACTCAATAATTTTTACCCTCGCCCTCGAGGGGGGAGGGTCAGGGTGAGGGTGCTGCATTGGAGCATATTAATTTTGTTCGCTTGAAGTTTGGTGTCTGCCTCATGATATCTTCAGGCTCTTGCCGGTCATTGCTCCGGGGATATCGATGCCCATGAGATCAAGCACCGTAGGAGCGACATCGGCAAGGATCCCGGTGTCCCTGAGTTGAACATTCTTTTGAACGATAATGAACGGTACCGGATCGGTCGTGTGCGCGGTATGCGGCTGCCCGGTCGATGGATCGAGCATGATCTCGGCATTGCCGTGGTCAGCGGTGATTACCACCACCATTCCCTCTTCCCGCGCCGCGGTCAGCACCCGGCCGAGGCATTCGTCGATGACCTCCACGGCCTTGACCGCCGCATCGATCACCCCGGTATGTCCGACCATGTCCGGATTTGCATAATTAGCAAGAATAAAGCCATACTGGCGCGATGAGATATGCTCAACGAGCTTGTCAGTTATCTCTCTCGCGCTCATCTCCGGCTTTTTGTCATAGGTGGCAACATCGCGCGGCGACGGCACCAGCATCCGTTCCTCAAGAGAGAACGGTCGTTCCTCCCCCCCGTTGAAGAAAAAGGTGACATGGGCATATTTCTCGGTCTCGGCAATGCGGAGCTGCCGTACCCCGTTTGTGTTCAGCACTTCTCCGAGGATATGCGTGAGCCGCACCGGCCCAAAGGCCACGGGAAGATCAAAGCTCTCGTCGTAGGTCGTCAGACAAACAAAGGATGAAAGCGTCGGGACCCGGGGCCTGTTGAAACCCTGGAATTTCTTGTCCGTGAGCGCACGGGTGATCTCACGGGCCCGGTCGGACCGAAAGTTACAGAAGATGACCGCATCATTGTCCTGGATCGTCGCAATCTGCCTGTTCGTATTCGGATTGAGCAGCACCGTCGGGAAGACAAACTCATCGGTTTTGTTGTCTTCATAACTCTGCTGGACTGCCTCGATAGCGGAGAACTTTCTTATTCCCGCTCCCTCGACCATAGCCTCATACGCTTTTTGGACCCGTTCCCAGCGTTTATCACGGTCCATGGCATAGTATCGTCCGGAAACTGTGGCGATCTTTCCGATGCCGATCCTGCCCAGGTAGTCCTCAAGTTGGGTGATGTATTGGAGCGCACTCGATGGAGGAGTGTCCCTGCCGTCTAGAAATGCATGAAAATAAACATTCGTGATCCCCTGAGCCTTTGCCAGGTCCAGCATCGCGAAAATGTGGTCCATCCGGCTGTGCACACCACCGTCCGAAAGAAGCCCCATCAGGTGAAGATTCACCCCGGATTGCTTGACGATTTCCATGGCTGAAAGCAGCACGGGGTTTTGAAAGAACTCGCCGTCCCTGATCGCCTTGCTGATCCTTGTCGAGTCCTGGTATACGATCCTGCCGGCGCCGAGATTCAGGTGCCCCACCTCGGAATTCCCCATCTGTCCTTCGGGAAGGCCGACCGCTTCGCCCGATGCCTGGAGCGCAGCATGAGGGTACTCGCTCATCAGCCTGGTATAAACCGGCGTCTTTGCCGAAGCTATTGCGTTCCCCGGCTTGCCGATATTGATGCCCCAGCCGTCGAGGACCAGCAGCACGACTCCCTTGCTTGACATGAAGAAATCCTTCTCAAGAATCCAGGAGACAGAATTGAGAAATCAGAATGATCATTGACGGCATTCCGACTTCTGAAATCCGGCTTCTCGCTTCTCTTGTGCATTAACAGTTTTTTTCGAGATTGACCCCGAAGGTGTTCCATCTGCCGCAGTTCGGGCAACGGCCTGACCAGTCGGTGGTCCTGAGATCGCAGTTCGAGCAGACGTAGGGTATGATGATCTGCTTCTTGAAACCAAGGGCCTTTTTGAACTCCGACGCGGCAAGTCCGAGCGAGCCGCGGCGCAAATAGATATTGCCGAGCAGTTTGTGCATGTCGGGAAAATCCTTGTCCCCCCAGTCCACGGTGGACAAGGCGTCGAATGCCTCATCGACCATCTCGAGCCGATAGAAAAGTTTTCCAAGAAAGAATTTAAGCCTGATGTCCTGAGGCCGCCAGCTCACCGCCTGCTTATAGAGCTCAATGGCCTTGCCTGGTTCGCCCTGTTTCAGGTACAGGTCCTCGAGACGGTGCAGCAGCAGGACCGATGATGTCATTTTATAGGCTTTTTCCCACAGCTCGGCCGCATCCTTGACCTTGCCCTCATCGAGATAGATCTCGCCCAGGCCGAGGTAGGCGGGAATAAAATCCTTGTCGAGCTTGATCACGCCGCGGAAGATCTTCTTCCCCCGCTCAAGATCGCCCGCTTCAAGGAGCGAGCGGCCCAACTCATACTTGAACCCGACAAGTTTGCGATGCTCGACCTCCTGCTCCAGGGGCGTGAGGGGATTGGCGACCAGTTTGCTCTGCGCCTCGTATAGATTCTCCCACTGGTTCAACCTATGGTAGAGATCACGCATCTTGATCAATGCGGTAAGATTGGAAGCGTCCTTAGAGAGGATGTTCTGATACATTCCGAGTGCGTCATCATAGCGCTTCGCTTCTTCGTAGTCCGTTGCAAGCGAGAACATGACCTCCTGATTGTAGCTCTCCAGATTCAGGGCCTTCTGATGGAGCAGAATGGCCTCCTGCGGGTTCTTCTCACGGAGCTGACTGATCCCCATGCGAAGGAGCGTGTCCACATGGCCCGGATCAATTGCGAGTACTTTCTGAAAAGATCGGATCGCCTCGGAATTCCGGTTGGCAAGCAGCGAGTTCAATCCCTTGGTATAGAGGTCCTGGACCTTGAGACGTTTTTTTTGTTCGCGCTGGACCCGAAGTCCGCGCAGGAATCGTTTGACGTCCCGCAGCAGGTAGAGAATAAATATGACCCCCGCGCCCATGGCCATGGACAGGAGGAAAAAGCCGGATTTCGAGATCTCGTAGGCCTTGGAAGGGAGAAGGTTGACCGTGATCATGCCCTGATTGAACTCCCTCAGGGCTATGATGAATATCATTACGGCGATCAGCAGTATCGTAACAATGAATCTCATCCGCTGTCCTTTCTCTTAACAGAGTTACCAATGTAAAGGGATGAAACGGCGTTCAGGGAGATCAATAATGATAGGTCTTCCCTTTTATGATCGTGAACGCCCGATACAGTTGCTCGAGCAGCACCAGCCTCGCCATCTCATGCGTCAGCGTCCAGCGCGACAGGGCGATCGTCCTGTTTGCGCGCCCGGTCACGCTCTCATCCAGCCCCAGCGCGCCGCCGACCACGAACACCATTTCCCGGACACCGGACTCCAGCGAGGTGTTGATAAACTCCGCAAACTCGTGCGAGGTGAATTCCTGACCCCGCTCGTCAAGTGCCACCAGGAACGCGTTCGCCGGGACTGACTTGAAGATCTTCTCCGCCTCTTTTTTCCTGATAAGCGGAGCGTCCTTGAGGTCATGGATCTTCTCTTCTTTTAATTCCTTGAACTCTCCCTCAGCATAATGCTTCAGGTAACCGGAATACTTCGCGATCCCGTCCTGGATGAACCGCTCCCGGGTCTTACCCATGCAGATGATGGTCAATCTCATGAAGCTGAGCCCAGCAACTCCCTTGGTCGACTCACTGCGGGGATCCGGGGCGCCTCGCCCCAGAGTTTCTCCAGGCTGTAGTAGGTCCTGGTCTCCTCATCGAAAACATGCACGACCACATCGCCGTAGTCCATGAGCACCCAGCGGGCATCAGCCGCCCCTTCAATATGCGAATAACGGATGCCGGCCTGTGCCAGGGTATGGCCGATGCTGTCGGCAATGGCATTCACCTGGGTGGTATTGCTCCCTGAGCAGATGACGAAGTAATCCGCGATAACGGTGAACGCGCGGATATCGAGGATCAGGATATCGAAGGCCTTTTTACTTTCCGCCCCCTCGGCGCAGAGCAGCGCGGTTTCCAATGCATTAAGCATATAACCTCATTTTCATTATATAGATTTCAACTGCCTCAGGCAAGTGATATTTGATGCTTCTGCCCTCTTTGACCCTCTCGCGAATGCCCGTCGATGATATGTCGTACAGGGGGACCGTCTCGAGGACGATGGTAAATGCGCCCGAGCTAATAACTGTGTGCTTCTTCTCCCCCCGGTCCAGGGCAATCAGTTCTTTTTCAGCATGTTTCATGAAGTCGATCCTCATGATGTCGGCAAATCGGTAGCCCGACCTCGACAGCACCACAAAACAGCACAGGGTCAGAAGCAGCTCCCACTCATGCCAGGTCTGGATCTCGAGGAACGTATCCAGGCCGGTGATAAAGTGGAGTTCTGCGCCGGGATGCGCCTGGCGAAGCGTCTTGATCGTGTCGATGGTATACGATGTCCCTCCGCGCCTGATCTCGAGGTCCGATGCTTCGAAATGATCATTGCCCGATATCGCGAGCCGCACCATTTCCATTCGGTGAACAGCGGAAGGAACCTCGTCTTCAGGCTTATGAGGCGGAAGATATGAAGGGATGAACAGTACCCGGTCCAGTTTTAGCCGGTCCCGGACCTCTTCAGCCGCGGCAAGATGGCCATAATGGATGGGATTGAATGTACCGCCGAGGATACCGAGTTTCTGTGACAAACGACCTCCTGTTTGATTAAGCCCTGTATAAAAGCGTAGGATGTGGGACGTCCGCTCGCTATGCTCGCTGGGAAGGAGGACGCATGAAGAAAAGCACTATCGCTTAACGATCTGACCTTTTACAAAAAGAATCGGCTTTCCGCTCCATCGCCGTGAGCATTGCGAATATATGTTCATATTGTTTATCCAGGGCATCGAACTGCTCCTGCCTTATATAACCACATTGCAATGAAAATTCCAGCCATGTCTGTGTCTCAGCGGCTTCCTGAGCCGCATCAGTCAACTTGCTGTGAAAATGCGCCTTATATCTTCTCTTTCTCCAGCCCTCAGCAAGATTTGAACATACAGACCGAGAATATCTTCGAATCTGATCGACAAGAGAATAACGCTCTTCTATCGGGAATGTTTGGGTTATCACATAGATTTCCATTGCTGCCGTGAATGCAACGCGATAAATGTCCAAATCCCGTACACTGAGGGCAGGTTTCATCTCTCGCGTTGTATCCCGCATGGCCTCCATACCTCGTTCAACCTCCCACATCCTACATCCCACGTCCTACGTCCCTACCCCTACTTTCGAATCTGCCCGTCCCCGTACACGATAAACTTGGTTGAGGTGAGTTCTTCCAGTCCCATCGGGCCGCGCGCATGGATCCTTGTGGTGGAAATTCCTATTTCCGCCCCCAGCCCGAATTCAAATCCATCGTTCAGCCGCGTGGATGCATTCACGAACACAGCTGATGCGTCAACCTCGCGCTGAAAGCGGTGGGCGTTCCGATAATCGTTCGTAACAATGGCCTCGGAATGCTGGGAGCCGTGGGCCGCAATATGCTCCATGGCCTCTGCCATGCTGCCGTCAGTCTTCACATTCACGATAAGGTCGTTGTACTCCGTGTCCCAGTCCTTGTCCGTTGCTTCTTTAATGTCGGGAACGATCGCCCTGGTCTTTGCGCAGCCGCGTATCTCCACGCCGGCCTTCTTCATTCTGCCGATGATCGCGGGCAGGAACGTCTTTGCCACGTCCTGGTGCACCAGCATGGCCTCCATGGCATTGCAGGTGCCCGGCCGCTGGACCTTGGCGTTGAAGCAGATCTCCTCCGCCATCGCGAGATCGGCCTTGCTGTCCACATAGACATGGCAGACGCCCTTGTCGTGCTTGATCACCGGGATAGTGGAATTCTCCGACACCATTTTGATCAGCCCTTCTCCCCCGCGCGGGATAATGAGATCAATGATGCCGTTCAGTTTCAGCATT
>Ga0102851_10000911_pt1 | contig 16019 bp, 11 predicted proteins | sample Mud3Dept3metaG_FD_79558 | JGI IMG/M metagenome (GOLD analysis project Ga0102851, IMG submission 79558) | Freshwater wetland microbial communities from Ohio, USA, analyzing the effect of biotic and abiotic controls - Mud 3 Core 4 Depth 3... | ecosystem: Environmental > Aquatic > Freshwater >... | reverse complement strand
TTGGCGCTCATGGTGAGGTCGGCACTCTGCTGAAATACTCGGGGTGGAGTTTCTCGGCGCAAACCGGGCAGATCCCATGTGTGAACTTGACGTGGAATTGGTCACAAAGATACTCGTCCGGCTCGTGCCAGGACCCGCCCTGGTCGCGGATCTGTTTGCAGTGTGCGCAGATAGGGATCAAACCCTCGAGGAGCCTGAAGCGGTCCGAAGCGTAGCGCAACGCTTCGATGCGCTGTTGCTGGTCATGCTCCCTTCGTTTCACGCTGGTGATGTCCCGCATGACGACGAGCACACCACCGATGGATTCGCCATCCGGAGCGGTGAGCCGTGTGATCGAAGACTCGAGGTACGTCGAATCCCCGTTGCCATTGGAACGGACACCTTCGCAGCGCCAGACTCCCTCGCGTTCCAGGGCCGAGAAGACCGCCTCTTCCTCTTCTGCGCTGAACCAGGGAGACAGCTGCACGTCTTTGGGGTGCTTGCCAAGCGCATGGCGCGCAGGCAGATTGCAGAGGCGCTCCGCACCGCGATTCCAATACACGATGTATCCACTCCGGTCGATGGCGATGATGGCGTCGGGCATCTGATCCAGGATCATGGTCTGAAGGTGCGCCGGGCTACCGCATTCGTTTGGCTTCGACATGCGTCACTCCTTGGCTCTCCGTTCTCCGAGTTGATCGCCGTCCCGCCGGACTCCTCGACGTCAGTACGCATCGCCTGCCCTGAGGGTAAAGCATGTCGTGTGCCAGGCCGGTCTTCGGTCCACGATCGGCTTAACCCTCAGAAAGAAAGAGAGATTTGGGCGCTCGGGGACGGGGGGAAAACCGCGAGGCACGAACCGAGTTATCCGAAGAGATACGGTGTGTATCCGAAACTGAACACTGGGCGGGGACCCGGTCGCGCGGCGCGCTTCCTTTTCCGCACGACCCTCGGAGGGGTCACGGCAACGCCGGCACAAAACCCCTCCTGCCGATGGTCTCAGATTTCCCGAAGGCCGAGTTCCCGAAGGAGGCGCGACAAATACGTCCTCTGCAAGCCCAGAGCTTCGGCGGTTCGTGTCTGGTTGCCGTCCGCCTTGAGGAGGGCCGAGCGGAGGAGTTCGCGCTTGAAGTTGAGGACGGCCAGGCGATACGAGCTGTCGGCGGCGCCTTCAGAGTCTTCCTCCATTGAGGTCTGGGCAATGGGGAGGTCGCGGGGTTCGATTTCGGTGGCGCTGGAAAGCACGACGGCACGTTCGATCGCGTTCTCCAATTCGCGGATATTCCCCGGCCAGTCGTACCCGCGGAGAAGGGTCATGGCGGCTGGGGAGATCGCCGCGGGCGGCCGCTTGAGTTCGGCGCAATACTTCGCGACGAAATGGTTGGCCAGGTCGTCGATGTCCTCTCTTCGCGCACGGAGTGGGGGCAGGCACAGACTCACCACGTTCAGACGATAGTAGAGATCCTGGCGAAACATCCCCTGCTTCATCGCCTGCTCCAAGTTGGCGTTGGTCGCTGCGATGAACCGAGCGTCCACCCGAATCGGACGCGTCCCTCCAACGCGCTCGAACTCATGCTCCTGAAGCAGGCGGAGGAGTTTGGCCTGGAGGGGCGCTCGGATATCGCCCACCTCGTCGAGGAACAGCGTCCCGCCGTCCGCAAGCTCGGCCTTGCCCCGCTTTCTCTGGTGGGCACCGGTGAAGGCGCCCTTTTCGTGTCCGAAAAGCTCGCTCTCCAGCAACTCCTCCGAGAGAGCGACGCAGTTCACAATCACGAGGGGTTCCTCGCGCCGCGGGCTCCAGCGGTGAATGGCGCGGGCGAGGATCTCTTTGCCTGTGCCGCTTTCGCCGCGGAGGAGAACGGTGGCATTGCTGGCGGCGGCCTGTTTGGCGGTTCGAATCAGATCCTGGACGGCCGGACTCCGCCCGATGATCGGTCGCGCCTCGGCTTCCAGTTCGCTGTGGAGTCGCCAGTTCTCCGCCCGGAGGCTCTCCCGCTCCAGCGCCTTGTTGATCACGACCTCGAGATGCCCCGGATCCAGGGGCTTCGGGATGAAGTCGTACGCGCCGGCGCGCATCGCCTCCACGGCCCGTTCGGGAGTTCCCAGGGCGGTGATGACGATCACGGTGGTCTCCAGGCCCTCACGTCGAATGGCGTGGAGAACGTCCATCCCGCTCAGGCGGGGGAGCTGGAGATCGAGCAGCGTGAGGGGCGGTGCCTCCTGGCGGAGCAGCGACAGCGCTTCCTGCCCGTCCTTCGCGCAGGCGACCTCGAATCGCATGAGCTGGAGCCGATCCGAGAGCAGCTCCAAAATGTCGGGATCGTCGTCCACTATGAGGATCCGAGATCGCGGCTTCGTCATGTGTGGCTCCTGGCATCTTCCGGGGCGGCAGCCTCCGTCATGGGGAGGGTGAAGATGAAGCGGCTTCCCTTTCCGGGCTGGCTTTCCACTCGGATGCGCCCCCCGTGAAGCTCGATGAGGCTCTTGGCGATGGAGAGGCCCAGCCCTGTGCCCTGGGCCTTGTATCGGTTTTCCCGCCGCACTTGATGGAACTTATCGAAGATGGCGCCCAGCTCCTCGGGCGGAATTCCCTCACCGGTATCGGCGACGCTCACCTCCACATACCGCGGGGGCGCAGAGGCGCGGGGGCGCAGAGGCGCGGGGGAAGACGCGCCCACATCGGTTGGCAACTGCTCCTCGGCGGCTGCAGCCGACTGTGTCGAGATCGTGATGACACCGCCGGTCGGGGTAAACTTGACGGCGTTTCCGGTGAGATTGATGAGCACCTGTTGCAGCTTGTCGCGATCCGCGAACACGAAGAAGTCGGTTCCGCTCGGTACGACGGAGAGCTCCAGCCCCTTCTCGACGGCCATCGGTCGCAGGCTGTCCACGACATCCTGGATGACCTCGGCGACATCGACCTTCGTCCGATGCAACTCGATCCGACCGGCCTCGATGCGGGACAAATCCAGCAGGTCGCTGATGAGCCTCACCAGACGGTCGGTGTTGTTCTGCACCTTGGTGAGGTAACGCTGGAGGGTTGGAGAGACATCCCCGACGACGCCGTCGAGGAGGTTGTCCACAGACATCCGAATGGCTGTGAGAGGCGTTCGGAGCTCATGCGAGACGTTGGAGACGAAGTCCGATTTCAACTGGTCGAGTTCCTGGAGCTTTCGATGCGAGACCTCCAGCGCGGCATTGGCCTCCGAGAGCTGCCGGGTGCGTTCGACCACCCGCGCCTCCAAGTTGAGGTTCAGCAAGCCTATCTCCCGATAGGCAAGGGCGTTGGAGATGGCGACCGCCGCTTGATCTCCGAGGCGCTGGAGGGTCTCGACCGCCTCGGCTCCGAAGGCGCCGCCGTTCCTACGGCCGGCGCCCAGGACGCCTACGCAGGATTGCTGAAGACGGATAGGGACGAGGGCGACCGCTCGGAGCCCCTCCTCCTTCATCACATGATCCTCATCGGGATCGCAGCCGGGCTCCTGGCCGGGCATGGTCGCGACGCGCCCGTTCGCGAGGACGCGGCCCGCGCATCCCTCTCCCGGGCGGATCGTCCACTTTCGGATGGCCGGGCCCCTGCTCCGCGAGCAGGCCGCCACGGCGGCTGTCGGCGTGTCGCGGTCACGGTACGCGAGGAACGCGAGGTCGGCACCGCACAGTCTCTCGGCATGACGAACTAAAACGTCCAGGACGGTTTCGAGGTTCAGGGTGGAGGAGAGCTCCCGGTCCACTTCGAAGCGGACTTGGAGCGAATCCGCCATCTGATTGAAAGCGCCGGCCAGTTCGCCGATCTCGTCCTGACGGTTGACCTGGATCCGGTGCGCGAGATTTCCGCGCGCGACCGCGGCTGCACCGCTGGCCAGCGCCTGGATCGGGTGCGTCAAGCGACGCGTTTGAACTTGCGCCCACACGAGGCCTGCCACGAGCGTGAGGACCCCCAGCCCCAGGATGGTGTTCTTCGTCCGACGGATCAGGGCGAGCTCGTCGGCGATGGAGATGCCGATGCGCGCGACGGCACGGCGCTGATTCAGCACCAGCACCGGTGCGGCGAAATCGAAAAGGATCTCGCCTCCGCGGGAGCGCGTTTCTTGGAAGATCGGCGTCATGCCGGTCAAGGCGCGGCGGGTGAGCGGATCGTCGTACATCGCCCCGGTCTCGTTCACGCGGCTGTGAATCAGGACGCGCCCGTCCGGGTCCAGGATCATGGCATAGCGAACGTTCCTCTCCCGACCCAGGCTGTTGACCACCTGCCGGAGCCCGAGGAAGTCCTCGGCCACCACGGCTTGCACGCTGCTGAAAGCGAAGATGGCGACGAGGCGCAGGCCGTTGTCGCGCGCGGTTCCCAGAATGACGGACTCCTGAATCAGGAGGACCGCGGGAAGCAGGAGGGCGAAAAGGACGGCGACGAGCAGGACGACGTGGATCGCCAAGCGCGTCTGCAGTCGGCGGCCCCGGTATCGTTGCGCAAGCGCGCCGAACGGGTTCATGGCGGGCGGGCCTCAGCGGAACTGCACGGTTGTCAGCTTGTCTTGCGGCCACCCATACAGGTTGAGGGTCAATCCCCCGACTCGCGCATGATGCGCGGCAAACTGGATCTGGTGAAAGAGAAAGAGGGCTGGCACGTCGGCCACGATCAACCGGGTGGCGTCCCGGTACAACGCCAGCCGCCGAGCGTCTTCCATCGGTTGCCGCGCCTGCTCGAGCAGCTCGTCCACCTTGGCATTGCCGTACCGCCCGAAATTGTCCGGGGACTTGGAGTGGAAGAGAGGGGACAGGAACCGCTCGGGGTCCGGCGTGCTGACCGCCCAGCCATACAGGTACAGATCGTGGGTGCCCTTGCGTCGCTCCTCGTGGAACAGCTTCCAGTCCGCCACACCGACGAGGTCGACGCCGATGCCGGCCTTTCGCAAATCGGAGCGGATGGCCTGGACGGCCTCGGACCAGTACTCGAGGGAGGCATTGTAGAGGAGACGCAGCGTCAACCCGCTCGCCACGCCGGCCTCTTGGAGGAGCGCGCGCGCTCGTTCCGGGCTCGGGGTCGGCTGGCGAATCTCCGGATCGTAGCTGAGAGTGTTTGGAGGCAGAGGCCCGCGCGCCGGAAGCAAGGTGCCTCGGCCGGAGTAGGTCGCCAACCGCTCCAGATCAATGGCCCGCACGACCGCTTCGCGCACGCGTCGGTCCTTGAGCGCGCTTCGATCCATCTGCATTCCCAGGAAGCGGAGGTTCAGCCCACCCACCTTGACGAGGCGAACGTTGGGATCGGCTGCCGACCGTTCAAGGAAGTGGGGAGGCACGGACGACATCAGGTCGAACTCCCCCGCCTCCCACCGTTCCATCGCGACCTGACTGTCCGGGAGGACGATAAAGGTCGCATGGCTCATGCGCGGGCGTCCGCGCCAGGACTCTGCAAACGGCATGAGGACGATGCGGTCGGCCTGCCATCGCTCCAGGCGGAAGGGCCCGGTCCCGACGGGCGTGCGCGTGAGGTACCCCCCATAGCGCGTGAGGGCTTGGGGGCTCACGATATTCACGAGGGCGAACTGATGGGGTCGTTGGTAGTGGAGCGTGATGGCTACGGTGTGCGAATCCAAGACCTCGACGCGCTTCACCAGGCCAGACAGCAGGCGCTCGTAGGCGTTGGGCGGCGCGGCGGAGTAGAAGGGCGAGCCGGCGAGGAACTGCCGCTCGTAGCTGACCTTGACGGCATGGGCGTCGAACGGGGTACCGTCGTGGAACAGCACATTTCTGCGCAGTGTGAAGGTGTAGGTTAGGCCGTCTGCGCTCTGCTCCCAGCGCTCGGCCAAGGCCGGCTCCATGCGAGATCCGTCGGCGGACAGCTGGGTGAGCCTGTCGTAGAGCAGCCACATGACCTGGTCCGCCTGAATGGCGCTCGTTTTGGCCGGGTCCAGCGAGACCGGTTCGCTGATCAGGTGCTGGACGAACCCCCGCTCGGACGCGGCGGCGGCAGCGCTCCACCCGACGATCCCGGCCAAGAGGGCGACGCTGCAAGCGCTGAGAACGCGTGTCGGGCGAGACCTCAGGGCAAATGGCTTCATCGAGTCATCCCCCTCGCAGGTGTGGTCGAGATGTCACCGAGGCCGGGCGCAGTCGCCCGTGGCGCCTGCGCCCATGGGAGAGCGCTCGGCGGCCTCCTGACGCCGTGCTGGCAGAACCTAGCACAGCTGTGCGGCTGGACGCAACGGGGCAGTGGGTCGGGAGAGAGTCGGACAGTCGCCCGCAGTGCTCGGGACGGTCATCGCGGGTACTCGTGCGGCGCCGTGTCGCGGCTTGACAAGCGTGGGGAAACACGCTAATCAGTTCCGGCCCATGCGACACGGCAACGTGTGGCGGCTGGTGTCGTCGGAGAGGCGCCCTGCGCCAGGCGGACAACAGCGCTGCGGCGTCGAACCACACCTGTGTCGGAGGAGGGACCGTGGCTCTTCGCGTTCAGGGATTCACCCGCGTCCAGCAGCGCGCTCTCGGTCGGAGTCGCGCGATCATCGAGCGGCGTTTGGCTCGCCTCCCATGCCCTGTTCCCCGCGATCTGTGCGAAGAACTCCGGGCGATACTGGCGGCGAAGCGGCCCGTGGTGGATCTGGCGTATGCGGGAGATGGGGGTGGCCGTCCAACACCGTACGCGCGGAGTGCGGGGTATCGGATTCTTCTCTACAAGAGGGCCTTCACATTCGCTGCAGGCGACGAGACGCGACTGGCGCCGATTGTGTTCCACGAGTTGATACACATCGCGCGCGGCTGGGAGCTGGACGCGGAGGCATTCGAGAATGCCTGGTTCACTCCTTCAGAAGGCGCCCGGCCGCCGAGCGAAGAGGACTGGACGATCTTCAAGGCGCAGGCATACCGCGGGTGGTGGGTTCGCGTCCAACCCCGTACGCGTCGGGTCACGGATTACGCGGATCGACTCGTGGTGACTTTCCCCATGAAGGCCGCGAGGTCAGCGGGGCAAGAGAGAGGGACCAGAGGGCCCGGCTGCTCGTGGCGGTAGCCGGGGCTTCGCACGCAATCGGGGCTGCGGTGCACAGGCACAGGTCGGGACTCCTTATGCCGTCCCCGAATTTCTCTGGTCAACGTATTCTTCTACAACGGCTTACGCAAAGGAGGCGTGCAGTGGCAAAGTCAAAGGCGACCAAGAAAGAGAAGCTGGGCGTAAAGATTGTGGTGGAGCTTACCGGCCACATGCCGCGGACCGAGGTGGACCAATTCATGGCGGCTCTCACGAGTGTCGTGAACAACCACCTGGAAAACGGTGGAAATGGGGGGATGTAGCAGGTCTCCACGCCGGCCGGCCGATTCACTTTGGCCGGTGCCATGGCGTGGCCCCCTCGAACGGAAGCGTCTGCGACAGGCGGAGGGTCAATCTCCGGGTCGGTCGGTTTCTTTCGTCCGGCCCGGAACGGCCGCCAATCGTCCATCCGGGCCGCTCGACAAGAGCCGTCAATGGAGTTGACTTCATCAGGGAAATCACGTAGGCTGCATGAACTATCCGTGAGTCCTTATAACTGTTTGAGGCCAAAGGGGCCGGGGGCTATTGTCATGGCGGAGACGGCGGTGCGGAAGGGACCGGTGAAAGAGGAACGGAAGGAGCGGGACAAGGCCCTGGACATGGCGGTTTCCCAAATCGAGAAGCAGTACGGGAAGGGTGCCATCATGCGGATGGGCATCTCGGGCGCCGTCTTGCCGGTGGCCACGATTCCCACGGGCTCACTCGAGCTGGATTATGCGCTCGGCATCGGCGGCATTCCACGCGGGCGCGTGGTGGAGATTTTCGGTCCCGAATCCAGCGGAAAGACGACCCTGGCGTTGCACATCATCGCCGAGGCGCAGAAGCGGGGCGGGGCTGCAGCCTTCGTGGACGCAGAGCACGCCCTGGACGCGAACTACTCCAAAACGCTCGGTGTGGACATCGACGAGCTCTTGCTCTCCCAGCCCGACACGGGGGAGCAGGCTCTGGAGATCACCGAGGTTCTGGTGAGGAGCGGCGCGGTGGACGTGGTCGTCATCGACTCGGTAGCGGCGCTCGTTCCGCGCGCGGAGATCGACGGCGAAATGGGGGATTCGCTGCCCGGGTTGCAGGCCCGGCTGATGTCTCAGGCACTGCGCAAGCTCACGGCGGCGATCAGCAAGTCTCGCACCTCTGTCGTGTTCATCAACCAGATGCGGGAGAAGATCGGCATCATGTTCGGCAACCCTGAAACCACGACCGGCGGGCGGGCACTCAAGTTCTACGCCTCGGTCCGTTTGGATATTCGAAGGATTTCGGCCATCAAGGACGGCGAGGAGGTGGTTGGCAGCCGGGTCAAGGTGAAAGTTGTGAAGAACAAGCTGGCTCCGCCCTTCCGGGAGGCCGAGTTCGACATCGTCTACGGCGAGGGCATTTCCCGTCTTGGGAGCCTTTTGGACCTCGGGGTGACGCACAAGGTGGTGGAGAAGAGCGGCGCCTGGTACGCTTACGGAAGCGAGCGTATCGGACAAGGACGCGAGAACGCCAAACGATTCCTGCAGGAAAATCCGGCAATGGCCGACGAGATCGAGTCCAAGTTGCGGGCGGCGCTCGGGCTGGCCGTCTCGCAGGAGGCGGAGGCGTAATGGAGCTTGTGGAACTCCTCAAGATCGCTGTGGAGCGTAAGGCGTCCGACCTGCACATCAAGGTCGGGATGCCGCCCGTGCTTCGGATCGACCACAAGCTGGTTCCTCTCATGGAGCTCCCGCGCCTGGGGCAGGACGCGGTCGTGTCCATGGCGGCGAGCGTCATGAGCGCGAAACAGCGGGAGCGGTTCAAGGAGCGGAACGAGGCGGATCTGGCGTACGGCGTGCCGGGTCTGGGGCGATTCCGCGTGAATATCTTCCAACAACGCGGGATGGTGGGAATCGTTCTCCGCCTCATCCCCCTCAAGATCCAGACGGTGCGGGAGCTGAATCTCCCGCCGGTTCTGGAGGCGCTGGCCATGGAGCAACGCGGTCTGATCCTGGTGACCGGAACGACAGGGTCGGGGAAGTCCTCCACCTTGGCCGCCATGATCGACCATATCAATTCCAACACCACGGGGCACATCTTGACCATCGAGGACCCGATCGAGTTTCTGCACCGGGACAAGAAGTGCCTGGTCAACCAGCGCGAGATCGGCGTCGATGCGCCCAGCTTCAGCGAGGCGCTGCGGAGCGCGCTGCGTCAAGATCCCGATGTCATCCTGGTGGGCGAGATGCGCGACTTCGAGACCATCTCGACCGCGCTCTTGGCGGCGGAGACGGGCCACCTGGTGATGAGCACACTCCACACGCTCGACGCGACGGAGACGATCAACCGCGTGGTCGCGGTCTTCCCGCCGTACCAGCAGAAACAGGTGCGGCTGCAGCTGGCCTCGGTGCTGCGCGGGATCCTCTCCCAGCGGCTGATCCCTCGCGCGGACGGGAAAGGGCGGGTTCCCGCCGTGGAGGTGTGCATCGCGACGGCCACGGTTCGCGAGACCATTGTCGACGCGGACAAGACGCGGAAACTCCCCGACGTCCTCGCGGCGGGTCTGAGCCAGTACGGGATGCAGACGTTCGACCAGTCGTTGATGACCCTCTACACGCGCGGTCTCATCACCTACGAGGAAGCCCTGCGGTGGTGCAGCAACCCCGACGACTTCGCGCTGCGCGTGCGGGGCATCGAGTCCACCGGGGACTCGGCGTGGCGGGGAACGCTACAACCGGAGGAGCCCCCCAAGTCCGTGCCGGGGATGACCCGACTCTGATGACGGAGGAGGCGGGGCGCGGCGGGCGCCATGCCGCCGGCGACCCGGCGAGGCCGGACCGGCTCGATCCCTGGCAAGTCGCCCTGAAGCACATTGCCGTCCGGGCGCGCACCACGCACGAGGTGCGACAAACCTTGACGCGCCGCGGGTACGCGCCCCAAGAAATCGCGGCAGTCATCGCCAGGTTGACCGAGGCCCGCTATCTGGACGACGCCGATTTCGCCCGGACCTGGGTTTCGATGCGGGCTCGCCGTGGAGCGGCGGCTCCGACGAGGCTGGCGCGCGAGCTGCGGACGAAGGGGATTGCGGCCGGTGAGATCGCGGCGGCGCTTCGGGCACTGCAAGAGGGTTGGGATCCCGCCGAGGCTGCCGGCGAGGCCGCGAAGCGGAAACTGAAATCACTGCAGGGGTTGCCCGCACCGGTGGCGCGGCGCCGCTTGGCGGCTTTCCTGGATCGGCGAGGTTTCAGTCCGGAGATCATCCTGTCCACCTGTCGGCGATACGTCTCCGACGCAATCGACGCGGAATGAGACGGGCCAGCCGCAGAAGGCCGACGCCCTCCCGGGGGCGACGAATGTTACCGGGAATTAGACGTCAGACGGAAAGAGCGCTATGACATCGAGCCCAAGGCGGGGTAACGACATCCGCGACGCTTTTGTCGACTTCTTCGGCCGAGAGGGACACGTCCACGTCCCCAGTTCCTCCTTGGTGCCCAAGGCCGACCCCACGCTTCTCTTCACGAACGCGGGGATGGTGCAGTTCAAGGATGTGTTCACCGGAGCCGAGAAGCGACCGTACGCGCGGGCGGTCACGGCGCAGAAATGCGTGCGGGCCGGGGGCAAGCACAACGACTTGGAGAACGTGGGCCGCACCGCGCGCCACCACACGTTCTTCGAGATGCTCGGCAATTTCTCGTTCGGGGATTACTTCAAAGAGGCCGCCGTCGCCTACGCGTGGGACTTTCTCACGAAGGAACTCGGCCTTCCGCCCGGACGGCTCTGGGCCACCATCCACGAGGGCGATGCCGGCATGAGCCTCGGGCCCGACGAGGAGGCGCGCTCGCTCTGGCGCCGGTACGTTCCCGCCGAGCGGATCGTGGCGTGCTCCACCAAGGACAACTTCTGGGCCATGGGGGACACGGGGCCCTGCGGGCCCTGCTCCGAGATCGTCTACGACCAGGGACCGGCCATGGGCTGTGGCAAGCCGACCTGTGCCGTGGGGTGCGACTGCGACCGCTACCTGGAGCTCTGGAACCTGGTGTTCATGCAGTTCGAGCGAAGCGCCGCCGGCGCGCTGACGCCGCTGCCCCGTCCCAGCATCGACACCGGCGCCGGCTTGGAGCGGCTGGCAGCCGTCCTGCAGGGTGTGACGAGCAACTTCGACACGGACCTGCTCCGGCCGATCATCGCGTTGGTCGAGGAGCTGTGCGGCCGCGCATACGGCAGCGATCCGACCAGGGACGTGTCGATGCGCGTGATCGCCGACCACGCCCGCTCGACGACCTTCCTGGTGGCCGACGGCGTCTTGCCCAGCAACGAGGGTCGCGGCTACGTCCTGCGACGAATCCTGCGGCGGGGCCTGCGGCATGGCCGCCTGCTCGGTCTGGACGAGCTCTTCATGGCGAAGGTAACGCGACGGGTGGGGGAGATGATGCAGGGGGCCTACCCGGACCTGGCCGATGCGCAGGAGCACGTGGCGCGGGTGACTCTGGCCGAGGAAGAGCGGTTCGTCCACACGCTGCGGATCGGGCTGCGCCTGGTCGATTCTCTGGTGGCGGAGGTCAAGGCGGGCGGGCGGGCGACGATCCCGGGCGCCGAGATCTTTCGGCTCTACGACACCTACGGCTTCCCCGTGGACCTCCTCCGGGACATCGCGGCGGACAATCGGCTGGTCCTGGACGAGTCCGGGTTCGAGCAGGCCATGGCCGAACAGCGGACGCGCGCGCGCGAGTCCTGGGTGGGCTCGGGCGAGGCGGAGATCCCGGCGAGCTTGAAGGATCTGACCGGGTCGGTGAAGGTCGAGGGACTGTGGTACACCGCGCTCGCCCTCGAGGCGCGCGTGATCGCCGTCTTGGTGGGAGAGGATCGACAATCCGCCGACGTCCTGGCGGAAGGCACGACCGGCGAGGTGGTGCTCGAGCGGACGCCATTCTATCCGGAGGCCGGCGGCCAGGTCGGCGACACGGGCACCCTCTCCGCAGAGGGACTGCTGGCGGAGGTCGAGGGGACGGAGCGGCCGGTGCCGGGATTGGTCCTCCACCGCGTCCGGGTGAAGCGCGGCGCGCTGCGGAAGGGGCAGACCGTCCGCGCGTCCGTCGACGTATCCCGTCGGCGAATGACGGCCAAGAATCACACGGCCACCCACCTGCTGCACGCCGCGCTGCGGCAGACCTTGGGCGATCACGTCAAGCAGGCCGGTTCGCTGGTGGCCCCGGATCGCCTGCGATTCGACTTCACGCACTTCAGCCCGCTGACGCCGCAGGAGGTCGACCGCATCGAAGAGGCGGTCAATGCGCAGGTCTGGGAGAACCGCGGCGTGGTGACCCAGGTGATGGCTTTGGACGACGCGCTCGCGTCCGGAGCCATGGCGCTCTTCGGCGAGAGATACGGTGAGCAGGTGCGGGTGGTGAGCGTGCCCGAGTTCAGCACGGAGCTTTGCGGCGGGACGCACGTCGCCGCCACCGGGGAGATCGGTCTGTTCAAGATCGTGTCGCAAGGCGGCGTGGCGGCCGGCGTGCGCCGGATCGAGGCCGTGACGGGTCCCGGAGCCTACCAGCACATCAAAAGGGACGCGCACGTGTTGGCGGAGACGGCCGCGCGACTGAAGGCGCGCCCCATGGAGCTGGCGGACAAGGTGGACAAGCTCGCCGAGACCAGTCGCGATCTGGAGCGAGAGGTTCAGCGGCTTCAGACCCGCTTGCTCGGCGGCACGTTGGAACGCCTTCTGGAAAGCACCATGGATGTGAGTGGGGTCCGCGTGGTGGGTGCCCTGGTCGAGGCAGCGGACTCCAAAGGCATGCGGGAGCTCGGCGACCGGCTGCGGGATCGCCTGCAGAGTGGGGTCGTCGCGCTGGCCATGCAAGCGGACGGCAAGGTGACCTGGGTGACCATGGTCACGAAGGACCTCGCGGGGCGAGTGCACGCCGGCAATTTGGCGAGAGAACTGGCCAAGCTGACGGGGGGCGGCGGCGGCGGTCGGCCCGACATGGCGGAAGCGGGGGGTAAGGATCCGGCCAAGATCCCCGAAGCGTTAGCCAAGCTTCCCGACCTGGTGTCCGGTCAATTGCAGCGCTGATCACTCGACTGAATCTGGAATGATCCGAGCTAGCTTTCGTGTAATGTGATTTATAATATATTTCAGTCAAGTATTTGTTTTTGCGGAACGATTATTGTCAACTCATCGCTTACCGATAGAAAGAGACGGACTGGTTTTCATTCTGCCGACGCTTGCCGTCAGCGGACTCTTGTTCGTGTTCCGCTTTCCGTTGAGCGGAACGATCGTGCTGCTGCTGGCGGCCTTCGTCGTCTATTTCTTCCGCGACCCGGAGCGGGAGATCCCGTCCGGCGAACGGATTATACTCGCGCCGGCCGACGGAAAGATCGTCGCGATCAAACCCTTTCCGGACTGGAAGGGGCCGTTCGGCGAACCGTTGGTGCGCATCAGCATTTTTCTGTCGGTTTTCGATGTGCACGTGAATCGGGCGCCGATCGCGGCGCTCGTGCAGGAAGTGACGCATTCGCCCGGACAGTTCAGAGCCGCGTGGGAGGAGGAAGCGTCCCGGGCGAATGAGCAGACGCTGGTTCGCTTTGCCACGGCGGATGGGGACGTGTGGGTGAAGCTGATCGCGGGACTCGTCGCCCGTCGCATCGTGTGCCGGGTGACGCCGGGGCAAAAGGTGGAAGCGGGGGAGCGCATCGGCCTGATCCGTTTCGGTTCCCGTGTCGATTGCATTCTGCCTGAGGCGGCGGTCCTACGCGTGCGACGCGGACAGACCGTCAAGGGGGGCAGCACGATCTTGGGGGTGATTCCATGAGGTCAACCCGGTCCGGGATGCGGCGGCGGATGCGGCGCGGCGTGTACCTCCTGCCGAGCATCTTGACGTTGGGGAACCTGTTCTGCGGGTTTTACGCGTTGATTGCCGTGTACAACGACGAGTACGTGAGCGCCGCCGTCGCGATCCTGTTGGCGGAGGTTCTGGACTGCCTGGACGGCGCGGTTGCGCGCATGAGCGGTGCCACCAGCGAATTGGGCATCCAGCTGGATTCCCTGGCGGACCTGGTCTCCTTCGGCGTGGCGCCCGGTCTGCTCGCCTATGTCTTTGCCCTGAAGCCCTTCGGCTGGATGGGCGGGTTGGCGGCCTTCGCCTTTGCGGCATGCGGCGCGTTCCGCTTGGCGCGTTTCAACATCCAGACGCGCATCCTGGATAAGCGATATTTCGTGGGCCTGCCGATTCCGGCGGCAGGCGCGGTGGTGGCGACGTTCGTGCTGTTCATGAGGGAGTCCTCGGCGGTGGTCGTCTACGGGCGGGAGCTGGTGCCGCCACAAGCGACCGCTGCCGCAGTCTTGCTCGGGGTGTACGGGCTGGGGTTCCTGATGGTGAGCCGGATTCGCTATCGCAGCCTGAAGGGGCTGGAGATGCGAAAGCGGCGGCCCTCCACGATCCTGACGACGCTGTTGCTGGTGCTGGTGATCGTGGCCTCGAACCCCATTTTGTTCTTGTTCGTGTTTTTCTTGTTGTACGCCTTGTCCGGCATTGTCCGGATGTTGCCGTTCTGGCAGCGGCGGCATCCCGTTGAAACGACGGAACAGCCCGCCCCCGGTAAACACTAGGGCGCGGCGTGGGAGGATTGGGGCCATGGCGGAACGTATCCTGATTTTCGACACGACGCTGCGTGACGGCGAGCAATCGCCGGGTTACAGCATGAACACCAGGGAGAAAGTGGAGCTCGCCAAGCAGCTGGCGCGTCTCGGCGTGGACGTCATGGAGGCCGGTTTCCCCATCGCCTCGCAGGACGATTTCGAGGCGGTGCGAACGGTCGCCAAGAGCCTGAAGAACGGGCCGATCATCGCCGGCCTGGCTCGGGCCAAGGACGTGGACATCGATCGGTGCTGGGAAGCGGTCAAGGTCGCCGAGCGCCCGCGCATACACACCTTCATCGCCACGTCGGAAATCCACATCAAGTACAAGCTGAAGTCCACGCAGGAGGAGGTTCTGGAGGCGACCGTGGCCGCCGTGAAGCGGGCCAAGAACTACACCGAAGACGTGGAGTTCTCCGCCGAGGATGCCCACCGGACCGATCAGGACTACCTGTGCCGGGTCGTGGAGGCCGCCATCAAGGCCGGCGCCACCACGATCAACATCCCCGACACTGTGGGCTACGGCCTGCCGTGGGAGTTCGGTGAGCGGATTCGCAACCTGATGGGCCGGGTGCCGGGCATCGAGCGCGTGGTCGTCAGCGCCCACTGCCACAACGACCTCGGCCTCGGGGTGGCGAATTCGTTGGAGGCGATCCGCGCCGGGGCGCGGCAGGTGGAATGCACGATCAACGGCATCGGCGAGCGGGCCGGCAACGCCTCGCTGGAAGAGCTGGTGATGGCGCTTCGCACCCGAAAGGATTTCTTCCACTTCGACACGGGGGTCCGGACGGAAGAGATCTACCGGACGTCCAAGCTGCTTCAGTCCATCACGGGGATCAACGTCCAGCCGAACAAGGCCATCGTGGGCGCCAACGCCTTCGCCCATGAAGCCGGGATCCACCAGCACGGCGTCCTCCAGACCCCGCTGACCTACGAGATCATGACGCCGGAGTCCGTCGGGGTCCCCAAGAGCCAGCTGATCCTGGGCAAGCACTCCGGACGGCACGCGTTCAAGAAGCGGCTGGAGGAGCTGGGTGTCGAGCTCTCCGAGGAGGATCTGAACAAGGCCTTCGGCCGCTTCAAGGATCTGTGCGATCGCAAGAAGGAGGTCTTCGACGAAGACCTGCTGGCGCTCGTCGAGGACGAGCTCCTGACCTCCAACCAGGGATACAGCCTGGAACACCTCCAGTTCACCAGTGGGACCAATATCGTCCCGACGGCGACGGTGCGGCTTCGCATGCAGGACGAGACGTACCAGGAGTCGGGTTGGGGTGACGGGCCGGTGGATGCGGCCTACAAGGCCATCGACCTGATCACCAAAGTGCCGGGCAAGCTGCTGGAGTACCAGATCAGAGCTATCACCGCCGGCAAGGACGCGCTGGGAGAGGTGACCGCGACGGTGGAGGTGGACGGTCGGCGGATCGTTGGCCG
>Ga0102851_10000910_pt1 | contig 16024 bp, 9 predicted proteins | sample Mud3Dept3metaG_FD_79558 | JGI IMG/M metagenome (GOLD analysis project Ga0102851, IMG submission 79558) | Freshwater wetland microbial communities from Ohio, USA, analyzing the effect of biotic and abiotic controls - Mud 3 Core 4 Depth 3... | ecosystem: Environmental > Aquatic > Freshwater >... | reverse complement strand
GGCGGCCGACTGGCCCTGGACGGGGAAACTGCGCTTCGACCGGCCGCGGCACAGCGCCCCGATGTATCTTCCCTTCGACTACCCCCGGATCAATCAGTTTCCCGAGTGGACGACCGTCGGTGCCGTGGAAAGATATGAGATCAAGACCAGTGAAGAATCCGCCCGAGTCATGGAGGGGACTGACCTTTATCAATTCCCGGTGACGCTCAAGGCTGGGGAGCAGCTGCGGCTATCGGTGAAGCCCTATCGGGACCCGGCCGCGCCACGTCTCCGCACGATGAGATACACGTCCCGGTCTCGTCGACAAGCGGCCGCCTGGCAGAAGGACTTGCGCGGTAAACTCTTTGGTTTGCTCAAAATGAATGACCTGCTCAAGGCGAAAATTCCGCCCGCCCCGCGTCTCATCGCTTCCGAGGAACGGCCCAAGTATCTTTTTCAGGAAATCGAGTTCAACTCCACACCGGGCCGCCGGATCAGGGCGGTCCTGACGCTCCCGAACTCTGTCGCTCCGCCCTTTCCCGCGGTCATCTGCATCCACGGCCACGGCGGCTCGCGTTACGTCGTCTATGACCGGACGAACGCCTATAAGGGCTTTGCGTCCGAATTGGCGGAGAGCGGATACGTGACCATCGCCGTCGACGTCGGGCAGCATGATGTCTACGAGCCCGGGCGGACGCTGATGGGGGAGAGGCTCTGGGACGTCATGCGCTGCGTTGCTTATTTGGAGTCGATACCTGAAGTTGATAAAAAGGCCATAGGCTGCGCCGGCCTCTCCCTGGGCGGCGAGATGGCGATGTGGCTGGCGGCCCTGGACGAGCGTATCGCCGCCTGCGTCAGCTCGGGCTTCCTGACCATCATGGACCAGATGGAACACGACCACTGTATGTGCTGGAAGTTCGACGGCCTGAGGGAGCTCGTCGATTTCGCCGACATCTATTCACTCGTCTCGCCGCGTCCGCTCCAGTGCCAGAACGGGCTGGCCGAGGCGCCGTTCATGTTCGTTGTCCCCTTGGCCCGCCAAGCCATGAAAGAGATATGCCCCATCTATGCGGATATGGGCAGGCCGGGGAACGTCAACTTGGACGTACACCGGGGCGAACACGAAATAGACCTTCCGAGCATGCTGGAGTTTTTGAGTAAAACCCTGACCAATTGAAAAAGAAAAAAGCGTGAGAATTTCATGAATCCCTCTCTCTGGATGGGAGAGGGTAGGGGAGAGGGTGATAATGCCGAGACCCTTTATCGGTTATTAGTGAATAATCCAGTCTAAAAGATGGAAATGATCTTGGCGATGGCGCCGGCGGCCACGACCAGGATGGCCAGGACAAGGAAGGCGTTCCAGAGCGCCGCTTTCGGACCTCGAACGACATCCTCCCCCAGGTAGCCTTTCATGTTGTGGAGTAGGAAGAAGCCCAGGTAGGCCGCCGGAATCATAATAAGGTTCAGCGAGGACGTGGCCACCGGGACCCAGAAGGGCAGGGCGGCGAAGGCGCCCAGGACACCGATATTGGCCAGCATCGTCGACGCTCTGTAAGCCCGGCCGTGGAGTTCGAACCCAAGCATCTCGCTGAGCACGAGCCCGCAGATCAGCATTTCCAAGACCATAGTTGTAAAGCACATGCTCAGGATGCCCAGCGAAAAGACGATCCGCGACAGGGTGAGCCCGATGAGGGGCTCGAGGGAGTGTGCGGCGTCGACGGCCCCGCGGACCTGGATGCCTTGGGCATAGAGTGTGTTGGCGCAGGCGATCGTGACGAAACTCGTGGCCAGGACGAAAGGCAGGAACATAGAAACTCCCAGGTCGAAGTTCTTGAGGCGGAGGTGCTCCCGTCCCCAGCCGCGCGCCAGCAGGGTATAGGGAAACAGGAAGGTCATGTTGACGCCGACGGCGGCGCCGAGCTGGCCGAGCACAAGCGCGATACCTTCTTTTGTTCCTGGGATATGAAACCCGAACAGACCACTGAGCAAGGCCTTGAAGTCGACCCCAGTCTTGACGACGACCAGGAAGAAAGCGCCGATCATGAAAAGGAGCATGTACTTGAGGATACGTTCGAAATTCCGCAGGGCCCTCCGGCTCCCCCCGCCATAGCTCCAGCAGACCGCCGAGGAGGCGGCGAGGAGGACGAGCACGATCGGAAGTCGGGGGAGGGAGTATCCGGCGACGGAAAGGATGTCCCTTAATACCTCCGTGCCGAGTGAGTACTGGGGGAACTGCCAGACGATCGAGGAGACGAAAACCGTCAGACCCCAGAAAAGCGCGAGCGCGGGATGGAGCCGTTTCCGGAAGACGTCATAAGGACGGGCGTGGGTGAGGAGTGTCTGCCGGCCGATCGCGGCGAAGACGACGATACCCAACCCCATGGCCAGGGGGTTGACCCAGAGAAGCTTGTAGCCGAAGCCCGCGCCGGCGAGAATGGTAGATCCCGCGGAGCCCGCCCCCAGCGTTATGGCGCTCTGAAGCCAACCGGGTCCGGTCAGCTTCCAGTAGCCCCGCCAGCGGCGGATGAGCCTGGGGCTGGCTTCGAGTTCCTGGAGACAGGCGCGTTCGGCCTCGAGTGCCCCGGCATCCCGCTCTATGCCCAGCGGAAATCCTTTTCGCAGATCCCCGGCCCTGTATTCATCCGCCATCGATTTATCATTCCGCTCTTATCACTCCCGATGAACCCTTGTCAACTCAGGGTCGGTTCCGTACCGTCCAGACTTCCAGCCGATCAATGCCCTGCCTTATCCAGCCCCAGGCCTCTTATGTCCCATGGTTTTATCACACTCGATTGTATGAAGCCTGCCGGGCCTTGACTTTCCCCGTTTTTTGAGGCTATATGTTTTTCACCTTTTTTCGTTGGAAGAGACGCTCGTTCGTTCGGAAGGGACGCGGAGGAGGAGCGGGGATGAGAAACCAAAAATCCAGATGGCTTTTGTGCCTGATCATGACCCTGGGACTGTGCCTCGGGGCGGAGGCGATCGACTTCGGCTGGATGCGGCCGGGGGTCCGGGTCTGGTATTTCGGGGGAGTCGGTGACCTCGGAGGCTCGAACGCCGAAGAAGCGTACCTGATCAAAACGATATCCGCCGGCAACGTCCAGTATGTCCGCCATTCGGCTCTGGAATTCTGGGGATCCCCAATGCCCGTGGAGAACCTGGCCGCCCCCTTCAACGGCAAGGGGTCCTTCTGGATGCACCCGGCGGTTGTCCAGGCGCTCGCGCCCGGGGATTTTTGGCTGGACCAGGAGATCCTCACAGTGGCGCGGAATTATTATACGTATGCGACTTTCCCCTACCACCTGCTCCCGGTGAAGGCGCTGTTCGAGGTCAGCGCCCAGCGGCAAATCGCTAAAATCACCTATCGGATCAATGACTTCAGCTTCGGCCTGGCTTATATCGACGCCGACACCGGGCTTGTCCTCTACCGCGACTCCATGTGGGAAGGATACGTGATGTTCTTCATCCTGGCCGAGATCAACTATGATTTCGCGCGGCAGGCAGCGTTCGCGGAGGACGCCGGCCCCCACTGCGGGTTCAAGTCTTTTGTCAGCGAGGGATCTCTGGGGAACGGGGTCGTGGGCGGCGGTTCCGTCGTCATTCAATCGGGGGTCGAAACCCGCTACGGCAGCAAAATAGAGATGTGGGTGCAGTCCAGTTTCAGCGGACCCTATGGCCTTCACCAGGCCATCGAAAACTTCTATTTTGACGGCGATATCCCGGTCGTGAGACGAATCGACCACTCCCTGGCGGGGAACTTGCCGCCCGAGCAGTGGAACCCGTTCGGTCAATATCTCTGGTGGTGGCTGCCGTCGACAACGACGGGAGCGCAAACGCAGGCCGCTTCGGACGCCGCGCTCGCCGCGCAGACAATAGATGTCTTCGACGTTTCCATGTCCAAAACCGCGGACCAACCTTTGACCTATACCGCATCCGAGAGTCCGCAGCGGTTTTACTTCAAGACTCTGTGTTTCGACGGCCCAGGCTATATGACCCAGTTTTCGGCCCTGGATCCGACCATCGGGCTGGACATAAATCCGGGAGACGTGGCTTTTCAAAATAGCACCACCATAGGAGGGCTCAGCTATTTCCTTGGTACAATGGGAACGGCCCTTCCTCTCGGGAAGGCCATCAAAACCGACTTCAACCGTGACGGGCAGGAGGACATCCTCTGGCGGTACTACGGGACCGGAGGCAAGAATCAGGTCTGGTACATGCAGGGGGCGAGCCGCAAGGGAACCGCCGGCGTGGTGGCCCGGACCGACCTCAACTGGCGGATAGTCGGGACCGGGGATTTTGACGGCAATGCGAAACTGGACATCCTTTGGCGGAACAACGGGACCGGAGGCAAGAATCAGGTCTGGTATATGAATGGCGCGACCTGGACAGGAACCGGCTTCCTTCCCGCCCGGACCGATCTCAACTGGCAGATCGCCGGGACAGGCGATTTTAATTGCGACGGGTGGCCGGATATCCTCTGGCGGTATAACGGGACCGGAGGCAAGAATCAGGTCTGGTATATGAAAGGCGTGAACCGGATAGGAATCGGATACCTGCCGGCTCAGGCGGACCTCAACTGGCAGATTGGGGGAGTGGGGGATTTTAACCGCGACGGATGGCCGAATATCCTCTGGCGGTATAACGGCGCCGGCGGCCTGAATCAGGTCTGGTATATGAAGGGTACGACCCGGACCTGGACCGCAGCCCTGCCGGCCCAGGCGGACCTCAACTGGCAGATCGGAGGAGTCGGAGATTTTAACGGCGATGGGTGGGCGGACATCCTCTGGCGGTTTTATGGAGCGGGAGGCGCGAATGGGCTCTGGTATATGAGGCGCGCGACCCGGATAGGGACCGCGAGCCCGCCCGCCGTCACCGACCTCAACTGGAGGATCGAGAATCATTAGAGCCCTAATCTTCTTTTTCCGGGAGGAAGCCCACGATGTCGCCTAAGAAAAAAAAGTCGGTCCTGAATGCGATCGGCCGCGGGTTTGGCGGGTTGATCGCGCTTGTCATCGTTCTCCTCGCCGTCGGAATCATCTTTGCGCCCGACTATGCGAAGAAAAAGACGCCGGCCGGATTCCCGGTTAACAGCACGCACTACCTTCCGCTCAACGAGAAGACCAAAGTCTGGATCAGCGTCTGGCTGCCGCCTGGCCTGAAGGCGGACGAAAAGATCCCGACACTTATCACGACGTCGAGGTATGGACAGCAGCTGGAGCCGGGCTGGCTGGGCAAAGTGCTCGAAACCTATTCCCTGAGCCAGAACACCAACTACCGGAGCGCCCGCCGGTTCATCGATAGGGGATACGCTTTTGTCTGGATTCAATCGCCCGGATCCTGCCAGTCCAGCGGCCCGCGGCTCGGCGAATACCCGCCCAACGAAGTCGAAGCCATCGGCCTGGCGCTCGACTGGATTGCGAGTCAGCCTTGGTCGAACCAGAGAATCGGCGCGTTCGGCGGGTCTTATGCCGGCACGACCTCGGACCTGGCCTGTGCCACGTTGAGGCCGGCGCTGAAAGCCGTCTATCCCAGGGCGCCTGATTTTGACGACTACCGTCAAACGGTCAAGCCGGGAGGCCTCGGGTCTTCGGAATTCGTCCGCATATGGGGCATGATGGTTAAGGCCATGGACAACGATGACTTCCTCACGGTCATGACCATGGACTCGGAAGAAAAGCCGTCGTTTTTTGAGAAGTTCTATCTCCGGTCTCTGGTCAGAGGGTTGTATCGTCCCAAAGGAAAAGACCGCGCCATATTCGAGCAGGCGCTCGAGGATCACAAGTCCACGCCCAAAGTGGAAGACATCATCCGGTTCATGGAATTCAAGGATTCCAACCTCTCCCAAGAGGGGGCGACGGGGTTTGAGGACGTCAGCGTCTACGAGTACAGGGATCCGATCGAAAAAGCCCGGGTGAATACCAACACCCGGGCCGGCTGGATGGATGCCGGGGTCGCCGAAGGCGCCCTGGAGAAATTCCTGACCCTCAACACCCCCCAAAAAGTCGTCCTTCTTCCGGCCGGTCATCCCCAGAACGAATTCGTCAACCCGTTCGGCGCGAACTCCCCGGAGTACCCGGGAGCGGGGGAGCTGTCGAAGGACGATTTCACCGAATATTTCGACCGGCATTTAAAGGGGGCGGGGGAGGAAAAAGAAGAGCGCCGGATCATCTATTTCACCTATGTCGCCAACACCTGGAGGCAAACCTCCGTCTGGCCTCCGGAGGGGATCGTCAAGGAGACCTGGTATCTGGCGCCGGGAAATGGATTGTCATTGGATATGCCGGCCGATGCTCAAGGGAGTGATTCCTACTCGGTCGATTTCACCACGACGACCGGAAACGAGAACCGCTGGATGAGCCAGATGGGCATGCCCGTCACCTACGGTGACCGGAGAGACGAGGATAAAAAGCTGCTCACTTATACATCCCCTCCGCTGGCCGAGGATCTCGAGTTGACAGGGAGCCCGACGGTGACTCTTCACCTGGCTTCCACGCATGATGACGGGGCGTTTTATGTCTATCTCGAAGACGTGGGACCGGACGGCCGGGTTTCCTACCTGACCGAAGGGCTGCTCCGGGCGATCCACAGGAAGACGGCGGACCCGGCGACGGCGCCGTACGTTCCGCTCGGGGTGTATCACACTTACAAAAAGGACGACGCCCTGCCCCTTGTCCCCGGCGAGACGGCCGAGATCGCTATCACCATGTTCCCGATCTCGACGGTCTTCCAGAAAGGCCACTCCATCCGGATCGCGATCGCCGGCCACGACGAGGCGCTCAAGGACAGATACCCGAAGGAAGGCACGCCGGTCGTCACGGTCGAGCGGGACTCCACGCATCCGTCTCAGGTCTCGCTGCCCGTGATGCGCCGGAAATGAAAGAGGTCTATTGACGGCTCGACCTCTCTACACCCGGGCTCCGGAGTCAGGTATAATTAAAGGGGTTCATCCCATCATCAAGTTAAGAAAGCGAGGATAGCATGGCGATTCGAAGTTCATCCGCGGAATGGAAAGGCACTTTGAGGGAAGGCTCCGGCACCATGAAGGTGGGCAAGACCGGCTATGAGGGCCCGTTCACCTTCGCCTCGCGCTTTGAAACGGGCCCCGGGACTAACCCCGAGGAACTCGTCGGCGCGGCCCACGCCGGCTGCTTCTCGATGTTCCTGTCGGCGCTGCTGACCAAGGCGGGGTTCAAACCGACGCGCATCGCCACCACCGCCACGGTCCACCTGGGAGACGGCCCGACGATCACCTTGATCGAGCTGGACACGCAGGCCGAGGTCCCCAACCTGACGGAATCCGACCTGCAAAAGTACGCCGAGGACGCCAAGAAGGGCTGTCCCGTCTCGAAAGCGCTGGCCGGGGGGCCCGAGATCCGGCTGAAGGCCAGCCTGGTCAAGTAGCTAGTGGCGCGTCTCACAAATAACTTGGCTATGTCATAATCAATGGAAGACGCGCCTCCGCACTCTTTTATCAGGCGCTGATTCGTCAAGGGCCTCTTTGCCCGATCCTAGAACTTTTCAAACACCAGCACTTCTTCCAGCGATTTTTTTGGCGGCCTCGGCGGCCAGCTTTCAGGGATCCCGATCGGAATCGAACACATGATTTCATACTGGGCAGGAATCATGAGCACTTCTCTGAGGATGTCGAACGGGAACGCGTCCGTACAAAAGACGGATCCATAGCCCAAGGCCCGCGCTGCAATCATCAGGTTGCCGGCAGCCAGCGAGCCGTCTTTGATATTGTAGGCAGGATATTTCGAATTCGAATCCGTCAGTACGACAATGAACACCGGCGCAGCCAGGTAGCCTCCAAGATTCTTGGCCAAGTCGTCCTTGAGTTTCAAAGCTTCCTCGGGATCCAGCGACTTTCGCTCCTGATATTTTTGAAGGGTGCCCGAAACACAGGCCGTCAGCAGTCGGTCGAGTTTTGTTCGATCCTGAATCACCAGGAACTTCCAGGGTTGTTGGTTGCCCGAGGTGGGCGCCGAGTGAGCGATCTCAAGGATTTTTAGAATGTGTTCCTGGGGAATGGGGGTCGATTGAAAGTGCCTCACCGAGCGACGAGTCTTGAAGATGTCGAACAGATATTCCTGTTCTTTGCTGTAATTCATTTTGGACTGCGTACCCGAAGCAGGTTGATTCTTTTCTTGGGCAAGGCCACCCAATCCCAGGACGTAAGTGACCACCAGTATGAAAATAGTCCGTCTGCAAAACATAAAGCTTCTCCTCTGCAATTCTTTGAACGCGTTATCCAGACCAACGATTGCACAAAAATATTCACTTTGCAAGCGAAGCCAGGGCGGCCAAAAGTTTCCCAGAAAAAAGGGTTGAACCGTTTCCAAAGCCCTGACCGGTCCGGAGATCCGGCTGAAGGCCGGCCTTGTTAAGTAGCCCGCGATACTGCTTAAAGCCGTGTCTTTCTGAGTTCGGGTTGACAGCGGACTTGGCGTCCTGGTAGATTTAGTGGGGGGCGGAAGTTAAACCTGACCAGGGGGCACGGAAAATGAACGCTTTTTCCTCCCGCGCCTTCAGTCTGCAAACGCGGGCGTTCTATCCCTGGCTCTTTGCTCTGTTCCCTGCGGCTTTCCTGTATTCTCACAATATCGGAGAGACTCCCGCCAGGTCCTTATGGCTCCCCCTGGTCCTGTCGCTGGGCCTGGCCTTGCTCGTCTGGCTGGCGGCGCGCGCGGCGGCGCCGCAGGGCGGGAAAGCGTCGCTCATCACTTTGCTTTTTTGTATCATGTTCTTCACCTACGGCCATATCGGCCTTGGGCTGAAGTTCCCGTCTTGGATGGTTTTTCCCTGGGCGGCGGTCTTCCTGCTTGTCTCCGGGCTGGTCCTTTCGGCGCGCCGCGATTTCTCCGGTTGGGCCTCCGGACTTAATACCTTCGCTGCCTTCCTCATCATTTCGGTCGGAGCTCAAATCGCCTGGGCCCGGACGCATTCATCCGGCAACACCCCCCGGCTGACCCAGCTTTACCAAGATGCCAGATTATCCGCCGCGAAGCCCGACCTCGAGAACTTTCCAGACGTCTATTACCTGATTGTGGACCGCTACGCCAACGGAAAAGTCCTCAAGGAGGAATTCGGCTTCGACAACCGCGAATTCCTAGATTTCCTTTGGGCGAAGGGCTTCTATGTCGCCGACGAAAGCCGGTGCAATTACCCTCAAACCCATATGTCCCTGGCCAGCTCGCTCAATATGGACTATATCGACCGGGCGCGGGGGGAACGATCCGTCGGCCCGTCGTTCATTTATCGGATTTTGAAGGATTCCCGGGTTTTGCGTTTATTCAAGTCCTTGGGTTACACTTTCATCCAACTGGGCTCCTGGTTCGAGGGTACCGCGTTCAACCCGTATGCGGACCTCAATCTGGAAGGGAGCGGGGTCCTCCGCTTCTCGAACGATTTTTTCTTTAAGTTCATCCGCACCACCGCCCTTTGCCCGCTGACCGTGGCGCGCCTTTATGGTCCGCGCCAACGGCTCCGGATTCTGCAGCAGCTCGATGAATTGGAGAGAATGCCATCCCGGAAAAGCCCCAAGTTTGTCTTTGCCCATCTCCTGATCACGCACATGCCCTATGTCTTTGGTCCCAACGGCGAGGAGTCGGATGTCCGAGACCCAGAGAAGAGTTTCACCTATATCGACCAGGTGCGTTACGCCAACACCCGACTCTCTCGGCTCATCGATATTCTTATCTCGGGCTCATCGCACCCCCCCATCATTGTCCTCCAATCGGACGAAGGCCCCAAGCCAGGCCGACCCGCCGTGCTGGTCAAAGGAAAGAGGCGGAAACCCACCCGGAGCGCCAGGACGGAAACGGAGGCACAGAATCGGGTCCACCACCCGATCCTGAACGCCATGGCGTTCCCGGGCGTTGATACGAAAGTCCTCTATCCTTCGATTTCGCCCGTCAATACGTTCCGCGTGCTGTTCAACCTGTACTTCCGCGCCCGCTACGCTCTTCTTCCCGACCGCACCTGCGATCCATCAAAGAACGCGGACTTCGGGGATCTGATCGAATCGGATGAATAGGGCGGACCGGTGTTGACAGGGATTATGATTATTCTTTCGACACGAAGAATTGCTGCACCTTGCCGTCCGGGGTGCGGTACATCGTTCCCTTAAGGACGCCGGTGGCGAAGGTGAATCGCGTCCGCGAGACCTCCATCCCGCCGCGCTCGGAGGTCGATTCGACATCCACCTTGGTCGGCTCGCCGTAGGGCTTGAGCCTCTCGGATGCGCCCTGGAGTTTCTTGTCGGTGAGGAACCAGTCGAACTCGGCGCCGAGCATCGACCGGTCGACCTTGCCTTCCTGGAAAGCCTTGAGCATCAGCTTGTGCGCCTCGGCAGCCGTTAGACCCGTGATGGCCGGAACGGAAGTCGTCGAAGCCGGGTTCATGGCCTCCACAAGCTTATTAAAGATGGCGCTCACTTCTCCGCTGTCATAGTTGGAGAGAAGAACCGCCGCCGACCGGGTGCCGGGAACAGTCGTGTTCATCGCCACAAACCCCGCTACGGCTCCCCCGTGCGAGAGCACGGTCCTGGCGTTGCGGATGGACCAGCTCAGACCGCAGCCATAGAAGCTCGTCCGCCCGTCGGAGAGAAGGCGGGGAGTTGTCATCAGAGTATAGGAAGCCGGGTTGATAACCTTGCCGCTGACAAGCGCCAGATCCCAAGTCGCCAGGTCGGATCCTGTCGAGTAGATCGCGCCCGCGCTGCCGATCCAGCCTTTGGCTTCGTTGGTCGCAGGTTCCGGTTTGCTTAAAGCAAATGTTGTGTAACCCCGGGCGATCCCCGCCTGGTTCGGGTCGGGCTCGTAGAGAGTGTGGTTCATTCCCAGCGGCTTGAGGATCTCCTCCGCCAGGAATTTGCCGAAAGGCCGGCCGCTGACCTTTTCGACGACGCGGCCGAGGATGATAAAACCGGTGTTGCTGTAGGAATAACGGCTTCCCGGCTCGAAATCCAGCTTGCCGCCCGCATACTCTTTTATGAGGTCGTCCGGCTGGATTTCCTTGAGCATGCGGCGATCGGTGAAGTCGAGGGGGTAATAGTCCGGGTATCCCGAAACGTGGTTCATCAGGTCGAGGAGTGAAATGTCGGAGGCGCGGGTGAGCCCGGGATAGTACTTGGCCACCTTGTCGTTGACCGAAAGTTTCCCGGCTTCGGCCAGCTTCAGAATGCAGGCGCAGGTAAACTGTTTGGTGACCGAGCCGATGGCGAACGGTGTCTCCGGGGACGCCGGGGTTCCATCCAGGGCGCTCAGGCCGTAGCCCTTGGCGAGGACGATCTTGCCGTCGATCATGAGCGCGACCGACAGGCCGACGAGACCCTTGGCTTTAAGCTCTCCGGCGATGAAACCGTCTAGGGCCTGGATATCCGGCGCGGCCGCCTTGGTTTGGGCTTGGGGGACCGCTGCAGCGACCGGCTGAAGTCCGGCACATAGGACGGTCAGCAATACGCCCAGAATAAGGATTCGGTGTTTGTTCATTTTTACCTCCAACGCGTCGGGATCACAATCCGGTTTCTAGGACTGGAATCGAGCTGGCCTAAAAAATACATGCCCAAGAATATTAACCGCATGCGAAAATGTCAATTGAATCGGCGGATTCGTCGTTCGGCGTCAACTCGCCGCAGAGCGGCCAATGGCCATGATGGTCAGGTCGTCTCCGGCGGGGACATCCTTCTGGAAAGCCGCAAGGTCTTTCAGGCATGTCTTGATCAAGTCTTGAGGAAAGCTCGTCTGCTGCTCCTTGACGAACTCTCGGAGGCGTTCGGCTCCGTACATCTGACCGCTGCGGTCTCGGGCTTCCGAAAGCCCATCCGTATAGAGAAGAATCGTCTGTCCGGGCTCAACACAAAACCGGCTCGTGGCGAAGGTCAAATCGCAAAAGGCACCCAGGGGTAAACCTGTTGGGTCGATCGAAAGGACCTCACCGCGTCCGATGAGGAGTGGGGGAGGATGGCCGGCGTTGCAGACTTCGACCTCGCCCGATACGCTCGCTCTCCCGCAGACAAGGGTGGCGTAATGTGTCGGCAGGGTGCTCTCACAAAAGACCCGGCTGGCCCGCTCGACAAGCTCCCGGAGGGAAAGTCCCATCGGGATCAAGGTCCGAAACATAGCCTGAAGATGGACCATCAACATCGACGCCGCGACGCCTTTGCCGGCCACATCGCCCAGGATGAAATAGAAGCCGGCGCGCTCCGCCCTTATCAGGTCGCAATAATCTCCGCTGACAATGCCGGCGGGCTTATAATGATAAGCCGCTTCCCAGAGGCCGGAATGAAGATGCGGATCGGGCAGCAGGCCTTTCTGTATGGCGGCCGCCAGTTCGAGGTCCATCTCCAGGGCGCGCTGCTGATTGGGCGTGAGATGGTCAAGGCACAAACGGGTTAGGGGATCGGTGATGAGCCTTTCCGTCTCAATGGGTTCATGGCAAACCTCGCACAGGCCGTACGATCCCGTTTCCATTCGGGCGAGGGCGGCGTCGACTTCATGGATCAGGTTCCTGACCTGATGGCTTTCCCCGGTCACCGAAACGGCTTGTTCCAACCGGAGTCGTCGATCGAGGAGCTGCTGCCGAAGGATAAAGTCAGCGGGTGCCGCCATTGTCGTGCCTCCTGTGGCTATGGAGCCATGAATATTCTAGGGGAGTCAGCCAGGGCTGTCCAGCCGCCGTCCCATCCATTTCGCCCTGGGCGACTGTCGCTGTCAAATTGAGTTCGAATCGTGTCAGGGAAACGCATAACCCCTGACCTCTTGACCTCGGCCGGCACAAAACGTATCCTTGCCCTCGTGACCAGGAGGGAATCCATGCTCAACATCAGTCGTCCTGCTCGGCTTTTTATATTGATCCTCGGCGTCGCGGTGGTCATCGCCGCGGTGCCTCAGTCCAAGGTCAAGAACCCCTATGCCCCGGACACCCCGGAGCCGGGTTCGGTCGAGGCCATCGCCAAGTTCACGACCGAGGCCCGCTTCAGCAACCCGTGGGTGGCCTACGTGCCGGCTTCGGAGACCGTCGTCTCGCCGACAAAGTTCCTCGGACACGTCGTCGGGGCCGAAGGGGAGCTTTCTTCGACCTCACAGATCTACGGCTACTTCCGCAAGCTCGCCGAGACCTCGCCCCGTGTCCGCGTCGAGACGATCGGCCGGACCGAAGAGGGGAGGGACATCCTCCTGGTCGTTGTCGCCGACGAGGCCGGCATCCGCGACTTGGCGAGGCTCAAAGCGGCGACGGCCGCCCTGTCCGACCCGAGGAAGACTTCTCCCGGAGCCGCCGAGGCTTTGATCGCCTCATCCCGTCCGGTCTATTACTTTAACGCCGGACTCCATTCGACCGAGACCGGCAGTCCCGAGATGGTCATGGAGCTGGCTTACCGCCTGGCCGTCTCCGAGCAGCCGATGATCCGCAGGATACGGAGCGAAACCCTCGTCCTCATCAACCCGGTTTCCGAGCCCGACGGCCGCGACAAGCAGGTCGAGTGGTTTTACCGCTATCTCAGGGGCCAGACGGATTGGGACAACCTGCCGCCGCTTTCCCCACCCTACTGGGGGTTCTATGTTTTCCATGACAACAACCGCGACTCGCATCAAGAGGCGCTGGAGCTGTCGCGGGCCGTCAGCCGGATGTTCTTCGATTACCATCCGATGGTCGTCCATGACCTCCACGAGTCCATCCCGCTTCTCCAGACCTGGAACGGCACCGGGCCCTTCAACGCCAACCTCGACCCCATCCTTCTCAGCGAATGGTTCGCCCTGTCCCTGGCCGAGGTCGGGGCGTTGACCTCGGCCGGCATGCCCGGCGTCTGGACATGGGGTTTCAGCGACGGCTGGGAGCACGTTTTCCTGGATTCGATCGGCGTCAACCACAACAGCATCGGCCGCGGCTACGAAACTTTCGGCAACGCCACGGCCGAGACCGTCGAGCGCGTCCTCCGGCCGAACGAGGAACGCTACGCCGGGCGTCCGGTCACGAGCCAGGAGTGGTATCGGCCGATGCCTCCGCCGCGCAAGTTCCGCTGGTCCCTCCGGAACAACACGAACTATATGGAGAGCGGCTGCCTGGCCGCCCTCGACTACATGGCCAAGAATGCCAAGGAGATGCTCCGAGATTTCTACCGCAAGAGCTATAACTCCTGGCAGAAGGGGGTCAAGGGCAGCCCCTTCGCCTTCGCCATTCCCGGCGACCAGGGGGACCGCCGCCGGGTCGCCGAGATGATCGATCTCCTCTTGAGGCACGGCATCGAGGTCGGGCAGGCGTTGACAGCCTTCAAGGTCGCGGACGGGGAGTTTGCCGCCGGAACCTACGTCGTGCGTCTCGACCAGCCGTACAGGAACTACGCCGTTGATCTGCTCACCCCCCAGGTCTTCCCGCCCGACGCTGCTTACGAACCCTATGATGACGTGTCCTGGTCACTGCCCATCCACTTCGGCTTGGACGCGAAAAGAATTGATGACGCTAAGATCACGGAAGTTCCGCTCACGGCTCTCAAGGGGGACAGCAAAGTCCAAGGTAATGTCAGCGGGACGGGCCCCATCTATCTGCTCAAGGACACCGGCCAGGAGGGGCTGCTGGCGCTCCGCGCCCGCTTGGCCGCCTTCCGCGTCGAGATCGCCGAAAAAGCGTTCAAGTCCGGCGACAAGGATTTCCCGGCCGGATCATGGATCCTGCCCGATCAAAAAGGCCTGGCCGATGCCCTGAAGCGGGCCGCCGCCGAGCTGGCCGTGGATATCGAGAGCGCGCCCGCTTCCCCCGACGTTCCCCGCCACGAATCAAAAGTCCCGCGCCTGGCCGTCTGGCACACCTGGGCCGACACCGAGGCGGTCGGTTGGATCCGCTATATCTTCGACCGGGAGAAGATCACGTACACCTATATCCGAGACGACGATATCCGAGCCGGCGGACTCCGCGATAAGTTCGATATCATCCTTTTCGGCCATAACTCCCTTGACCTTCAGAGCCAGATCCAGGGGATCGACAAGAAATTCGGGCCGATGGCCTATTCCAAGACCAAAGATTACCCCAGCCTGGGCGTCCCTGATTCCTCTGAGGATATAACCGGAGGGATCGGCTGGGCGGGCATGGTCAACCTCGAAAAATATCTTTTGGAGGGCGGGATCCTCATCACTCTCGGCAACGGCTCGGCGCTCGCCCTGGACGGCGGGCTCGTGCGTGACATCTCCCGTAAGTCAGGCACGTTTTTCACACCGGGCTCCGAGCTCAAGGTCAAATTCTTAAAGCCCGACCATCCGCTGGCCTACGGCTTCACCGAGGTCACTTCGGTCTTCCGGACGTGGCTGCCGGTCTATGATATCGCGAGGCCGGGGCGCACCGGAGTCGTTCTCCAGTGGGGGACGAAGCTCAGGAAAGAGGACAGGGAGGAGGAGGCGCCCGAGCTCTCGCTGACAAAAGAGGAAAAGGAAGCGAGAGAAAAGGCCAAAAAGGACGAGGTCAAAATGCTGGTCAGCGGCGCGCTCAAGGGCGAGGATGATCTCGAAGGCCGGCCCGCCGTCCTTGACCTTCCGGCGGGCAAGGGGAGGGTCATCGCCTTCAACTTCAACCCGCTCCACCGGGACCTCAACCGCTCGGATCACCGGTTCCTCTGGAACGCGCTCCTTAACTGGAACGCTTTGCCTCAGGGAGGAAAATAGCGGCCTTTAACCCGGACTTTTTATGAAATGCGTGCCTAGGCCGAGGGGATGAACGGCGAACAAGCTTCAGATATTCCCTCTCCCTGGATGGGAGAGGGCGGGGGAGAGGGGGATTGTCAAAAGATACCTCCTCTATCCCCTCCCGCCAGGGGCGGAGGAATATTGTTTGCGTTATTTGTTAATAGATTAGGTTAGCTGGGAGGAGGGGGATTTATTAAGGAAGTGGGCATGTTCGGAGGAATAGGGTTGAAGATCCGCCGGATTGAAAGTCTGGCCGTCCCTTTATTGGTTCATATGATGTTCGGTCTGACCTTGGCGGTTGCCGGCGAATTGCGCCGGCCGCCCGCGCCCCTCTATCGTGACCCCGTCTTTGACGGCGCCGCCGACCCCTC
>Ga0102851_10000909_pt1 | contig 16025 bp, 17 predicted proteins | sample Mud3Dept3metaG_FD_79558 | JGI IMG/M metagenome (GOLD analysis project Ga0102851, IMG submission 79558) | Freshwater wetland microbial communities from Ohio, USA, analyzing the effect of biotic and abiotic controls - Mud 3 Core 4 Depth 3... | ecosystem: Environmental > Aquatic > Freshwater >... | reverse complement strand
TCCCGGGCGACGGCGTGAACTTCTCGGGATCTTCCGCGTTGACCCGGCACTCGATGCTGTGCCCGGTGACCTTGATCTCGTCCTGGGTGAAGGAAAGCGGCAGCCCGGCGGCGACCCGGATCTGTTCCTTGACGAGGTCCACGCCCGTGACCATTTCCGTCACGGGGTGCTCGACCTGGATCCGGGTGTTCATCTCCATGAAGTAGAAATTGCGATTCTCATCCATGAGAAACTCGATCGTCCCCGCGTTCCGGTACTTGACGGACCGCGCCAGGGCAACGGCCATGTCCCCCATCTGTTTCCTGAGGGGCCCGTCCACGATCACCGACGGCGCCTCCTCGATGAGCTTCTGATGTCTGCGCTGGATCGAGCACTCCCGTTCTCCGAGCGAGACCGTGGTCCCCTTGTCATCGGCGATGATCTGCACCTCGATGTGGCGAGGCATGGTGATGTACTTCTCGACATACACGTCGGCATTGCCGAACGCGGCAAGGGCCTCGGACTGGGCCATTACGAATGCGGACGCGAACTCGGATTCCTCCATGACCACCCGCATGCCCTTCCCGCCTCCGCCCGCCACGGCCTTGATGATGACCGGAAATCCCAGCTCCCGGGACAGTGCCACCGCGTCGGCCTCCTCGGTAATGACCCCTTCGCTCCCCGGGAGGATGGGCACTCCGGCTTTCTTGGCGGTCTCGCGGGCGCGGGCCTTATCCCCCATCAGCTTGATGCTCTCCGGGCTCGGACCGATGAACTTGATCCCCGCGGAGTTGCAGACCTCGGCAAAGCTCGCGTTCTCCGCGAGGAACCCGTAGCCGGGATGGATCGCCTCGGCGTCGGTTATCTCCGCTGCACTGATGATGCTCGGCACATGCAGATAACTGTCAGCGCTCTTGGGGGGGCCGATGCAGACGCTCTGGTCGGCAAAGCGGACGTGCAGCGAATGGGCGTCAGCCGTGGAGTGCACGGCCACGGTCTTAATGCCCATCTCCTTGCACGCACGGATGATGCGAAGCGCGATCTCACCGCGGTTGGCTATCAGTATTTTCTTGAACACGAAGACACCTCACGCAGCAATCCCAGGTTCGTCGTTCGAATAGGCCGTTACGCCGGTTCGATCGTAAAGAGGGGCTGACCGTATTCCACGGGCTGTCCGTTCTCAACGAGGGCTTGGACGACCTTGCCTGCCGTCTCTGATTCGATCTCGTTCATGAGCTTCATGGCCTCGATGATGCAAAGGACCTGACCTTTTTTCACCGTATCGCCGACCTCCACATAAGGTGGTTTGTCGGGCGAGCTGGAACGATAGAACGTACCGACGATCGGCGAGGTCACCTTGACCTGGTTGAGCGGGGCCGCCGCGGGAGCCTGCGGCTTCTCGACAGCGGGCCGTTCGGGCTCAGAGACCGTCGGTGCGATGATCGCGGCGGGCGGGTATTCCATGCGCGGCATGGCTGGATGGAACGTCACGTCGCCGCCCTTCCGGAGCCTGACCTTCACGCCGGAACGCTCGATCTCCAGTTCGGAGATGTCGGTGTTCTTCAGCATCTCGATGAGTTCCTTCAGCTCTTTGAGGTTCATGACCGCTCCTTTTCATGACCTGCCGGGACCACTGGCGCCGCGGGAACGGTGCCTGCGGCCCCGCGGTCGGTCGACGATGCTATCACTGCTTTACCCGCTCGATGAATGTACCGGTGCGGGTATCGATCTTGACGATGTCGCCCTCGTTCAGGTAGAAGGGCACCTTCACCACCGCACCGGTCTCGAGCGTCGCGGGCTTGGACCCGCCGGATGCCGTATCGCCGCGCACGCCCGGGTCGGTCCGGGCGATCGCGAGTTCAACGAACATGGGGACATCGATGTTGATGGGCTGCCCCTTGAAATAGAGCACCTTGATCTCCATGTTCTCCTTGAGGTAGCTGATGCTGTCACCGAGCTGCTTCTCGCTCAGGGAGACCTGCTCGTAGCTGCTCGTGTCCATGAACACGCGATCCTTATCGGCGGCATAGAGGTACTGCATCGTTTTCTCTTCGAGCTCGGGAACATCCACCTTCTCGCCGGACCGGAAGGTCCGGTCGATGACGTTCCCGCTCTTCAGGCTCTTCATCTTGGTCCGGACGAATGCCCCGCCCTTGCCCGGCTTCACGTGCTGGAACTCGACAATGATGTACGGATCACCATCCAGTTCGATCTTCAGGCCGTTCCTGAACTCCGCTGTTGATACTGGCAATTCCTGACCCCTCCTTGCTCCTGTTAGTTATGACGGATGTTTACCTGGCTGCAAGTCCTGCGTCAGGCTGGTCAAGATCTGGCAGCCCTTCTCAGTCACCAGCACGATATCCTCGATCCGGACGCCGCCCCAGCCGGTGAGATAGACGCCCGGCTCCACGGTGACCACCATACCCTTCCTGATCCGCTCCTTGGACAGCGCCGAGAGCGACGGCCCTTCATGCACCATCAGGCCGATCCCGTGGCCGGTGGCATGGCCAAAATGCCTTCCGTGTCCGGCCTGTTCAATGACCGTCCTTGCCTGACGGTCCACATCCGCGCAGAGCGTGCCGGGTTTGATGGCCGACAGGGCGTTCTGCTGCGCCCTGAGCACGAGATCGTGGATCGACCGTTGACGCGGTGTGGGAGGTCCAATGCAGACGGTCCGGGTGATATCGCTGTAATAGCCGTTCGCCTCGGCACCGAAATCGAAGGTCACCAGGTCCCCGCGCCGGAGACGCCGGTCCGTGACCGACGCATGAGGCCGCGCGCCGTTCCTGCCTGATGCGACAATGATATCGAACGCGGCCCTCCGGGCCCCCTTTTCACGCATGAGCATTTCAAGCCGCAACCCCAGTTCCCGCTCGGTCACGCCCGGCCGGATGAAGGGACTGAGCTCCCGGAATGCTTCCTCCGCTCGCCGTATGGCCATCCGTATCCGTGCGAGCTCGGCAGCGTCTTTCTGCTGACGGAGTTCCGCCACAGGATCGCGAACTCCCTTGAGCCGCAGGTTCTGCTTTCTGAGCGCCTTGACGCGATCGAGCGTCATCGACGACTCGTCGAACCACACCTGCGCTGCACCGAGCCGTTCCGCTGCCTCCCTGACCGCAGAGGAATGGTCCTTCCTCTGGATCAGGATCAGCGTTCCCGGCGCCTCTGCGCGGGCCTGTTCCGCGTAACGGAAGTCCGTGACCAGGACCGGTCTTCCCTGCGCAACGAGCATACTGCCGGCAGAACCGGTGAAGCCCGACAGGTACCGCACGTTCTCCCGCTGCGTCACCAGCAGAGCGCCGATGCTCCGCTCCTCCAGGAGCCGCCGGAGCTTGGCGATGCGCGCAGGTTCCGGCCGTGCGGGTCTCATGTCCTTCCAGCGGCCTTGAGCGTATGGACGGCGGCACGAAGACCGAGCAGGTAGCTCTCGGGGCCGAAACCGGAGATCTGGCCCACCGCCACGCCGGAGATGAAGGAATGCCGCCGGAACTCCTCCCGGCGGTAGATGTTCGAGAGGTGCACCTCGATCGTAGGGATCCCCGTCGACGCGATGGCGTCGCGAAGGGCAACGCTCGTGTGGGTATAGGCGCCGGGATTGATCACGATGGCCTGATGCACGCCCAGAGCGTCCTGGACCTTCTGAACCAGCTCCCCTTCATGGTTCGACTGAAAGAACGCGATCTCCGCGCCGAGCTCCCGGGCCAGTTCGGCGAGGCGGGCATTGATCTCTCCAAGGGTGATCGTGCCGTAGATGTCCGGCTCCCGTTTCCCGAGAAGATTCAGGTTCGGTCCATGCATGACCAGAATGTTCATGATCCTCCCGTGGCGCCCCTTCAGCAGGAGCCGGAGGCCCCCTCTGAAGACCGCGACATCCCGCAGCACCGGGCAATCCTAAAAGCGCGCAGCGCCGCGGAAGCGACGGCTGCTAGAATTCCCCGACAGGTTTCGGGGCGTATAGCGGAGGCGGGATAAAATAAAAAACTGCCCGCGGCAGTTTTCGAAGCGTATGCGCCTGTTCCTGCGTACACTGTCAGAATTCTTTCAGCAGCTTCGGCGCCGACATCCTGAGGAGGAATCTGCCCTTGCCGAAATTCCCGTCGGGCCTGATGATCAGGACCATGAAGTACTCATCATTGAGGCGGCGAAGCATGATCATGGCCTTCTCCGCGATCACCGTCACTTCCCGGGTGGTACCGAGTTGGGAGGCCTGCGATCCCCGCTCGATTTCCTTGAGAAGGGTCGCATATTCGACCGTCATGGATTGGAGATCGAGGTCGTGAGAGAGTGAATACTCTTCGACCGGAATGCCATCCACGCCGACCACGAGCGCACCGATGGCGCCCTCGGTCCCGTGCACCACCTCTTTCAGGATGTCCGAAAAAGACATTATTCCTGTTTCTCCTTCATGATGTTCTTCAACCACGACTCAAGCCGGTCTATGGTCTCTTTTCTCCTGAGCGTGGCGGTCTGCGGTGCACGGGGAGCACCGGCATCGGGGGCCGGTTCCTGCGTCGCCTTCTTCGGCGGGAGTTCAGCAGCCTTCGGCTCCGAAGGTGCCAGCTGTTCCGGCAGCGGGGGGACGACCGACGGCGCGGCCGATGAGGCAGTCTCGGCTTCCGCAAAGATGTCCGTCGTCGGCGGGACATATTCGACCGGTCCGCCGGGAACAGAAGAGTACTGCTCCGCGGACGTGACCGGGGCTTCGGCGAGGGCCCTGAGATGCTCGAGCTTCTGCTGCAGTGCTTTGTTTTCCGGCCTCTCGGCCAGCATGCCCTGGTAGACCTCGATGGCCTTCTCATAAAAACCCTGCGAGATATAGAGTTCGGCAAGGGTGTTCGTGTTAAGGTCGTCGGTCCCCTCGTCGGACGCTTCGGTTCTGATCTCGGAGGGTGCAGCGGGTTCGACTGCCGACCATGATTCCGCAACCGGCTCTTCTGCGCCTGTCGTCTGCTCCGCGACCGGCTCGTTCAGGTCAAAGGTTGTCTCCGCAGGCGGTTCCGTCTCGACTAATGGTGTCGGCAGAGGCGCTGCCGGCGGCCGAGAAGTACTTCCCTCTGCAGAGGAAGACGCCGCAGGTCGTTCCAGCGGCTCCAGTTCGACAATGTCCTCAATGACCTCGGCCTCATCACGAACCGGCGGTGCAGGGGCCGCAGGTTGTGACGGCGAAGCCGCCGCGCGAACTGCCTTCAGCGACGGTGGTGGAGGCGGCGGTGCAGACGGCGCCTTCGCGGCCGCAGGAGGAGCCGGTGGTACCGTCGGAGAGAAAACTGTTTTGGCCGGTGCAGCCTTAGGCGCCAGGGGAGCCGCGACAGTGGGCTGGGGTTTCGCGGCGGGAGCCGCGGAAACCGCCCTCGGTCTGGGTATCCGTGAGGAAACGTCCTTGCCGGTTTCAAGGTCCGCCAGCAATGACATGACCTCTTTATCATCCGGGTTCAGGGCAAGCGCCGTCTTATATCGCTGAACAGCATCACTGGTCCTCCCCAGGAGCACATAGAGGTCACCCAGCTTTCGGTGCGCAAGAAGGTTGTCAGGAATGGCCTTAATGACCTCTTCCAGGTCCTTCTGTGCTCCGGCCAGATCGCCTTGTTCCATGAGCAGCCGTCCCAGGAACGACCGTGCCGTGACATAACCGGGATTGCTCTTGAGGCCGTCGCGCAGCACCTGGATGGCCATCTCAACGTTCCCCATTTTTTTATACTCTTCGGCAAGCGGCACAAAGAGCTTTGATTTGGGGTCCTTCGCAATCCGTTCTGTCAGTTTTTCTATTTCCGAGGTGTTTTTTTCCATGGTAGGGATGCGTTCGGTAAAATGAGTTAAAAAATTCTACCGAAATTGCCGTGGAAAGTCAAGTTAAAGCCCTTGATTTTTCTTGAGTTCTACAACCCTGTCCATGATCATGAAGGCAAGCTCGGTCTTCGCTCCGAGCGGCAGGTCCGTGACCGTTCCGGTGCGGTCGATCATGACTGCCGCATTCGTATCCGACGAAAAACCCGCGCCCGGCTGCGCGATGTCGTTCGCGACAATGAGGTCAAGGTTCTTGCGAAGGAGCTTTTCCCTGGCGTTCTCGACGACGTTCTCGGTCTCTGCCGCAAAGCCGACGAGGATCCGGTCCTCCTTCGCTGCACCCAGGCCTTGCAGGATATCATCGGTCCTTTCCAGCGTGATGATCGGTGCAACGTTCTCCTTCTTGATCTTCGTGCCCGACCTCTCCTTCGGACGGAAATCGGACACAGCGGCGGCCATGATGATGATCCGGCACCGTCGGGCGTGCTCCCGTACGGTCTGGCTCATCTCGGCCGCTGTGGTGACAGTATAGTGCGAGACGCCTTCCGGAGGAGCGAGATACGTCGGACCGGAAATGAGGGTCACCTCCGCGCCTCGGTCACGAGCTGCCGCTGCCAGCGCATACCCCATCTTTCCGCTGGAGGGATTGCTGATGAACCGCACTGCGTCGATCGCCTCTCGCGTCGGTCCCGCCGTGACCAGGACCGAGACCCCAGCGAGGTCTTTCGGCACAAGGACGGCGGCGGCGGCCTGCATGATCCGTTCCAGTGACGCAAGCCGTCCCTGTCCGCTTGTGCCGCAGGCGAGGACGCCCTCCTCCGGCTCCACGAACCGGACACCTGCGCTCTTCAGCGCGGTGATATTCCTCTGCAAGATGGGATTCCGGAACATGCGGTCGTTCATGGCAGGGGCCATGATGACCGGGCACGCGGCCGCCATGAGTGCCGTCGACAGGGCATCGTCGGCGATGCCTGACGCGGCCTTGCCGATGATATTTGCCGTTGCCGGCGCGACCAGGGCCAGGTCGATACCGTCGGTGACGGAGATGTGTCCCATCGGCCCCCATGTCCCTTCGGCAAACTCGTCGGCGAGCACCGGCGAACCGCTGAGCGCAGAGAAGGTCAACGGCGCCACAAAGCGCGTGGCGTTCCGGGTCATGACGACCCGCACTTCCGCCCCCAGTTCCCTGAGCCGCCGGAGCACGTCGACCGCCTTATAGGCCGCGATGCCCCCGCTCACTCCGAGCACCATGCGTCTGCCGGACAGCATGCCTGGACGCTCCGCCATTACTCTTCCGTATAGCCGGCGTCCTCGGTTCCTTCTTCCTCCGACGCCTCCGCTTTCTCCTCAGCCCCTTCCGCCTCGCCGGCCTCGCCTTCCTCCTCTTCGGACTGGGTCTCCGTGAGGTAGGCGGAAAGTTCCTTCCGGATCTCCTCTTCCTTGGCCGAGAGCTGCTCTTCCAACTTCTCCTGCTCCTTCCGCTTCCGGAGCTCCTCCCGTGCCACCTTTGCATCCTCGCCCACGATGATCTTGTAGGATCCGAGCAGGCTTTCCTCGAGCGCAACGGTGGTGTCCTTGATGGACCGGGACGTCACGAGCGGCGTCTCTCCGCCCGACAGCTCACGAACCCGCTGGGAAGCTATGTGCACGAGCCGGAACTTTGAATCGGCCATCTCGGGTCTGATCTCGATGGGAAGCGATATGATATCCTCTGCGTTCTTGGCCATTGTACACCTCCATAGATAGTTTATCGTAATAGTTCGTCGATCCAATTGGTCCTGAGCAATCTTGTGCGGCAGCGTTCGGCGATGACGATGGAGCGCAGTTCGGAGAGCGCCCGCTCGAAATCGCGGTTCACGACGATGTAATCGTACAGGGCATAGTCGCGGATCTCATCGGCGGCCCGCTGCATCCGCTTCCGGATCTCGTCCTCCCGGTCTGACCTCCGGTTCCGGAGGCGCTCCTCGAGGATGGACATCGAAGGGGGCATGATGAAGACGAAGATGGCCGCCGCGCAGTGTTCTTTGATTTGGCGCGCCCCCTGGGTGCCGATATCGAGGATGACGTCGATCCCTTCCCCGAGCATGTCATTGAGCACGCGCTTCGATGTTCCATACAGGTTTGCGTGCACCTCCGCATGCTCGGCGAAGTCGCCGGCCCCGACCATGTCCTTGAACCGCTCCGCGGTGATAAAGTAGTAATCCCGGCCGTCGACCTCGCCGGGCCGGGGCGTGCGGGTCGTGTACGAGACCGAGTGGGTCAGGTTCTCCAGGGAGTCCGTGATGCCTTTGCACAGCGTGGTCTTGCCGGCACCGGAGGGCGCCGACACAACGAACAGGATTCCTTCCCGCTGCATCATGCCCCCCCTCCTCCGAACAAGCGCCGGGGAATCGTTAGAGCGATCGCCATCGCGGTTCCGACGCTGCCGGAGTGGCATGTGCCGATAAGCATGTCCTCTCCGCGATTACTCAATGTTCTGGACCTGTTCCCGGATCTTTTCGAGCTCCGCCTTGATGTTCACCACCTGCAGAGATATGTCGGCATCCAGTGCCTTTGAGCCGATCGTGTTGACCTCGCGTCCCAGTTCCTGGAGCAGAAAATCGAGTTTCCGTCCCACAGGCTCAGCCCCGGTCCCTTCCATCAGCCTGCGGAACTGGCCCAGATGGCTCCCGAACCGGGTGATCTCCTCGGTCACATCGGTCCGCTCGGCGAGGATAGCGATCTCCTGGGCCACCCGCGCCGGGTCCGGCTGTTCCTTCAGGATCCTTTCCAGGGCATCGATCATCCGCTTCCGTGCCTGCTCAACGGTCCCGGGAACGCGAGCACTGATGGCGTTGATCCGCTCCTCGATGGCGGTGAGACGTCCGGCGATATCGCTCGCCAGCGTCTCCCCCTCCTGCTCCCGCATTGTCCTCAGCCCCGTCATGGCCTGGGCAAGGGCGCCTGCAAGCGCCGTCCAGACTCGCTCCGCGTCTTCGGTGACCTCCTCCCGGCTGATGATGTCGGGAAGGGCAGTGAGCAGCGCAAGGTCGATCTCGCCGGGAAGCGCGAACCGCGTCTTGAGTTCCCTGAGGGCGCCAATATATTGCTCTGCCCGGTCACCATCGACGGTGAAGCGGACGGAGCCCGCATCGGCGCCGCTCCGGGTAATGTAAACGTCGAAACGCCCCCGGGAGAAGGCATCCTGGACGGCCTTCCGGACGCGGGGTTCCAGTGCGGCAAGTCCGCGGGGCACCTTCACCTGCACATCGAGGTACCGATTGTTCACCGATCGCAGTTCGATGGCGAACATGCCGGCGGCCTCCTTGACCTCGCTCCGCCCGTATCCTGTCATGCTGCGCATCACGTGTTCATCCCCAGTCTTCCCCGCGCATCGAGATACTACACAGAGAACTGCTACCGGGCCGAGATGTCCTCTACGGCAACCGGAGCAAAATGGTACGTATGGATGTAGAGGTCCCACAGGAAGTGGACCTCTTCATCCCACGCGGTCTTGATCGTCATGGTGTGGCGCTGTTCGTCACGGTCGATGATGAAATCCTCGCTGTTCAGGGGAAGATCCAGTTCTTTTGCCCGCGCCACAAGATCGTTCCTGATCTCCACGTCCTTGAGCACCTGCGCGACGCTCGCCTTCGTATTCATGGTGTCCTTCATCCGCTCGTAATCGAGATAGACATCGAGGACCTTGAACCCCTCGTTGAACCCGATCGCCACCAACGCAAGCACTATCAGGACCTTCAGCTTGCTGACGCCGGCCACATTCCCCCTCATGCTCATGCCGCCCTCCTCGATTCGCTACTTGATCAGGCTCCCGATGCGCTCCCACCTGAGCCACCGGCCGTCGTTCCCATCCCAGGACCAATAGATGATGAGCGCCTTCCCAAGGATCTTGTCGTACTTCACAAATTTCCAGACCCTGCTGTCCTGACTGTTGTCGCGATTATCCCCCATCACAAACACGGACCGCGCAGGGACCAGCACCGGTCCGAAATCGACCCCCCCCTGGTCGCGGAGATACTGGATACGGTGCCTGACCTGCCCGAGCTGTTCATCGAACACCCGCGGCCAGCCTGAGGCCGGGTTCTGCGTGCCGGCATCGGCAGTGAGCGCTTCCGTGATCGGAACGGACTGGTCGTTGATCAGCAGAACGCCCTTCCGGATCTCGATCTTGTCGCCAGGCACTCCGATGATGCGCTTGATGAAGTTCTTGCTCTCGTCCTCAGGGAACTTGAAGACGATGATGTCCCCCCGCTGCGGCTCCTTCCCGGTGAAGAACCGCTTGTCCGTAAAGGGGATGCGGGGGCCGTAGATGAACTTGTTCACGAGCAGGTGATCGCCGATGGTCAGGGTCGGGATCATGGATCCCGAGGGGATCTTGAAGGCCTCGACCGCGAACTGCCGGATGAACAGCGCGACGACCGCGGCGATCAGGAACGGCTCGATCCATTCTTTGTAAAAGGACTTCTTCGTCTGTTTCTGGACTTCCTCGGACATCAGTCCTCCCTCTCCGGTATCGTGGGGATGCTCCCGATGCTCCTCAGGAGGAACATCCCCCAGATTCGCCCCTCGCGGTTGCTATTCCCCCACCTTGAGCACGGCGAGGAACGCTTCCTGCGGCAGCTCGATGCTGCCGATCTGCTTCATCTTCTTCTTGCCTTCCTTCTGTTTCTCCAGGAGCTTCCGCTTCCGGGTGATGTCGCCGCCGTAGCACTTCGCCGTCACATCCTTGCGCAGCGCACGAACGGTCTCGCGGGAGATGATCTTTGTCCCGATCGCGGCCTGAATGATGACCTCGTACATCTGCCGAGGAATGACCTCTTTGAGCTTCTCCGCGAGCTGCCTGCCGCGCAGGGCCGCCTTGTCCCGGTGCGTGATAAGCGAGAGCGCGTCCACCGGCTCGCTGTTCATGAGCATGTCCAACTTCACGAGGTCGGACTCGACGTAGCCCGACAGCTCGTAATCGAGCGACGCATAGCCCTTGGTGAGGGACTTCAGCCGGTCGTAAAAGTCCATGACGATCTCGTTGAGCGGCAGTTCATAGTGGATCTGTACGCGGTCCTTGGTGATGTAGTTGATGCCCTTCTGGATGCCGCGCCGCTCCTGGCAGAGCGCGATGAGCGCGCCCACATAGGTCTCCGGTGTGATAAGCGTGGCCTTGATGAACGGCTCCTCGATCTTCAGGATCTCCTGACTGCCCGGGAGCTTCGCCGGATTGTCGATGAGCACGATCTCGCCATTGGTCTTGGTCACCTTGTAGATCACGGTCGGTGCCGTGGGGATGAGGGAGAGCTTGAACTCCCGCTCGAGCCGCTCCTTGATGATGTCCATGTGCAGGAGTCCCAGGAACCCGCAGCGGAAGCCGAAGCCCAACGCCAGCGACGTCTCCGGCTCGTAGGTGAACGATGAATCGTTCAGGCGGAGCTTCTCGAGCGCGTCCTTCAGGTCAGCATAGTCGTCGCTGACCGTCGGATAGAGGCCGGCGAAGACCATGGGCTTCACTTCCTTGTACCCGGGAAGCGGTTGTGCCGCTGGACTCGCGATATCGGTGATGGTATCGCCGATCTTGGCGTCGGCCACGCGCTTGATGCCCGCGATGATGTAGCCCACCTCGCCCGGCGTAAGTTCGTTCTTCTGGTTCATCTTCGGGGTGAACACCCCCACGGACTGTACCTCGTGCGCTGCGCCCGTTGACCAGAGCTTGATCTTCTGGCCGGGACGGACCGTACCCTCCATGACCCGGACCAACACCACCACACCCTGGTAGGTGTCGTACCACGAGTCGAACAGGAGCGCCTTGAGCGGCGCATCGGGGTCCCCCGCCGGCGCAGGAATGTTCTTGATGACCGACTCCAGGATCTCCCTGGTGCCGATGCCCTCCTTGGCGCTTGCTGGGATGGCGCCGGAGGCGTCGAGGCCGATGATGTCCTCGATCTGGTGCTTCGCTTCCTCGACGTCGGCGCTCGGAAGGTCTATCTTATTGATGACCGGGATGACCTCGAGGTCGTGATCCAGGGCAAGGTACACGTTCGCCAGGGTCTGTGCCTCGACCCCCTGGGACGCGTCAACCACAAGCAGAGCACCCTCGCAGGCTGCCATGCTGCGCGACACTTCGTAGGTGAAATCGACGTGGCCCGGCGTATCGATTAGGTTCAGGACGTACTCCTGCCCATCGGAGGCCCTGTAGGTGAGACGCACGGCGTGTGCCTTGATGGTGATGCCGCGCTCCCGTTCAAGGTCCATGTCGTCCAGCACCTGGTCCCGGCCTGCCGCCGCCATCTCCCGGTCCGAAAGCGCCCCGGTGAACTCAAGTATCCGGTCGGCCAGAGTCGACTTGCCGTGGTCGATGTGGGCGATGATGCAGAAATTCCTGATATTCGTGCTCAGAATACTCTCCGGTGCGTGATGACCGTCGACGCACACGGCGGCGTCCGGTCATCATGCTTCGATCTTCTGTAATGCGACTGCAGCAGCTCCCACCATGCCGGCATCGTCGCCGAGCACGGAGGGGAGTATCTTTGTACGTTCCGCGGGGTATTCGAAGGCCCGCCTCCTGATCTCGTCGCGCGTAGCGTCGATGAAGAGGTCCCATGCGTCCCGGACCCCTCCTCCGATGACCACCATCTCGGGATTGAAGATGTTGATCAGGTTGGCGATCCCGATCCCGAGGGAGCGTCCCATGTCCTGCATGGCCCTGGCGGCGATAGGCTCGCCGCTCCGGGCGGCCTGATAGACCTGCTCCGACGTGATCCCCGTCGGGAGAGGAGCAGCCGCGTCCTGCTGAGACCAGATTTCCCCGAAGGTCATCACGATCCCGCGGCTTGATGCGTACATCTCCAGACAGCCGGTGTTGCCGCAGCCGCACGGCCTGCCGTCGGGGCTGATGGTCATATGACCGACCTCGCCCGCCATGCCGTCAGCGCCGTGCCAGATCCTGCCTCCCAGAATAATGCCCCCGCCCACGCCGGTGCCGAGCGTGAGGAAGATCATGCTCTTGATGCCGCTTCCCGCGCCCCGCCACTGTTCTCCAAGGGCTGCGGCATTGGCATCGTTCTCAATGATCACGGGTATCCCGAGTTCGAGCTCCAGCGTCTTCCGGAGCGGGAGGTTGTTCCAGTCCGGGAAGTTGGGTGACTTGACGACGACGCCGGTCTGCTCGTGGATCACGCCCGGCGCGCCAACGCCGACCGCAATGACCGTGCGTCCCAGCCGTCCCGCGTTCTCGCGCTGACGGTTGATGTTCCCGATCAGTTTGGCAATGACCTGTTCATGGCCGCCCGCGGCAACGGTGGCCTCTTTCTGCTTATCAAGAACGATCCCTTCGCGGTTCACCAGCGCTGTTCGCGTATTGGTCCCTCCGAGATCCACGCCGATGACCACGCGGTCCACCCTGCAGCCTCCCCGACCACTAACTGTTGATAAACCAAAGGATATTCGCGAGAAGACGGTATATTATCATAGTAAGCTACAAATGGCAACAATATTATTCTTTTTTATCCGTATATCCAGATAGTTGGCGGAAGACCGGGGGTCAGCGGTTGAAGTAAATGAGGAATGCCCAATTCGCCAGAAACGCGGCCACTGTTCCCGTCCTGAACAGCGCCGCTTCGGCCACGGTGAGAGAGAATGAAAGCTTGGATCCGCGGAGTCCCGCCGATGTCTGAGCCAGACACAGCACGAGCACGGCGGTCAGCGCAAGGGGAACGGCCGGATTCATAAGGAACGCTGCTGTCAGGTCCCCGCCCGCAAGATACGCGACCGAGCGCGTCGCTCCGCAGGTGGGACAGGGTATGCCGCACAGCTGCTTAAACACGCAGGATGGCATAATGTCCAGCACGGGCAGGTACCGGGCGGCAGCGAGCACAAGGACTGCGATCACGCCGTAGATGATGCCGAGGTCAATGGAGTCGGTCGGCCGTTTTTCCAGGGTCAGATGCATGCCGTCGTTCGCCGATCAATGATAAGGCTGGTACAGCCTGTTCCCCTGATTCCTGAAGCCCCCGAACCTACTTCCACGGCTGATAGGGCATGGTGCCGAAGGACGCCGCCACTGTTCCCAACACGAGGAGCGAGAACAGAACGGCCGCTGCGCAGCACAGGACCAGAGGGAACAGGACGGCGAACCCCGCCTTTCCGCCGCTCGTCCCGTGTGCCTCCTTGAGACCGATGATGGCCAGGACGACGGTCCAGAGAATGGAGAGAACGCCGCCGCAGAACGGAATCGCCAGGAAGATGTTCGCACCGTAACCGTAGGCCACGACCCGGAACGTTGCTTCAAAACCATTCTGGGCGCCGCGAACCAGCAGGAGAAGAAGATGGAGTAAGCCCGTCCAGACAAATAGTCCCGCGATGATGAGAAACGGCGTGCAGACAGCCGTGATGACCATCCCGCTGCCGCTGAACAGGTCCACGCCGGCGGGCTCCGTCACTTGTGACGGGAGAAACCCCGGCGAGGCGTCATGGAGCAGGATCTGCCCGACATAGAACAGCATGATACCCGTCATGCCCGTGATCAGAGCATACAGCATGGGGTTGGTAAGACCGCCGGTCACGTTCATTCTCCGGAAGAACTCGGATGGACTGAACAGGGATTCCCTGAGTGTGGTCACCAGCCCGCCGAAGGTCCATTGCGTCCCCTCTTCCTCCCAGGCGGTCTTCACGCGGCTGGTTCGCGGTGAGGTCGGCACGACAGCCGCAGAACCGCCGCAGAACTGACAGAATGCCTGGTTTTCAGCGATCTCTTTGCCGCAATGCGGACAGAACATGGGATCTCCTTGGTGCATGAGGGCGGACAACAGCGAACGTGCTGAATGTAACAAACACGGTACGGGATTGTCAACCGAAAAGGCGGACGCCGCTAGGCAGGACGGGCGCAGTCGGACGGATCGCCCTTGATCTTCTCGATGGCATGCGGAAGCGCGGGGAGGATCACTGCGAGGTTCTCCCGCACGGCACGGGGGCTGCCCGGGAGGTTCACGATCAGGGTCTGTTTCCGGATCCCGGCGACGGCGCGGGAGATCATTGCGTGGGGCGTCTTCCTGAGGCTCTCGGCGCGCATCGCCTCGGCCATGCCCGGCAGTTCCCGGTCAAGGACCTCGCGGGTTGCCTCGGGCGTCACGTCCCGCGGGGCGACACCGGTCCCGCCCGTCGTGAGGATCAGGTCAATCTCCCCTGAATCCGCAAGCCGCGACAGTTCGGTCGAGATGAGCTGCCGTTCGTCGGGAAGCACCGCGTAGTGGCGTACGTCGGATCCGATCACGGCGACCATTTCCCGGATGGCCCTTCCGCTTTCATCCTCCCGTTCCCCTTTCGCCCCCTTGTCGCTCAGGGTTATGATCGCTGTTCGTATCATGGTCGCTCGCCTCGCCGCACGGATGGCCGCCAGACTACTCCACTTCTCCGCCTACCGTGATCTCGGGGATCCTGAGCGTCGGCTGGGCGTCGCTCACCGGCGAACCCTGCCCGTCCTTGCCGCAGGTCCCGATGGAAAACCCGAGATCGGATCCGATAAGGTCGATGGACTGAAGGACCGCCGGGCCGTTGCCCACGAGCGTCGCGCCGCGCACCGGCTCGCCGATCCTGCCGTTCTCGATAAGGTAGCCTTCGCTCACCTCGAACACAAAGTCGCCGTTGACCGTGTTCACCTGGCCTCCGCCCATTTTCCGGACATAGAGGCCCTTCGGCGTGGACCTCAGGATATCCGCGGGGCGCGTCTCCCCCGGAAGGATCATCGTGTTCGTCATGCGGGGAATGGGCCGATGGCGGTAGGATTCCCTCCTGCCGTTGCCGGTCGAGCGTGCGCCGTCCTTCAAGGCAGTGAGCCGGTCGTACAGATAGGTCCTCAGGACGCCGCGCTCAACGAGGACCGTCCGCTGCGCCGGTGTGCCCTCGTCATCGACGAGGAAAGAACCGCGCCGGCCCGGCAGCGTTGCGTCATCAACGACGGTGATCAGCGGGGAAGCGATCTGCTGACCGATCTTGCCGGAGTACACGGACAGCCCCGATTGGGCAAGGTCCGCCTCCAGACCGTGGCCTACTGCCTCATGGATCATCGTCCCGCCCGCCTCCGATGACAGGACGACCGGCATCCTTCCGGCAGGTGCCTTCCGGGCCGCCAGCATCATCACCGCGCGGCGTGCGGCGCGCTCGGCTGCCGCATCGAGCGGCTCGCGCTCGAACAGCTCCATGCCGGTCAGACCGCCCACGGGCTCGTACCCCGTCTGGATGACACCGTTTCCGGCTGCGACCACATGGACCAAGGCGGT
>Ga0102851_10000908_pt1 | contig 16027 bp, 9 predicted proteins | sample Mud3Dept3metaG_FD_79558 | JGI IMG/M metagenome (GOLD analysis project Ga0102851, IMG submission 79558) | Freshwater wetland microbial communities from Ohio, USA, analyzing the effect of biotic and abiotic controls - Mud 3 Core 4 Depth 3... | ecosystem: Environmental > Aquatic > Freshwater >... | reverse complement strand
GGTGTGCGAGCGCACATATACCGCGCCGATGTCGCCGGGCTGCGCACGATAGGCTGCGTCGGCCTGGATCTGCACCCGGTAGGTGCGCCCCGACATGTTGAAATCGTTCACGTACAACGCGCCCATTGTGCTTTGCAGAGCATCAAAGAGGTCCGAGACCGGCACGCCGAGCGCCATCGCCTGCTCGAGATTGGCTTCCACGAAAAGTTGCGGTACGGTCGGGCGGAAAAAGGTGTTGATGCCCTGCAGTTGCGGATGGTCGGCCAGCGCAGCCGTAAACGTCTGCACGACCTGCGCAAGCCGCCGCGCGTCCGAGTCGGCGCGTGCCTGCACATAGAGCTCGAACCCGCCGGCGGTACCGAGGCCGCGGATCGCGGGTGGATTGAAGCCGAGCACGATGCCGTCGGGGAAGGTCATACCCATGCGCGATATTTCGGCGGCGAGCGCGGGGGCCGTTTTTTGGCGCTCGTCCCAGTGCTTGAGCAGGATAAAGCTCGTGCCTGCGTTCGGCTTGTTGCCGCCTCCGATGATGTCACGGCCCGGGGCGACGAACATGTGGTTGATCGCCGGGTCCGTCGCGAGCCGCTGCTGGAACTGTGCGCCCGTCGCGGCGGTACGCTGCAGCGTTGCGCCATCCGGAAGCATGATCGCGGTGATGAGATAGCCCTGATCCTCGGGTGGAACAAAGCTCGTCGGGACCCGTGCGAAAAGCAGCACCGTGAGGGCGAGCATGCCCGCGAACGCGAGTCCGCTCCAAAGGCGCCGCTGCAACGCGGAGTTGACCATCCACAGGAAGCCCGCCGTGAGCCTCGCGAAGCCCACGTTAAAGGGCCGGAACAGGCGCGACTCGTGCTCGCCCGGCTTCAGCAGCAGCGCGCACAGCGCCGGGGTCAGCGTGAGCGCCGTCAGGCCCGACAGCAGAACCGCAACCGCCACCGTCACCGCGAACTGCTTGTAGAGCTGGCCGGCGATCCCGCCCAGGAACGCCACCGGAATGAACACTGCGGAGAGCACGAGCACGATCGCGAGCACCGCGCCTGACACTTCGTGCATCGACTCGATCGCCGCCTGTTTCGCCGCCATTTTCTGCTCGCGCATCAGGCGCTCGACGTTTTCCAGCACGACGATCGCATCGTCGACCACGATCCCCACCGCGAGTACCATGGCGAAGAGCGTCAGCGTATTGATGGAAAAACCGAGCGCCAAAAGTCCGCCGAACGTGCCGATGAGCGATACCGGCACTGCGATCATCGGAATGAGAGTCGCGCGCCAATGCTGCAGAAACACGAACACGACCAGCAACACGAGCACCGCGGCTTCGGCGAGCGTTATCACCACTTCCCGGATTGAGGCCCGCACGACGTGCGTGGTGTCGAATGGAATGAGATAGTCCATCCCCGGGGGAAAGGCGCCCTTGAGCTCCGCGATGCGGGCTTTGAGGGCGGCGGCGACGTCAAGCGCATTCGCTCCGGTTTGCAGGAACACGGCCATGCCCACCGAAGGCTTGCCGTTTACCGTGGCGGACGTATCGTAACTCTGGGCGCCGAGTTCCACGCGCGCGACATCGCTGATCCGCAATACCCCGTCCGGCCCGCCCGCGCGCACCACGATGTTGCCGAACTGCTCGGGCGTGACGAGCCGGCCCCGCGCGATGACGGTGTAGGTGAGCGCCTGTCCGGCGGGCGCGGGCTCCGCGCCGATCCGGCCCGCCGCATACTGCTGGTTCTGCGCGCGGATCGCGGTCGCAATGTCGGTGGGTGTCACGCCCAGGCGCGCCATCCTGTCCGGCTGCAGCCAGACGCGCATCGAATAGCCCGAGCCGAAAAGCAGGACGTCGCCGATACCGGGAAGCCGCTTGATCTCGTCGATCAGGTTGACCGTGGCGTAGTCGGCCATGGACACGGTACTGTGTTGCCCCGTGGCCGAAAAGAGACCGATCACGAGCAGGATGTCGTTCGAGCGTTTCTGCACGATCACCCCGTTACGCCGCACTTCCTCCGGAAGTCTCGGCAGCGCGACCTGCACGCGGTTGTTGAGTTGAAATACGGCGGTGTCCACGTTGGTGCCGACCTCGAACGTCGCGGTGATCGCGACCGTGCCGTCTGCCGCCGCGCTCGAGTTGAAGTAAATCATCTTCTCGACGCCGGACAGCTGTTCTTCGATCGGCGCGGCGACGGTTTTGGCGAGGGTCTCGGCGCTTGCGCCCGGATAGGCCGCGGTGATCGTCACGGTCGGCGGCGCGATCTCCGGATATTGCGCGATCGGCAGTATCTGCGAGGCGATGAGACCGGCGAGCGTGATGATGATCGCGATAACGCTGGCGAATATGGGGCGCTCGATGAAGAAGCGCGAGAAATTACCCATGGCGATTCGCGGTTCAGCGCGCCGCGGCGGGCGGGTGGGGCTGAACGAGGGCGCCGGGCCGCAGCTTCATGAGATTATCGACGATCACGGCGTCGCCCGGCTTGAGGCCGCCCGTCACGATCCAGTCGCCGCCGATCCAGTTCGCCGTCTGCACGGGTCTCATCGTCGCCTTGCCGTCGGCTTCGGCTATCCACACCATGCGCGCCTGTTCGGTTTGCATCACTGCGGCTTGCGGCACCAGAAAAGCTTCCTGCTCACCGGCGAAAATCTGGACTTTGGCGAACTGTCCCGGCAGCCATTTGAGCGCGGGATTCGCAAACTCGGCGCGCAGCTGCACCGTGCCCAGCTTCGGATCCACTGCGGAGCCCGTGAAATTGAGCCGGCCATTCCTGGCGGCGACACTTCCTGCGCCACTGCCGGTGTCGTTGAGCAGCGTGACCTGCATGCGTTTCTCCGCGCCGCGGATGCGTTCGAAGTCAGACATGGCAAGCGAGAAGCGAACCCAGATCGGATTCACCTGCGTAAGCGTAGTGAGCAGACTGGATTCGGTGTTCGCCGTGACGAGGCTGCCTTCGGAGCGCAGCGCACGCCCGGCAATGCCGCCGATCGGCGCCTTGACGTTCGTATAGGAAAGATTGAGCTCGGCCTCGGCGAGCCGCGCCTGCGCGCCCTCGATTGCTGCGGCGGATTGCTTGAGCGCCGACAGCGTGTCGTCATATTCGCGCTGGCTGATCGCTTTGCCCGCGGCGAGCGATTTCAGGCGCTCGGATTCGCGCTGGGCCTGCTCCTGGCGTGCGCGCTCCTGCGCGAGCGCGGCGTTCGCCTGTGCGACGGCAATCTGGTAAGGCGCGCGGTCGATCACGAACAGCACGGCGCCCGCGTTTACAGGCGCGCCTTCGGCGTACAGGCGCTTCTCGACAATTCCGGTGACGCGCGCGCGGATCTCGACCTCGCGCGAGCCTTCCGCCTGGCCGACGGCTTCAAGTGAAATCGGCACGCGTTGCAGTTCCATCCGCTGCACGGTGACCGGAAGCGCAGGCGGACCCGCCGCCGGGCCTTGCGAAGCGGGATCCGCCGGTTGCTTGCTGCAGGCAAAAAGGAACATGACAAGGCTCGCGCACAACAGCTGGCGCGTACGCGCGCAGACACCGTACGCACGTTTTTCAGCAGGCAGGCGGAGGTTCATACGGAGAGTGGGACCGGAATGTGGACGCAGGAAGGCGCTATTATAGGCAATCCCGGCTGTTATCGCTGCGCCCCCTCTTCCAGGCAAGACTCAGGCATGCACCGCAGATCATGGCCGCGCACGTCGCAGGACGCCGCGCGCGTTTCATATTTATGTGACGACCAGTCCTTTCTCGATGGCATAGGCCGTGAGCGCGGCGGCATTGCGGATGCCGAGTTTTGCCATCAGCGTGGCGCGGTGTTTTTCGACGGTTTTCACGCTCAGGAACAGAAATTCAGCAATTTCCTTGTTCGATTTTCCTTCGGCCACCAGTTTCAGCACTTCCCGCTCGCGCTGTGTCAGCGTATCCCAGATGCCGGTGGCCGCCGAGGAATTGGCGGCGGCTGAATCGCCGCGGGCCACTTTCCACGATACGTCCTGGCTCAAGTACGTCTTGCCGCTCGACACGCAGCGTACCGCAGCGAGCAGTTCACCGGGCGTTGCTTCCTTGAGAACGTAGCCGTCGGCGCCGGCCTTCAGGCTCGCGCGGATAAACTCCTCCGTCTTATGCAGCGTCAAGACCAGCACGCGCGTATCCGGGTAGCGCCGCTTGATATCCATAATCGCTTCCATGCCGTTCATGCCAGGCATGGTCAGATCCATCAGGACGATATGCGGCTTCAGTTCGCCGACGGCGCGCACCGCGTCACGACCGTTATCCGATTCGCCGACAACCTCGAAATCCGGGGTCTGCGACAGCAATGCCCGTACTCCGGCTCTTATCAATGCACGATCGTCGGCAATCAGGATGCGCAGCATGTTTTCCCGTGTCACCGGCCGGTCTTGATATTGCTGATGCATGCCACGCAATCGGACAAGTTCATGCGGCAGCGGCAAACTGCGTGGCGTCCCGGATCCGACTGAAGTCAGGCTATCGAGAGCCTGGATTTCGGGCGCCAGCGTTGCGGCGCGATCAAGTTCCTCCTCGTCGAGGGCCAGCGGCCACGTCACCCGGATCTGGGTGCCTTTCCCCCGAACCGATTTCATTTCATAAATGCCACAGGAGAGCAGCGCCCGCTCCTTCATGCTTTGCAGTCCCAGGCCCTTGGTCGATTCATCGCGACCCGAAACTCCCGCCGCGTCGAACCCCTGTCCGTTATCCTCGACCACCAATTCAAGGATGCCGCGCTTCTTGCCCAGACTTACCTTGACCCGGTTGGCGCCGGCGTGCTTGATCGCGTTGCTGCTTGCCTCCTGAAGGATGCGAAAGATCGCCGTCTTGAGGAAAATTGGCACGTCGGCTTCTTCCACACTGATATTCCGTTCGAGTGTCAGGTCCGGGCAAACGGCTTCGATTTCACGCAAGTGCCACGACATCGTGGGGAGGATACCAAGGCTATCAAGCGTCGCCGGACGCAGATTCATGGCGATCCGGCGCACGTCATCCAGCATGTCCTTGACTTTGGATTTCAGCCGCTCCAGGCGTTGGGCCGCTTTATCTGCTTCCCCCGCAGCGAGCAGAGTCGTTACGTTCTCCATCGACACCGTGACCAGGCTTAACGATTGTCCAAGCCCGTCATGCAGGTCGGCGGCTATCTGTCGCCGTTCATTTTCCTGAATTTTCAGGTGCTGGGCCGAAAGCCGCAGCAACTCGCCCTGCGTTTTGCGCAGTGCCTCCTCCGTCCGCGTCCACGCGGTCATATCCTGTCCCAGAAAGGAAAGACCTTCCAGCCGCCCGTCGCTGCCATAATTGGCGATGATCATCAGCGATACGTCGATTTGACGCCCGCCGCGACCGACCAGAACTGAATCTCCCGACCATACGCCGTTGCTTGTGGCCGTCGGAATCGCCACCTCGGCAATGCGGTTGCGGATGCCTGGTGCAACGCAATCGATCAGAGTTATTTCGGATATGTCATCGTCGCTTGCCAGTCCCAGCATCCTCCGGCCCGCCGGGTTGACGTAAAGGAGCGACCCGCAATGGTCGGCCATGATGACGAGGGTGCATGTATTGGCGAGGATCGTGAGCATGCGGCTCCAATCCCTTTCCGACCTGGTCCATTTTTTTCCGTCGCGTGCGACACGTCGATCAAGCATCCAGACCTCGCGCAGGATTTGATTCCCGAATATTGTGGACAGGCTGAAGTTTCATGCGGCCCATCCTCTACCAAAGTCGAACACATTTACGTTATTGTTTTGTGTTTATCCCGACCAGACTGGCGCCAGGGTCAGGCCGCCACGATTATATCGATTTCCATTTTCAAAAATAGGGCAATATTTCACACCTTCCGCCTCAGTAACTGCGCCCATTGTGACTTTCGCCGTGGCAAACGAGATAGCACTTCCTTGCGACGGTGTCGATGTACAACTTGGCCGTTGCGCCGGAACCCACCGGCGTGTTGTCCGTGGTGGAAAGATTGATCAGCCGGCTGTTGTTAGTCGTGTTGCCCTGAGTGGCGCTTATGCCGTGCGCGTCGTGACAGGCCTTGCATCCGTAGCGCAAATGCTCTGATCGATTGTGCGGGGACTCATTTCTGATCACGGATTGGCTGTGGCACTTGTAGCAGATGTCGCCCGCCGTCGGCGTTCCGGTGAGCGCGTGCGGTCTTTCCAGCAGTGCAATGTTGGTCGATCCATGCGGCCCCTTCGGCCCGGTGCCGCCGGCGCCCGGCCCGGTGTTGTTGTTGTGGCAGTCGCTGCATTTCAGGATGCTCGAGACCGTCCAAGGCGCGATCAGGCTCGGCACGTTGGCGCTTCTCCCGGGCCCGGCGATGGGATGAAAGGACGGGTTGCCGGTGGCGAATTCCAGGCGTGTATTGGTCTGCGCAATCTGGCGCGTTACGAGTGGCGCGGGCTTGTTGGTGCTGTCGGCGTGGCAGCGGAAGCAGATCTGATATTCGGTCGTGACCGGATTGATCTCGACGCCGTTGATATCGATTCCCCGGACCCCGATCAAACTACCGGGCACCACGCCGCTGGTTGCGTTGGAAGCGTGCGGGTTGTGGCAATCGACGCATTCCACGTGTCGCGACTGTGCCACCGCGGGCTCTATCGGATCGTGCACACCGGTAGTGCTGGCGACCGGATGGATATACGCTTTGCCGGTGAATTCTGTCTGAATATTTTTTGCCGCGACGTTTCCGTTGTGGCACGGGTAGCAGTTGCCCTCTTCTGTCGCCGCGTTCTGAAGCCATTTCTTGCCCGCGGCGGAGTGTGGCCGATGACAACTCTCGCACGCATTCGCGGCAACCGTCAGGCCGCTCGTATGAGGCCAGGGGTTGGGCCCGCTGCCATTCCAGGTCTCGTTGGACAGCGCATGGTCGCCCTGGGCCCAGTTGTTCTTCACGTGGCATACCTTGCACAGCGCGGAAGCTTGATTGGACATCACCAGGAACTTGCCGTTGGCGTTGTTGTGCGGATCGTGGCAGGCGCTGCATTGCAGCTGGCCGGTGGCGTCAAGCCGCACCGGACCGGTCAGCGATGCAGGGGACGCGAGTTCGCCACGCGTCGCCGCGAGCGCTGCCGAATAGACGATGGAAATCGGGTGGTCGTCGGACAGATCGGTCCCCAGATAGCTGGCTGAAGTGACCGGCATCGTGGTCGTGCCGCCGGACATGGCGATTTGCGTCGTGCGATTGAGCACGTCGCCGAGTGCGATCGTCCCGTCGTGGCAGCTCAGGCACAGGAGTGAGCTGCCCGTCGGCTGGCCGGCGTTGCCCTTCGCGGTGGAACTCGTGTATGGAACATACGTGGCGCCGGGTGTGCGGCGGTTCCACAGGGGCGCGCTGGGGGTGCTGTTATGCGACGCGTGGCAGAAGACGCAGATCTGGGTCTCGGCGGACGCCTTGACCGAGCCCGTACCGCTTACCGACAGATTGTGCTTGGTCATCGCGATCTGCGCTTCGGCCACGGACACTGATAACACAAGGATTGCGGCCGCGGCGATGATCGATTTCAGCGCGCGGCCGATCAAGTCGGGCCTCCGATATAGCGGAACACCTGGACGCGCTGATTGTAAGAGTCGGCGACATAGACCATGTCGCTCTCGCCGATAAAAATGCCTGTCGGGAGCCAGAATTCTCCGCGCTCGCGCCCGCGTTTGCCGACCGAGAGCAGGAAGCGGCCGCTATCGTCGAAGATCTGGAGCGCGTTGAACAACGCATCGACAACATAGACGTGTCCGTAGCTGTCAGTCGCCACGCCCTTTTGCCGGCCGGCGTCGCCGGTGCCGTCGCCCTGTTGGCCGAACTTGGCCAGGAATTGCCCGCGTGCATCGAATACCTGGACCCGAAAGTTCAGGGAGTCGGTCACGAACAACCGGCCGTCCGCTGCGCTGCGCCACAGCAGGGTCGGGTAGTTAAACTCACCATCCCCGATACCGCGTCCGCCGAAGCTCGATTCGAGGGTGCCATCGCGGGAAAACACGTTCACGCGATGCGCTTTGGTGTCTACCACGAACAGACGTCCGCTCGCGGGATCGCAGGCGATTCCCGTCGGCTGCCCCAGGGGCGTCTGTAGCGGAACGGGGGTGACAATCTTCGTACCCGGACGGATGACGAACACCGCGGCGAGCGCGGAATCGGTCACATAGACTTCGCCTTCGGCGCCGCGCGCAAGCCCTACCGGGGAAGGCAGCGGACGATGATCCGCCAGGCGCAGCAGATCGTAGTCCGACTTGGTCTGGTCGAAGCGGTGCACACCCTTGACGCCTGGGTCGGCCACATACACGATGCCGCCGACTGCGACCACGGCCATCGGACGCACCAGGCGCGATTCGGATCCTCCAAACAGTACATCGGCCAGACGCTGGAAGAAACCTCTGCCGATGCCCAGATCGTTGGGCCGGGAGAAGGTCCTGACGAACGCGATTCGCGCTTCAGCCGCTTCGGGCGGCCACAATAGCGGAGTCTGTTCTTCCACCGTGCGGACCGATTGCGCGCACGCAGCGAGCACCAGCACCATGCCGAACACTGTCGGGGTTCGCAGGAGGCGGACTGACATGGCTAAAAATCCCTCCGCGCCAGGATCTGGGCCAGCGTGCGGGTCCTCTCGAACTCGCCCTGGGATTCACGGGTGCGCCCGAAGTCCATGGTCAGGCTCGCCTTACGATAGCGCCATTTCGCCTTCAACGAATCCGCTATCCGGCGCCGGGGAACGGGACTGCCGGTATCGAGTTCATAGCTGGCATCCGCAGACACCTCGAGGCCGAACCACAGCCTCGACCAGTACCTGAAATCGTAACCGGTGAGATTGACGTTCTGCACCGAATTCTCGTAGTCCACTTTGGTATGGCGGGTCGAGATCCGGATGTTGCCGGTCCTGAAAACCGGATCCTCGGTTTGCAGATAGAGGTCGTTGGCCGTGCGCCGGTAGGGCGCAATCGTTTCGCTGCGGTTTTCGCGTTCAAACCCGCCGCCGATCGTGAGTTCGAAGCCCAGCTTGAACGGGAAATCGGCGCGCGCGCCATACAGGTTGCTGCGCACCGTGTTGAGCGGAAACAACGGCGCACCCGAGGTCAAATGCGGCGCGGCATCGAAGCGCCGGAAATACACGTTGACGTAATTCCGGTAGCCCCAGTTGACGTTCAGCGTCTGGTCGGCCTGGGTGTAGGAATAAGTGCCGCCCACGTCGTAGCTGTAATCCACGAGCACGTCTTGGCCGTCGACGATGTTGCCGCCGATCAGTCGCTGCACGCGCGTGTCCAGGCCGACCACTGTCAGCGTGTAATCGCGATCCTCGACGAACGTCTGGGTTCGGCCGGTGTTGCTGACGAGCACGCTGCCCGCGGTTACGCGCTGGTGCGCGAGCGTGCTGGAGGTCGTGCCGGTCAGGGTGATGGGTTCGCCGATGACACTCGTCTGATTCGCCGTCGCCTGCTGGCCGCGCTGGTCGTAGCGAAAAGCGTAGCTCGCCTGGCCAACCCCCGCGAGCAACGGGCGCTGATAACGCGCGGAACCATCAATTCCGCGGGAAGTCGCGGCAAACTGCCGGGTCTGGTTGTCGTCGGCGCGCAGGCTCAGCGTCGTCGCGAGTTCCTTGTTCGGCCAGTAGCTCATCCCCGCCGTCATCGAATTGTGCGTCGAGGCCAGATCTCCCTGATTGCTGCCGCTGTAGTTGTAGAAGCCGAATGTGTGCAGTTTGTCGGAGTGCCTGCCGCGCAGATCGAGCAGCACACGCACGTCCTTGCGTTCCGGCAGCGCGCCCTGCGTGAGCGTATAGTTCTGCGTGTTGATCGTGACGAGGTTCAACAGGTCATACTGCCGAGCGGAACCGAACTGGAAACGCGAATCCAGATTGAGCCCCTGACCATTGCTCGTCGTTGCCTGGATAGGCGCGTTGGGGCTGCCGCTCATCGATTCCTGACGGGTAACCTGATACTGCAACTGGGTGGATCCGAAGGTACCGTAGGAGCGGCTTGCCCTCAGGTCGAAACGGTCGATCTGGTCATCGATGATCCGGTCGGCGCCGCTGCCCCTGAAATGGGAGCGGCTCGCGTCAAGATGCAGCGGCACCGGCGTCACCGGCGCCAGCAGCGAGAAATCGAAACCATAGCGGTTGTTTTCCTGGGTGAGGACCTGGCCCGGCGCTATGCTCAGGGTCGGATTCAGATGTTCGTAGAAAAGCGACCCCCGGTAGGGCTTGTCGCGCAGTATCGTCGCCCGTCCGGTCAGGTTGTAGAGCATTCCCTGCGATCCGGTGTCGCCCGCGTCGGTGGTAAACGTCCCACGCTGCAGGATCGGTCCACCGCCAATGTCCATGCTTACCAGGTTCGGGTGATAGGCGTAGCTATGGGTCATGATAAAAACTTCTTCGCGCATGTCACCCTGCGACTGCCGCGAGCGGGAGCCTGCTGCGCCCCCCGCTGCCGGCTGCTCGGTCACGAATGTATCCCGCAGGTAGCGCATCGTCGCGTATCCTTCCACGCCGGTAAGCCGGAAGGGAGTGATCTCCTGCGCCCGACACATCACGCCCTCGCAACCCAGTATGGCCGAGACCGCGATTGCGCACGCGATCGAACAAGACCGCCGCGTCCTGCCACGGCCCCCTATCGCCACACGGCCACCGGGTAATCCGAAAGCCGCGCCGTCTCCGGTGCGACTCCCGCAAGGCTGCGCGATCGACAAGCACGGCTGCACGGCATATCCGTCTTCGCGCTCTCGCACCAATGCGAAGCGTCGTCACCGGCCGGGCGCAGTGGTCGGCTCTTGGTTCAGCCTCGCTGCTGACGCGGTGGCCCTGGGCGGCGGCCTGGGACCCAGCTTCACCTCGGGCGGATAGTTGAAGCCGCTCATCTTCCCGAAACCGAATACGTCAACCTTGTTCGGTCCGAACTGGCTCGCCACCATGATCACGTAATCAATGTCGAATCCCGGGTCCGCGTAACGACGGAACAGGTCGACGTTCGCGTAATCGATCGTGACCCCCGCCGGAAGGTTGAGTCCCCCGGACTTGTCACCGGGTTGCCCGAAGAACAACAGCAGGTTGCCGTCGCTGTCGAAAATCTGGATGTTTTCGAATGCCGAGTCGCCGACATATAAGCGCCCGGTGCGATCGATCGCGATTCCCTTGGGCCGGGAAAAATTGCCGAGCTCGTTCCCCGCCTCGCCATATACGCGCACCGGTTTGCCGTCCGGGGTGAATCGCTGCACCCGGAAATTGCTGGTTTCGACGATGTAGACGTCCCCCCCCGGGCCGATCGCAATATTGGTCGGATGGAACAACTCGCCTATCGCCGAACCGGCCTTGCCGAACGTGAAGAGCATTTTCCCGGTTTTCTTCTCGAGCACCTGCACCTGATGGTGCTGGATATCGACGACGTAGAGCCGTTCCCCGGCGATCGCGGTGTCGACCGGCTTGAACTGCCCATCCGTCCCGTACGCGGCAAGAAACCGGTCATTGCGGTCGAAAACCAGGATCTGGTCGCGTCCGGTATCCGTCACGTACTTCGTGCCATCGCCATCGATCGTCACATTGATCGGCCGTTTCATTCGGCCGTTGCCGGAACCCGTTACGACCGAGAACCGCCGTTGCACGAGATCGAACACGGCCAGACCCGGTGCACGGCTGTCGGCGACGTAGAGCTTACCGTCAAAAATTCCCACGCCATACGGCTGCTTGAGCTGTTGTCCCTGCTTATCGTCTCCCAGAACGAATTGCTCAAAGCCGCTGCTTGGCGGGTTGACGTCGTGCTCTCCGCTGAGCGTCAACAGATGCTGAATACGCGGGGGATTCGGCAGCGGCGGATAGAAAACCACTCCCGACGGCTCGGAAGTGGAAGTCTTGGACGGAGGTGCCGCGCAACCGGCAAACATTACAGCGGCCAGTAGCGCCGGCAGGCGCCATGCAAACATCCGTTCCAATCGCGTCATCGGTTTTTCTCGAAACGAACCCTATTTGTTGTGGCAGGCCATGCAAATCGCGCTGGACGACGCGGAGATCTTCAATAACCCGGATCCACCCACGGTGAACGTGTTGTGCACGTCGTGGCACGACGAGCACTCCATCTGCCCCCCATAGAGGATCGTCGCCGCGATCGTGCCGGATTTGGTTTGGCCCCCCGATCCGACCGTCACGCTTTTCGAAGCCGGGTCGAACAGCGATCCGTTGGCGGTGGCAAGGGCCGTGTTATATGTGAAGCCGACCGGGTGGTCGTTGTTCAGCGCGGTGCCTACGTTGCTTTCCGCGCTGATAGTCGTCGTTCCAGTGGTCGCGCCGAAACTGTCGACCGCGACTGTTCCGTCGTGGCAGGACAGGCATAGTTTCGAGAGACCGCCCGGTTGTCCGACGCTGGCTTTAAGCGTGGGACTGGTGTACAGCGTGTACGTCGCCGTCGAATTCCTGTGATTCCACAAGGGCGCGACGGACACGCTCGTGTTGGAATTGTGCGGTGTATGGCAGGCGACGCAGATGCGTCCGCCCGACCAGGCGGCCGTCGTGAAATCGTGCGCCGACCCCGCTATCGTTCCCGCTACGCCAAGCTGCGTTGCCGCCAGCAGCGACGCCCCCGCCACCCATCTACTCGCATTCAGCCGAATTTTCATTGCCGCTCCTTTCGCAGGTTCCCGAAAAACGGTGCCCTCTCCATACCGCTCGCCCTCAACCGTATCGAGAACTGTGTCAAGGGCCATTGCACTTTACGAGACGCGGCGCATTGCCGAAAGTAGTAGTTCTACCCATTCTTCTTGAATGCCAGTCGTAGCGATAATCTGCGTGCCGTGATTCGCGATGTCCGGGGAGTTGTGAAACGGGACCGCGCGCGGCGTTCCACTGGTTGGGGGCCATGACTTGGCAATGCGGGAAATGAAGCGGGCAGTTGCGCCGGCATCGGGGAATCCGGAAATATGAATCATCAGGCGATACTCAAGGCTGCAACGGTCCCGGCGGAAATGGCCCCGTTGCTCCGGCGTGTGCGCTCATTCGCGTTTCGCGTTCTCGTCATCGCGGCAACGATAACCATCGCCATGGCCGCGTGGCATGTGAGGCTGGATGCTCCTTACAAATCTGGCGCAGGTTTCGGCTATGCGCTTGGATTGATTGGCGGCTCGATGCTGCTCATCATGATGCTGTATCCCGTTTGCAAGCGCGTTCGTTTCATGCGCGAGTGGGGACCGCTCAAGTACTGGTTCAAGATGCACATGATCTTTGGAATCGTCGGCCCGCTGCTCGTGTTGTTTCATTCCACCCTTCATGTCGGATCCTTCAACGCGGGGGTCGCGCTGTCGTGCATGCTGCTCGTCGTGGCGAGCGGCATTATCGGCCGCTTCATCTACCGAAGAATTCACCACGGCCTCTACGGCAGCCGCGCCACCGTCCAGGAGCTGCAGCAAACCATGATGAAGGAACTCGAGGCGCTTGATACGCTGCTGCGGCGGATGCCGCTGGTGAAGGCGGAGTTGGACGCATTCGCCGCCCTTGTGTCACACCAGCCGGAGGGCTGGTGGCGGCGTGTCGGCCATTTTCTGTCGCTGGGATGGAGGCGCAGCGTGGCGGGACACCGCGTCCGGCGCGCGATCGCGCGCTATGTCGCCCGCGATACCGTCGGCGGGGAAGCATCGCACGCGGGTCTCACGGCGCTTTTGCGGACCATCGACGCCACTTTGCAGGCCGCGCAGCGAGCGGCCCAGTTCACCACCTATGAACGGCTCTTCTCCCTTTGGCATGTCATTCATATTCCGTTCATGTGCATGCTGGTGATCACGGCCGTTGTCCATGTGGTGGCTGTTCACGTTTACTAGGCGTCTCGCTCCGGCAGCAGCGTGTATCACCGGCATCATCCTGGCGGCACATGCCCATCCCGCGGACGCGCAAAGCCTGGAAACCGCCATCATGCCGGGCGAAGTCATTCAGGGCCACGCCAAATACGAGTCCGAATGCTCGAACTGCCATGTCCGCTTCGAACGCGCCGCCCAGACACGACTTTGTCTCGACTGCCACAAGGATGTGGCAAAGGACGTGCGCGGCAAGGCGGGTTATCACGGCCGCATCAGGGAGCCGGTATGCAGAGCCTGTCATACCGAACACAAGGGTCGTGGCGCGAGGATTGTCATTCTGGATGAAAGGAAATTCGACCATGCGCGGACGGACTTCGCGCTCCTCGGCAAGCATGTCGGCGTTACGTGCCTGAGCTGCCATCGCGCCCGGACCAAGCACCGCACGGCGCCCTCCGACTGTGTCGGCTGCCACCGCAAGGACGATAAGCACAAGGACACGCTGGGACCGAAATGCGAGAACTGTCATGATGCGGGAAGCTGGAAGGAAGCGCGCTTCGATCACGACAAGGCGCGCTTTCCCCTTCTGCACAGCCATATCAAGGTCAGGTGTGTCGAATGCCACGCGGATCCACAGCATTACGCCAGCACCCCGCGCGACTGCTACTCGTGCCATCGCAAGGACGACAAGCATAAGAACACGCTGGGACCGAAATGCGAGAACTGTCATGACGCGAATCGCTGGAAGGTGGCGCGCTATGATCATGCCAGGTCGCGCTTTCCCCTCCTGCAAAGCCATATCAAGGTCAAGTGTGTCGAATGCCACGCGGATCCAAACCATTACGCCGGCACTGCGCGCGACTGCTACTCGTGTCATCGCAAGGACGATTTTCATAAGGGGCGTTTCAACCCTCGTTGTGAAACCTGCCACGACCCCGGAAAATGGAAGCGGTCGGCGTTCAGGCACGATCACGATACGCACTACGCCCTGCGCGGCAGCCACCGGACGGTCAAATGCGAAAGTTGTCATCGCGTGCCGGTTGCGCGGGAAAAGACCCCGACCGTCTGCTATGCGTGCCATCGCAATGACGACGTGCACAAAGGTGTTCTCGGTGAGAAATGCGAAAGCTGCCACGCCGAGACCAAGTGGACACAGAGCCGCTTCGACCACGATCGCGACAGCCGCTTTCCGCTGCGCGAGAAACACCGAACGGCGAAGTGCGGCGGTTGCCACAAGGACGCCGGCTTCCGCGAGAAAGCGCCTTCCACATGCGTCGCATGTCACGAACGCGATGACCGAGACAAGGGACACAACGGACAGCTCGGCAACCAGTGCGAACGCTGCCACGCCGAGCGCAGTTGGCGTGAAACCACTTTCGACCACAAACAGTCCCGCTTTCTCCTGCTGGGCCGCCACGTCGACGTCGAATGCAGGAAGTGTCACGCCAGCATCGCGTTCAAAGATGCGAAGTCCGCGTGCGCGTCGTGCCACACGAAGGACGATTACCACAAGGCGCGGCTGGGCCCGCGCTGCGAGCAGTGCCATGACGCGCGCGACTGGAAGGCATGGAAATTCGATCATGACCGAAACAGCCGATTCAAGCTCACCGGCGCGCACGTCAGGGTCGCGTGCCTGGTCTGTCATGCCAAGCCGGTGGCGGACAAGCTCGAGCTGGCGACGGATTGCGCAAGCTGCCATTTGAAGAGCGACGACGTGCACCTCGGCAGCTACGGCACGCAGTGCGAACGCTGCCACGTGCCGGACAACTGGCGCAAGATCATCAAGCCCGCTCAGCCGCAAGCGAAATCTTCGGGCCGACTGCAGTGACCGATCCATCGCTTCCGCTGACTTACGTCGCGGCGCTTCTCGTCGTGCTCTGGATTTACATCCGGCTTCGGCGGCAGCGCGAGACGCGCGCCTCGGCTACTTTGCAGCGCGCCGTAAAGTCGGGGCTTACCGACCCCCCGAGTCTCCATCCCGTCATCGATCCGGTCATCTGTATGGGCTCTGGCGCATGCACGAGGGCCTGCCCGGAAGGAACGCTCGGCATCGTGAAGGGCAAGGCGCACATGGTGAACCCGACGGTGTGCATCGGACACGGCGCGTGCGCGGCTGCCTGTCCGGTGGAGGCGATCAGGCTCGTATTCGGCACGGAACGCAGAGGAGTCGAAATCCCCTACGTCAAGCCGACGTTCGAGACGAATGTGCCCGGCATTTTCATCGCGGGCGAACTGGGCGGCATGGGACTGATACGCAAGGCGGCCGAGCAGGGGCGGCAGGCGATCGAGT
>Ga0102851_10000905_pt1 | contig 16067 bp, 14 predicted proteins | sample Mud3Dept3metaG_FD_79558 | JGI IMG/M metagenome (GOLD analysis project Ga0102851, IMG submission 79558) | Freshwater wetland microbial communities from Ohio, USA, analyzing the effect of biotic and abiotic controls - Mud 3 Core 4 Depth 3... | ecosystem: Environmental > Aquatic > Freshwater >... | reverse complement strand
TGCGCTGAGAATACAACCCACCCCTTCACCCCTCCCGAGAGGGGAATAAAGCATGGTCCCCTCCTGGGAGGGGCAGGGAGGTGGGTTTCCACCTGAACAGATATTCGTAAATGGCGAACTACTCATGGGGTATCACAGATCTGCATACTGTACTGTCATCCATCTCGGCGCCTTAAGATTTTCCTCGTTAACCTGCCATATGCAGTCTCGACCGCACGGAGTGCTCCATGGGGACAGACCTCTATGCAGCAGTAGCACCTGATGCACGCATCATAATCAAAGCTGGGTTTGTCCTTTTTAACTCTTATGGCACTGGCTGGACAGTATTTCCAGCATTCTCCGCATGACCTGCAGAGGGAGTCATCACAAAGCGGTCTCTGGACCAGATGCCTTCTCATAAAGCCATGCAGACTTTTGGGACCGAAGACAAGGGGGGTAATCTCAGGGAGCTTGAAGTCCTTTATTACAGGGATCTCCCCGTCAAACAGGATGTCAGAGTCCACAGGTCCGGATTCGGCTGCCATCCTGTTTGTCAGCAGACTGTCCGGGGAGAGTCCGAGCATCCTGCATACAGTCAAGTCCACCGCAATAGAGTCATCGCTCGCAATGAGCATACCAAGATGCCTCGGCCGGCCGCCCTTGCCCGGCCCCTGTCCCTCCATCGCAAGAATGCCGTCGAGCAGGGTCACGGCGGGTTTGATCGCCCGATATATCCTGACGAGCAGGCGCGCGAACATCTCCCTGTCAACGCCTGTCCTGAAATGCCACTCAGGCTTCCTCAGGCCCACAACACACCCGAAGAGGTTCTTGACCCCGAGGGTCAGAAGCATCTGGGTATGGGTCTTCAATTTCGGCAGGTTCAATACCACATCAGCATTCATGGCGTCTTCAGCAATCTCTATTTTGTTAAAAGGCGGCCCGACGTCAACACTCACAGAACTCTTAAACTCCCTGCATTCCACATCCAGCCCCTTCAGGGCCTCCCTTATCCCGCTTACCTTCAGCACCCTTTCAAAAGTCCCCATAGCCGGGCTGTCGGCGATAAGGGGCGCCCCTCCCTTTTGAAGCACATATTCGGCAGCGGCCCGCACGATCAACGGGTGTGTCAGCACGGCCTTTCCAGGCTGGGCAGGCGCAAGCAGGTTCGGTTTTATCAAGACCCTGCTCTTGTGCCCTATCTTGTCTCCTGCGAGCCCGTCAAGGAGTTCAAATATCAGTGGCTTGAGCGTGTCATAATCATATTCAGCCCTTCTCAGAATAACTTTGCCCACACCGCCATCCTCCGGAAAATTGAAGACGCCCTCCGGCAAGGCCGAAGAGAATCTTACTTCAAGGAAAATTTTTTTATTATTTTAGCTCGCTGACTCCGTGTCCGGAAAGCTTCGGGACACGGGGAATATCGCTCGCTATCCATTTATTGACCATTGGCAGGAACTAAAAACAGGGGCCCTTTCCCTTTAAGGACATTCCTCTGTTTCCGTATTCCGTATCAGCCATTCACACTTTCTTTCTACTGAGTAATATACACCCAATCATCTGGTATTCAACTCAAATGCAGCAATAAGATGCGCTTAAAACGCATATTGATTAAAACTGCTCTAATTCGTGAATACCTTTAAATTACATGTTATCCTGTATGTTACTTGACAAATACTTCAAGTGCTGGTTTAATGTTATAAGCTGGAGAAGGCAATTTATACGAAATTTTCAACAATTGTGAGGGGAATTAATAATGAATAATTTCTACAGACTTATATCATATTTACTTCTCGCTGTGTTTTCGTTGGTCAATATTGCCGGTGTGTCCGCACAGAGTGTTACAGTGCTCGGTGAATTACAATCCACTGGCAGGGTCTTTATCAGTTCCTCTCCCGGTAAATGGGTGCCTGCATTGCCGAACTACCCTCTTCTTCAGGGTACCGGCGTAAAGACAGAACAAGACGGCAGCGCATCGGTCTTTTTTAAGGACGGCTCGAGAGTGGACATTACCTGCGATACCATAGTCACTATTGCCGGTGAAGTGCCTGATTATACAATACACCTCGCAGAAGGGGTCATTGGCTTCAACATAAAACCAATGTCCTCTCTTTCGGTGTCTACAGCCTCAGCCAGCATCTTGGTAAACAGCAAGGACAGCATTGGGCATAATCAAAAGTCCTCTCCTGCGCTTGGTATGATCTCAGCTAATGAGAAAGGCACCGAAGTAAGAAGCATTTCAGGAAGGATATTAGTGGCCTCCTCTAAGGCAGGAACAAGGAATTTGGTTGCAGGGGAAGGCATTTTTATTAGGCCTGACGACAGCATCTTTAAAGTTTATAAGACCCAGGGTGTAGGCACGACAGAGCCCGAAGCAAAGGATTCGAGACGTTGCACAGGGGCATTACTGTTTTTAGGAGCAGCAGCAGGAGAAGGCTTGATAATTTATGGCGCGAATGACATTCTTTCTCATAAGGATCACCACGATAACCCTGCGAGCCCTTCCTCTCCGTAAAACTATACCTTTGCTGTTTTACGCAACGCATATCAGAGCAAGGAGCAGGTGTTTTTTACTATGTTGTCCATACCTACGGCAAGAGCGAGGAGAATTCCAGGCTGAATGAAAATATATTTGAAATTGATTATCGCCTTGGTTATGCTCTCATTCGCAGCATGCGGCGGGGGCTCAAAGGTTCAGTCTGCTGCTGATTTCCCCAGCCAGAAGAAAACAGAAAAGATGAACGAGGCTATAGCCATCCAGACAGTAAGCCAGCAGGAAGGCCTCTCTGAAGACTACCTCATCGGCACCGAAGACCTTCTCGAAATTGAGGCTTATAATGTCGAGGAGCTCAAAAAGACCGTGAGGGTCAATTCTCAGGGCGAGATCGGGCTGCCCCTTGTCGGGATCATAAATGTCAAGGGCCTCACCACCTCAGAGGCGGAAGAACTGATAGCCCGGAAACTCGACAAATATATTGAGAAAACCCTGGTCACTGTCTTTGTGAAGGAATATAAGAGCCAGAGGATATCCGTAATCGGCGCTGTCAATAAATCACAGGTCTTCGCGGTAACAGGGCAGCGGTATCTGCTGGACATGCTGATGATGGCAGAGGGGATAGCAAAGGACGCAGGCAGCATCTGTTACATCATCAGGCCAATGCTGAAAAACAGCGCTTCAAACCGCTCGGCAACTATGGTAATAGATCTCGATGAGCTTCTCATAAAAGGCAATCTTTCTCTGAACGTTCCTGTTTTTGCAGGAGACGTGATCAATGTGCCGAAAGGCGGGGTATTCTTTGTCGACGGCTCAGTCAGAACGCCCGGTTCCTTCTCCATGAAAGGCAAGACAAATCTCACCCAGGCGATATCAATGGCCCAGGGCGTGAACGCTGATGCGAACCTCTCTGATGTCAGGATCTTCCGTGATAACGGCAAAGGCGAACGCGAGGTAGTTGTCGCTGATTACGACGCGATAAGGACCGGTACCCAACCCGACATTCTCATTGCAGAAAATGATATAATAATCGTGCCCCAGAGCGGCATAAAGAATTTCTTTAGCGGGTTCCTCAACACGATAAGAGGATTTGTTTCATTCGGAACTTTAGCACTATAGTTAACCCATGGCAGAAGAGCAAAAAGACAGAGAAGAAGGCAGCAAGAGCAGGGACCTCGACATACGGAGGGAATATCCTATTGCCCCGGGCGCCTATTACGGACACCAGGAAGACGAGATACATATAAGGGACTACCTCCAGGTCATCCTCCGCAGGAAATGGATCGTCATAACATTCTTCATCGCCGTCGTCACGACCGTCACCCTTGGTACCTTCATGATGAAACCCCAGTACAAGTCAACGGTTTCCATCAAGATAGACAGGGAAAACCCCAACATTCTCGGATTCAAGGAAGTTTACGCAGTAGAAAGGCCTGGGGAGGACTACTACGAGACACAGTACAAGGTACTCAAGTCCAGGAACCTTGCCAGCCGGGTGATACGCCAGATGAAGCTCGAGATGAACCCGGAGTTCGCAGCTCAGAAGCCCGGGACTGCACAGGCCTCGTCCTTCCTCAGGAAGGAACCCCTTGGCAAGGAAGACGGCATAGACTCTTCCCTGATTAACAGCTTCTTAAGCAGACTAGAAGTAGTCCCTCAACAGAAATCCAGGCTTGTCAACGTCAGCTTCTCGTCATACGACCCGCAGCTGTCTGCGCGTGTGACCGACTCAATAGCAAAATCCTTCATAGACCTTAACATCGAATTCAAGTTTGAGTCGACACAACAGGCGCGGGAGTGGCTCGAAAAACAGCTCGATGCCATGAAGGCAAAGGTCGAGCAGGCGGAAGAGAAACTGAACGCCTACGCAGCACAAAACGAGATCATTTTTTTCGAATCCTCGACCGATAAAGACGGCAATAAAAGCGGGGGCGAAAACATCATTACAAGGAAACTTTCCGAAATATCATCAGAGCTCACTTCCGCAACCTCCGACCGCATACAGAAAGAGGCGCTCTATAACGAAATACAATCGGGAGATTCACAGACGAGTTCGCTAGTGATGGGCAATAGCGTCATACAAGACCTGAAGAAACAACACGGGTCGCTTGAAGCTGAATATAACCAGAACCTCACTATATACAAACCCGATTATCCCAAAATGGTGAAACTGCGGGAACTGGCTGACCAGCTTAAGAAAAGGATGGATTCAGAGACAAAGAAGATAGTCTCGAGTATCAAAAAAGACTATGAAGCTGCATTAAAGCGTGAAAGCTATTTGAGATCAGCCTTTGAAAAACAGAAAAAGGACGTTCTAGATCTTAACAGCAGCTCAGTTCAGTACCAGATCCTCAAGCGTGAGGCAGACACGAACAAAGAGCTCTATAACGGTCTCCTCCAGAGATTGAAGGAGACCGGCATATCAGCAAGCCTCACATCTAGCAACATCCAGATACTCGACAGGGCCGAGGTCCCTAAATCGCCCTTTTCGCCGCAAAAGGGCCGCAACATACTACTTTCACTGATAATCGGCCTCTTTGGCGGTATCGGCCTGGCATTCTTTGCGGAATACCTCGACAATACCATCAAAACCCCGGAGGACATCGAAAAGAAGATACTGATGCCTTCTCTCGGGCTTGTGCCGCTTTACAAGAAGCAGGAGAGCAACAAGAACCTTCCGGTTGAGTTTATCTCCCATTCGGACACCAAAAGCCAGATGAGCGAGGCCTACACATCGATACGCACGTTCCTTCTCTTCTCTACAGCAGGCAAACCGCCAAAGGTAATGATGGTCACCAGCGCCCGCAGAGAAGAAGGCAAGACAACAACATCGGTCAACACCGCCATCAGCCTGACCAAATCAGATGCCCGGGTGATCATCATTGACGCGGACATGCGCAGGCCGAGAATGCACAAGGTATTTAAGGTAAGCAACACTACAGGACTGTCATCATTTCTTTCAGGCAACGAGGAATTCTCTGAATCCCTCATACGGCACACCGGGATACCGGGGCTCGACATCATGCCTTCCGGGCCGCTTCCGCCGAACCCGGCGGAACTGCTCAGCTCGTACCGGCTACGCGACCTGATTGACGGATTATATCCGCTCTATAATTTCATCATATTCGATACCCCCCCTATACTCGGACTGGCTGACGCTGCCATAACAAGCACCCAGACCGACGGGGTGATCCTGGTCGTCAGGTCCGGAGAGACACCTAAGGAAGCGGCCCATCAGGCAAAGAAGATACTGGAGAGCGTAAACGCGAAGGTGCTCGGCGTTGTGCTGAATGCTATAAACGAGTCGAACCTGAAATACGGATATTATTCCTATTACCAGTATTACTACCAGAACTACACGAGCACTGATGATAAATGAACGCAACAGCCCAAAAAATACTTTTTCCTATATTGTCTTCTCAACCGCTGCTATTTGCATTTATATAGTCCTCACCTGGTTCCTTGCAAAATCCTTCATGGGACGCTTATCTCTCGGCAACTCCGATGAAGACGGTCTACTTGCAGCATTGCGCCTTGACAGGGGCAATTCGGCATATCATTACCTGCTCGCCAGGTACTACCAAATGAATTTAATCAGTCCTGATATTGGAAAGGCGATCGGGCATTATCGGGAGTCAATAAGAATAAGTCCTCTTCAGGCAAATGTCTGGATAGACCTTGCGAAGGCCTACCGGACAAACGGGCAGACAGCTGAATCAGAGCGCAGCTTCGAAAGGGCGGTAAGACTCAGTCCGGACAACCCTGCCCTTATGTGGGAGGCAGGGACCTTCTGGCTAATAAACAATAGACCGGACAAGGCTGTCGCCGCTCTAAAACGCTACTTATTCCTCGCCCCTGCGAAACAGAACGATGTTTATGGCCTCTGTTGGGATCTGCAGCTCGGCAACACCTATATCCTTCAGAACCTCCTTCCGGAGAAGTACGAATACAGGTCCGGATATCTCTCCTACCTTATCAGCACCGGGCGTGCAGCAGAGGCCCATGAGACCTGGAAGACAATAGATATCAACAAGCTGGACAAGGACCTTTTCATTAAATATGTCAACTTCCTGATACTAAGTGGTATTTATGATGAAGCTTGGGCTATATGGAAAGAGGTAACAGGCAAAATTGAAGGGATAGAAAACAATGATGACACACCGCTGGTATGGAACCCAGGCTTCGAGCGTGAGATACTGAACGGGGGGTTTGACTGGACGATCAGTGAAGTCGAAGGCGCCAATGTTTTCCTCGACGATTCCGTGCGTATGTCGGGCGACCGCTCCCTCGGAATCAGCTTTGACGGCCTGCATAACCCTGATATAACCGCGGCCCGGCAGGTTGTCAGGGTACAACCGTCCTCGAAGTATAGCCTGAAAGGTTACGTAAGGACAGACTCTCTGACGACAGCAAACGGCATATTTCTTAATGTTCTTGGTCATAAATGCTCCGGGCCCAATAAGAAGTCCGAGGTCGTCAACGGCACTGTCTTTTGGAAGGAAATCTCAGTTGATTTCGAAACGCCTGCTGATTGCAGGGCGATAACAATAGCCATAAGAAGGGAAAGGTCTAACAAGTTCGACAACAAGATTGAAGGGACGGCATGGATAGACGGAATAACAATGAAACAGCAGGCGGCCTTACAGACGAGCAATTCCGCAAGGCCTTAGAGGTCATCACTGATTCCTACAAAGGAGCTTCAGCAGACAGGCTTTACCGTGATGCTATCGGGTGTTTCGACTGTCTTATAGAGATTTCCAATAACACAGACGCGACGCTGGCTTGCGCCAGCAGACACGACATAGATATCAAGTACCTTGTCGACGGCGCAAACTTCGTCATATCCAGGATGCACTTTAATCCTGAAAGCAACTATTACATAACCCTGGGGCTTTCGCAAAACGTATCTCATGAGGAAATCAGGGAAAGATGGAAAAAACTGATGCTCATCTATCACCCCGACCGTCAGGGTGGGGATGATTCCTGGGTATCCGAAAGGGCGAAAAAGGTCAACGAGGCATACAGCATCCTGAAAGACAATCAGAAAAGACAGGCCTTTGACAGGAAACTTCTTGAACAGGCGATGGCCAGGAAGCCTGTGCTACAGTCCGGAAAAGCACCGGGGGCAGCACCTTCCAGCAGCAGAAAGATCTCCCGGAACCCTGAATGGGACCGGAAAAAGAAAAACATTCCGAAGTTTCTTGTCGGTGCATATCTGGTCGCGGCCCTCGTGTTCTTGAGCTACCTATATCTCCAGAACAATGGTGAACTCCTTGAGAGCGCTTTGGGCAGGAAGGAAGTTCCCAAGGAGATGGCCGACCGTATCGACACTGCCTATGAAAGAGAAAATTTAAAGGCCGTCAGGCCGCCTGGTCAGGACCGCCCCGGCGAAAGCATAGACAAAGGCAACGCAGGCCTGCAGTCGCTCCACTTAGCCAACCCGCCCTCAAATCAGCATAAAACCTGGCTGCCTGCTGCAAGGCCGGAACCCGGAAATGCCGGGAACTCCGCACCAACATCTGCAGCTGAAAACACACGCGATATAGCAAGACGGGAAACCAGGGCAGACAAGGTCGTTGCCAATGAAGATTCTGCACCTAAAAAGACCGCGCCTATCTTAACCCAACCAGCGACTAAGACAGCCTTGGACCTTCAACCCAGAACTCAGGAGCCGGGCTCGAAGTTATATATCCCGTTAGTTAAAGACGTACCCGCTGCAGATCATAGCACGGGAAAAACTGAGACTCAACGACCCGTCAGTCAGGAGACTCCTTCTGCTCACCCTGCGTCGGACGTTCAAACAGCCGAACTGACCCATGAAGAGGTCGAGGATTTTATACGGCAATATTCAAGCTCCTATGCAAAAGGAGACCTCAATCTCTTCATGTCCTTCTTTTCAAAGTCCGTGCTGGAAAATAACAGGCTGCATTATAATGCGGTACGCGAGGCCTACCGCGAGACCTTCTCCGAGAAGATTGGTTTTTACAAGGTGAACAATATGACAGTAGTAATAAAGGGGCCGATCGCAACTGTCTCAGGGTACTATGACCTGAAAAGGTATGCTTCGGTTGAAGACCGATGGCTACGCTATTCAGGGAGAATCCAATGGAAGATCTCAAAAGAAAACAACGCGTTGAAGATCATAAGCATAAATTATGATAAATAGACTGCTCACGGTAACACTCATAATATCCGTGCTCCTGTTTGGCAGTGTCGAAATATGGTCAGCATCTGTCATCCAGTTTTTGGTCTTCACACTCGGCCTCATATGGATACTCAAAAGGGAATATCGGGTAAAGTTGCAAATCAGACTTCTTCTCTTAACAATCCTCGGCTTCATTTGCTATGGAGCATTTCAGACATTGCCCCTGCCCCCCTCTGTACTGAAACTGATCTCGCCTCTCTCCTTTCAGATGCAGTCCTTCTACAGTCTTGATGCAAAAACCTCGATGCCGATCAGCTTTAATGTCTATGGTACAGTATATGAAACAATACGCTCAGTCACCTTTCTCACGGTCTTTGCAATATCCGCTGCAAGCTTCAGTAATAGGGACAAACTGATCGAGACGCTTAAGACGTTCAGCGTCTTTGGCTTCAGCCTCGCTATATTCGCGATAGTCCAAAAGGCGACCTGGAGCAACGGTATCTACTGGTTCAGGGAGCTCACCTTTGGCGGAGGCCCCTTTGGTCCTTATGTGAACAGGAACCACTTTGCAGGCCTCATAGGCATGCTCATACCTCTAGGACTCGGAATGGCCATCACACGGCAGGAGAAAGAGAAAAAGTTGCTCTTCGGTTTCATGACAGTAATCATGGGAGTCTCTCTCTTCTTCTCCCTCTCGCGAGGCGGCATCACAAGCTTCTTTGCAGGCATGTCCTTATTTGCGCTCCTCATGCTGCAGCGCAACAGTGAGTCACGAAAGGTCTGGCTCATCGCATTTTTTATCACTGTCGTGCTCTCCTATGTCGTATACCTTGGCTTAGACCCGATTATTGAGAGGTTCTACAAAACCGACGTCTCTGGCGAGGAGCGGCTTGTTGTATGGTCTTCGACCTGGAACGCTATCAAGGACTTCTGGCTCACAGGCTCAGGGCTTGGGTCATTCCTCAACATCTTCCACCTCTATTCGCCTTTGTCCGTTCAGGGCGGCATCTATGATCATGCGCATAACGACTACCTGGAGTTTTTCCTCGAATCCGGATTATTCGGGACCCTCTTTCTGCTGACATTCGTGTCTCTCATGATCTATACAGTCGCAACACATCCGCTTCAGGGCAGGGACAGCCTGCTCAGGGCGGCAGCGCTCTCCTCAGTCTTCACGATGGCAGTGCACAGCTTTTTCGACTTCAACCTCCATATCCTCTCGAATTTGCTGATCTTTGCTTGCGTCCTCGGTATGGTGGCAGGGCTGTCAAACATGGAAGATGACCGGACAGAGGAGACAATACCAAAGACAAAATATATAAAAACCAGTCTCAAGGGATGGGAGAAAGAAGGATTAAGAAGGTGAAAACTGCGATACGAAATTGTACAGGGGCCTTTTCTGCATATCAGGTCTTTTTCTTGTGCTTCCTCCTGCTTTCACTTATGCCAGCCGCAGACGCAGCAGAGATTACTCCAGTCGAGTACGGAGCAAGAAAGCTTTTCATACAGAGGGGGGCCGAGCAGATCGCCGTCTTTAACTCCGAGATTGTCTCCGACAAAAAGGCTATGCAACAGGGTCTTTCAGGAAGACCTCCGATGTCTGATGACCGTGGTATGCTCTTTATTCTCGACAGCAGCGCTGAACATTTCTTCTGGATGAAGGGCATGGAATTCCCTATTGACATCCTCTTCTTTGCCGAAGATAAAAGCCTGACAGAAATACTGCCCAAACTCATGCCCTGCAAGGAATGCCCGACATACAAGGCTCCGGTTCACACAGCCTACGCCCTTGAGATCAATGCCGGCTTGGCTGAGGCATTAGGCGTCAAGACAGGAGACAGGTTTGTTTACGGAAATGAATAAGAAAACATCCATGGCTAAAAGCTTACGGCTGAAGGTTTTTGAAGACTGCTTGAAGGCCGAAGGTCCTTTTTTCATCACAGAAGAATTATCAATGCCCTTTTGCTTTTTGCCCATTGCCATCCACCTCTTGCCATTCGCCTCTTGCCCCACGGGTTCATGATCGACATCCACTGTCATATACTACCGGCTATTGACGACGGACCTGATGATTTGCAGGAAACGCTTGAGATGCTCAGACTTGCCGCCAGGGACGGTATTACGCACATAGTCGCCACCCCTCATTACCGGCACGGAGAGTCCCCAACCCGCCGGGACATAGAAGAAAAGATAATACAGGTCAGGAAAGAGATGGGGAAGAGCTGCATTGCTATCGAACTGCTGGGCGGGGCTGATATAAGACTTACCTATGAGCTGATGCAAGGCATACAAGAAAACAAAATACCCACGATAAACAGCTCCAGGTATTTCCTCCTCGAATTACCCGACCTAATACCCCCTCACCTGGATGATTTTCTCTTTGAGACAAGGCTCAAAGGCTATATACCAGTCATAACACATCCAGAACGCAATTATAGCCTGCTATCCGCTCAGGCGAAGATCGAGGGGATTAGAGACGCAGGTGCGCTCTTTCAGCTTACAGCGATGAGCGTGACAGGGAAACTCGGCAGGCAGATAAAGAAATTCACAGAACATCTTTTGAAAAAGGGATATGTTGATTTTATCGCGACCGACGCCCACAGCACAAGTCAAAGACCACCATTGCTTTCAAAGGCATACCGAGAAACCATCAGTATCCTTAGCAAGGCGGAGGCGGACAGGATATTTCTTCAAAATCCTCAGACAGTCATAGAAAACAAAGATATAAAATGAGGACGGAAACTGGAATGTACAAGGGTAAAGAAAAATATATTCCCCCGCATAGGCACGTGCGTTTGCCTTTTACATATTCCCTTTCCTTTGCCGACACCTTATTTTTTGCCTTTATGGCTATCTGTGCCTTTCCCTGTTATACTTATCTATGAACTGGTACGTAATATACATAAAACCGAAGTACGAGGACTCAACGGCACTTCAACTCAGGAATGCCGGGATAGAGGCCCTCAACCCAAAGATACGGACAAAGAAGTATATCCGGGGGAAATATATCACTGTCATAGAGCCCCTGTTTCCGAGCTACCTGTTCGCATATTTCGATCTCGAAAACCACGGGCATATGATAAAGTATACCCGGGGCGTCAAGTTCATCGTCAGCAAGCAGAACCCCCTGGTGGTCCCCCAGGAGATCATTGACACCATACTTTCGAGGATGGAAGGCGATATCGTGACCCCTGTTGCCGAGAAACTCGAAAGCGGAGACAGGGTCCTTATTAAAGAAGGGCCGTTCGCAAATTTCTATGGCATATTTGAAAGAGACGTCCCGGGCAGAGAAAGGGCTATGATCCTGCTTGAGGCGCTGCACTGCAAACTCGAGATAGAAAATATATCTATACGTAAGGCATAGGACAAAAGCTTAAAATACAAGGGCATACTCTCCTGTTCAAATAAAAAAGCCGCCCTTCATGCCAGACGGGAAAGGCTTCAATCCATCGCAGGGGTCCTTAGAAAAATATTTTGTTTCTTTTTTGTTAAATATGTTATTCTTATGCCGAAGTGTCAGAAGTTATCTATATAGAAGGCCACAAAGACTTTTAGCTCTGTGGTCTTTTTTGTTGTCAGCACCCCTGAGACTTTAGTTTATACATAGGAGGTAACCGAAATGGCTAACGGAACAGTGAAGTGGTTTAACGAGTCAAAGGGTTTCGGCTTTATTACAAGCGAAGATGCCGGTGATGTTTTTGTCCACTATTCGTCCATCCAAAGCAACGGGTTTAAGTCCCTTGCCGAAGGTGACGCAGTCAGCTTTGATATCGAAAAAGGCCCTAAGGGACCTAAAGCAATAAATGTAACAAAAGTATAATTAAGTGAGCCTTAAGCCCCCTGCGCACAGGGGGCTTTTTTTATGTTGACGAGAAGTAATCCACTCTTCCACAGACCCGCCGCAGACCCAATTACAGGGTGAATGAGACAGAAAAATTGCATAAAATCAATGATAATATGGTCGGGGCGAGAGGATTTGAACCTCCGACTTCACGGTCCCGAACCGTGCGCGCTACCGAACTGCGCTACGCCCCGCCAATGAAATAATAAGAAGCCCGGGCGTATAAAGTCAAGTCGACATTTGCAAATCGTCTCTGTTAAACTTTTCCAATGGATGAGTTTAAAAAAATGCCGATCATAAAGATCAGGGGCAACGCTGCCGAGGAGGTCCCCGATCTGATCGCAGTTGAAACAAGGATAAGCATTGCGGTGAACGGGAAGAATGTGCTCAGTCTTTATTGCACTCCCTCTATGGTGCGTGAGCTTGTTGTCGGCCTGGTGCATGTTGAGGGACTAATAGCAGGGGGATGGTGTGCTGAGCGGATGAGCATAGTATACGGCGATGAAATAAAGATCGATATACCGGCAACTGGCAAGGTATTTGAGGGAGAGAAAACAGTGACTTCCGGCTGTGCCGGAGGTATAAAGTTAGTGAGAGAGCGGCCTGAAGAGAAGATTTCGGATACAACAGTTTTTAATGCAGAGACAATAAAAAAGCTGTACCGGCAGTTTCAGCAAAGGTCTGATAGTTATAAAATGACCGGTGGGGTCCATAGCGCTGCGGTGGCAGATGCTGGGCGGATGCTGGTTTTTACTGAGGACATAGGCAGGCATAATGCTGTGGATAAGGCTATAGGCTACTGTATCCTTGAAAATATCTCTTTCATGGGAAAGATAATGATGGTCAGTGGAAGGCTCTCCTCTGAAATCATATTTAAATGTGCGAAGTGCCATATCCCCCTTCTTGTCAGCAGGGCGGCCCCCACGACGCTTGCGGTAGAGACAGCTGAAGCAGCTGGATTAACGCTCATCGGTTTTATGAGGGGCGACAGGATGAATGTATATGCCGGGATGCATCGGATACTATTAGAGGTCTAATATTTTTTTCCGGATGATGCTGATTTCAAAACCGTACGAAGCCATAGTAACCATGGTATGTATGTAGTTTAAACCTGCGTCCAGTACAGAGTTATTCCCGTTATCGACATATAGGAACGCGATGATCCTGTCCCTGAGCTGTATGGGGATCACACAGCAGTCCTGCGGGGTCCCGGACAAAATGGATATCAGAGGCGCATTGCCGGGTATTTGCAGCAAAGGGCCTCTGTAATAACTTGTCTTGTTCATGACCTCAGTGAAGATTGAAGACGGCTCCAGCTTAAACTCGAGGTTTTCGGCATTCATCCCCCTTGCCTTCCATCCTGCAATTTTGTCGCCTTTGAGTATAAAGATCGCCGCCCGTGAAGAGATTTTCTTTGTTTCATTGAGGAGGAGCCCTATGATCTCATCGCGGTCCTTTGCATTTGCAAACGACTCTTTGATCTTTGCCAACTGTTTTTTACTTTCTTCGCCGTCTTTTGGTTTTTCCTCTACCTGTTCACCGTCTTTGCCGAAGATGCTTATGTAACGGAGGTCCCTTTCCAGCCCGTAATATTTTTCGAGAGCGTAGAGGAGCCTGAGTTCTGAAGTAACATATGGGATTATATCATAGCCCGTAATGAACCTGAGTTCATCCGCGGCTGTCATGGAACGCGGATCGAGAAGTACAACATGCAGTCTGTTACGATCTTTCCGGAACGGCACAACCTTATACTTTTCAGCCATTTCCTTACTGATGCATGATATGGTCTCTGCATCTATGGAAACAAGCTTTGAAGGGTCGACTGCCGTGACTTTCAGATATTTGCTAAGAAAAGAGACGAGTTCGGTCTCTTTGATTACTTTGAGCTCAACAAGGTTTGTCCCGATCCTCCCTCCGAAGATCACCTGTCTTTCGAGAGCAAGCCTGAGATGCTCCCTTGTGATCAGACTTGCTTTCACTAATGCCTCTCCGAGTTTCATGACCATTATTTTATCCCATATTTATATAATTTGTGCCTGAACGAGCGAAATGACAGCTTGAGGAGCCTCGCCGCCTCTGTCTTTATACCTTTTGCCTTCTCCAAAGCTTTAACCAGATAGTCTTTTTCGATCTGCTCCATAATACTCTCGAAATCTATGCCTTCATCTCCGATTTCAGGAAGCTGTTTCCCGGCCTCATCAGCCCTGCTTATCTCTTCAGGCAGGTCTTCAGCCAGTATAATTTCGCTGTCAGTAAGCAAGACTGTCCGCTCTACCACATTTTCAAGCTCTCTCACATTTCCTTTCCATGAATATCTCATGAGGAAGCGCAGAGCTTCAGGAGAAAATCTTTTCGCATTGGACAAAGACTTGTTCAAAAAATGATCGAGCAATAAAGGGATGTCGTCGGGCCGTTCTCTTAGCGGAGGTATGTTTATCGGCACAACGTTCAACCGGTAAAACAGGTCTTCTCTGAAGCCGCCTGACGCAACTGCTTCCGATATATCTTTGTTTGTAGCAGATATTACCCTGACGTCCACAGTGATGTCGCTTAACCCGCCGACCCTTCTGAAGGTGCCGTTTTCAAGCACGCGTAATAATTTGGACTGGAGGGACAAAGGCATTTCGCCTATCTCATCTAGAAAAATGCTCCCCCTGTTTGCTACTTCAAAGAGGCCTTCTTTGTTGTATAAGGCCCCGGTGAAAGAACCTTTTACGTGTCCGAAAAGTTCTGACTCAAGCAGGCCTTCCGGAAATGTCGCACAATTGATAGTCACAAAATTCTTTTGCTTTCTCGGGCTTAGATTATGCAGCGCTGAGGCCACCAGTTCCTTTCCGCTGCCGCTTTCGCCTCTGATGAGGACTGTAGAATTGCTTTGAGCAACTCTCCGTATAAGGGTAAAAAGCTCCTGCATCTTCGGGCTTTTTCCTACAATATTCTCAAGACCGCAGGATGACTTTATCTTCTCCCGCAGGAGAGAAAGTTCTTCGCCCAGGTTTTTCCGTTCAAACGCCTTTTGAATGATAAGACGTATCTCATCGATCTTGAAAGGTTTGTGGATATAATCGTATGCCCCCAGCTTCATGGCTTCAATTGTAGATTCTGTAGTTCCAAAGGCCGTTATCATGATAACAATGGTTGAAGGAGAGAGTTCCTTGACCTTTTTCAGGACCTCGAAGCCGTCGGCCTTTGGCATTTTGATATCGGTAACAACAAGATCGAATATATCACCCCCGAGATACTCCATCCCTTCGATCCCGTTGGATGCGGCTATTATCTCATAGCCCTCTTCCTCAAGCAGTATCCTGAGCACCTCCCGCATGCTTTTTTCATCTTCAACTATCAGTATCCGGCCTTTGGTTTCCATATCAGTGCATTAGTATAATCTCAAAAGTAGTTTTGATGCCAGGCTTGCTCGTAACAATAAGCCTGCCGTTATGCTCTTCAACAATCCTGTAAGCTATTGCTAGCCCCAGTCCTGTCCCGCGTTCCTTTGTCGTAAAGAAAGGATAAAAAATCTTATCGATATCTGACTGCGATATGCCGGAGCCTGTATCGGAAAAAGAGATGGTAACATTAGCGGGGCTGTTTTTTGTTGATACGGTCAATTT
>Ga0102851_10000904_pt1 | contig 16073 bp, 16 predicted proteins | sample Mud3Dept3metaG_FD_79558 | JGI IMG/M metagenome (GOLD analysis project Ga0102851, IMG submission 79558) | Freshwater wetland microbial communities from Ohio, USA, analyzing the effect of biotic and abiotic controls - Mud 3 Core 4 Depth 3... | ecosystem: Environmental > Aquatic > Freshwater >... | reverse complement strand
TCATCCAGGCCCGCCTGATTGCAGACCGTATACCGGGCCCTGATACACGCGACCTTGACCAGTTCTGCAGGGAGTATAAAGAAAAAATTGGAGCAAGGGTAACTGTTGTCGACAGTGCAGGTAAGGTTTTAGGGGATTCTGATGAACCTTCGGAGAAAATGGAAAACCACATGGACAGGCCTGAAATAAAGGAGGCTGATTTGAGTGATATGGGCACCGCAATCCGGTACAGCAATACGCTTCAAAAAAACCTCTTTTATCTGGCGATTGCCTTCGAATCTGATGCGGACAGGAAATTTCTGAGGCTTTCTCTCCCTCTTCAGGATATTGAGAAAGCGGTGAATAATATCAGGATGAGAATTGTTTTTGCGACTCTTGCTGTATCCTTTCTTGCTATCCTTTTAGGACTGATACAGGCAAGAAGGATTACGAAATCTGTCGAGGAAATCACCGCTTTTTCGAAAGAGGCAGCTGCCGGGCATTTCAGAAAGCGTTTGTTCCTCAAGGAGAAAGGCGAGCTTGGGGAGCTTGGGAAAAATATCAGTGAGATGGCACATGAACTTCACGAGAAGCTGAAGCTGAGTGAAGAGGGAAAGCAGAAGATTGAAACGATTCTCAGGAATATGTCGGATGGCCTGATTCTCTCTGATATGAAAGGAACGGTGCTCCTGAGCAATGAGGCTGTGTCAAGATTATTCAGCGTTGCATCAAGTATCGAAGGGAAAACCATCATGGAGACTTTGAGGAAGGCAGAGTTAATGGATATGGTAGACCATGTCGCTACGAGCAGGGAGAGAGTATCCCGCGAGGTTGAGGTAACCCATCCAAAAGATCTCTATCTTATGGTCACCGCTGCGCCGTTTTATTCCCACCGGCAGGTCAAAGAATTATCCGGTGTTATCCTAACATTTCATGATATTACGAGACTGAGAAGACTTGAGGAGATACGAAAGGATTTTGTGGCTAATGTATCCCATGAAATTAAGACTCCCATTACTGCTATCAAAGGTTTCGCGGAGACCCTCCTTGACGGAGCGATTGATGATCGGGAGAACGCGTACAAATTTCTCGAAACCATTAAAAACAATAGTGAACGTCTGAATTCACTGGTCACTGACCTCCTGACTCTCTCAGGGATTGAACTCGGAGATATCACGATACAGCAGGATGTTGTGGATCCTGAGGAGGTCATTGACACCGTGTTTGCCATATTGGCAGAGAAGGCTCAGTCAAAACGCTTGTATCTCAGAAAAGATATCGCTCCTGAGATCAGGGAAGTCAGGGCTGACAGGGACCGGCTGATTCAGATACTCCTTAATCTTGTGGATAACGGGATTAAATTCACTGAGCAGGGAGGAGTAACCATCAAAGTGAAAAGTGAAAAATTGGAAGTGAAAAGTGCAGAAGGAACTGGTGCTATTTCTCCAACCTCCGGCATCCAACCCCCAGCCTCTGTCATCATCTCTGTTGAAGATACGGGGATAGGAATTCCGAAAAAACATCTGACACGATTAGGAGAGCGCTTTTACCGTGTCGACAGGGCTCGCTCACGGGAACTTGGTGGCACTGGTCTCGGGCTTGCGATCGTCAAGCATCTTGTGAAAGCCCATGGCTGGGAGATGGAGATAGAAAGCACCGAAAGCCAGGGAACTACCGTCCATATCCTCTGCCCGTCTGTTTAGCTTGCTTTATTCATACATTTTATGTACGACGGCAGATACAATATTTTCGCTCATTCTCAACCCGAATGAATTCGGGTCTCCGAGGTGAATTCTGTTGAAAACAGAATTCAAATCCGCTCAAATACAGTATCTGCCATCCAGTTCATGAATAATCTGGATTAAGTACATTGCACCAGTATTCCTCTCCTTAACCAAAATTTCATCTGCTCTTAATATTCCTGTAACACTGCCTGATTAAAGTAAGTGCGGTTATGTGTAACAGGAGGGTGAGAACAAGATTGAAATCTTCTGCTTGTTACAAGTCTAAAAAAAACGTTAAAAGGAGGAAGTGCATGAAAAAGAAGTTTCTATCAGTTATCGTTAGTATCTCCTGCCTGATGTTCCTCGCCGGGACGTCATTCGCAGCGGAGGATATCACAGACCCGATTCTGAAGAAGCTGGTCGAAAAAGGTATCCTCACAAAGGAAGAAGCAACCTCGGTCATGAAAGACATTGATCAGGAAGCTGTTAAAACAGAGCAGAAAGTTGAGCAGAAAATTGATGAGAAAGTGACCGATGTTCAACCCACAGAAAACAAGGATGTGGAAAAAATCGTCAAAGCCCTAAAAGGTTTCAAATTCGGACTCCTGTCGTATCTCTCGTATCAAAATGGGGAGACAGGTGATTTAGATAATGGAACCGGTTACAGCCAATTTACCATTAAGAGAGGTTATTTCAGGGTTACCAAGGAACTGCTTCCCTGGTTTGAGGCGCATACGACATTCGACGTGACAACCGTAAAGGACCCTGAAGAAGCAGGAGACCCCGCGAATAATTTCGACGGTTCAATCGCAGTGAGAATCAAATATGCCTACGGGAAATTCAAACTCCCCGACTTCGCATTTTTCACGAAGCCTTTCTTTGAAGTTGGTGTCGTCCATATGCCATGGCTTGATTTTGAAGAGCATCTGAACTGGTACCGCTGTCAGGATACGATGTTTATGGAGCGCAACGGGCTTTTTAATTCAGCGGATCTCGGGGTAACGTTCGTCTCCCTCTTCGGTGGCGAAATGCCCAAAGAGTACCAGGAAAAAGTGAGCAGTTCTTATCCTGGGCGTTACGGAAGCATGTCAGTAGGTATTTACAACGGTGCCGGCTACCATGCATCTGAGAAGAATCAGAACAAGCCAATAGAGGCAAGGCTTACCGTCAGGCCATTGCCTGATATCGTCCCCGGGCTTCAGTTATCATACTTCGGGATATGGGGAAAGGGGAACACCGATACGAAGCCAACCTGGACAGTGAACAACGGATTTGCAAGCTTTGAGCACGAATATGTAGCGCTTATCGGGCAGTATTATTGGGGTGAAGGCAAGCAGAATGGCGGAGATGAAAACGAAAAAGATGGTTATTCCATATTCGCAGAAGCAAAGCCCCATAAGAAATTCAGCATCATCGGCCGGTATGATAAGTTTGATCCCAATACCGATGCGGATGATGATGAAAATACACGATATATCATCGGCGCCGCATACCACATAGACAAACAGCACAAGAATATGGTTATTCTCGATTATGACCACGTGGATTATGAGCAAAAAGGGAAAACCGATGACAAGAGAGTGCAGCTAACCCTTCAGGTCGCTCTTTAAAGCCAGATAAAGAGCACTTGTTAACCCCTCTGCCCTCCCGCGCCCTCGGGAGGGCAAAATTTCTTGTTTGAAAATTTGTGATAGAAAAGGTTAACGAAAGGTAAATTTTATAACCTGCAATGTAACCGCTTTTTCATAATCATGTAAAACATATTCGGTATTCTTTGATAAAGAAAGGAGGTGCTGAATGAATTTGATAACTGTCAATTTTCACGGTTTCAGAAGAGTATCCGAAACGTTCTGTCCGTTTGACGGTATTTCTACTTGTCTTGCTTCATTGTCATCAATGTCACTTGATAGCAAGAAAAGAAAACTCTGCTGCGGTACGGAAACATTTGATGAGTGTCCGATATTCCTCGCAAAGGTTCTGCGGAGGGGATGAGATATCCCCGCAGCGCAGCCGGGCTCGCCGCTTTGCTCTAACCATTCCTGCCTTTTTATCAGCCGGGCTCATCAATTATACTATCCTTTATCAACATGTCGGAATGTGATAAAGGGGTACAGATTTGTTCGATAGATCTCTATTGCCGGTTTCGTTCAGCATGATCTTCCGGAAGATCAATACAAATACTTACCAACTCAGGACCTCGCAAGTTATCCCGTTACCGCGGGAACAGGCCTTTATATTTTTCCAGGATCCGCGCAATCTGTCCGAGATCACTCCGGACTGGCTCAATTTCAGGATGCGTGATTTTGATGCTGGTGCAAAAGTCTTTGAGGGAGCTGAATATGACTACAGCATCAAATGGTTGCCCTGGTTGTGGAGGACTGGATGGAGAAGCAGAATTATACAGTACAGGCCTCCGGAAACATTCACTGATATACAGATCAAGGGTCCTTACAGTTCCTGGCAGCATTTACACATATTTAAAGTAATATCAGAAGGCACCCGCATGAAGGACATCGTTACATACCGGCTTCCCTTTGGTCTCATTGGAAAATTTGCATACCATATGCTGATCAGGGCTCAGCTTGAGGACATATTCTCCTATAGGGCTTTGAGAATCAGTGAGTGGGCGTCGGGTAATTTCATGTGGAAGGTGAAGCACAGGGCAAATATAGACGGGTTTAATATATAAATATAATGCTTTACAAAATATAGATAGTAATTTAAAGTATATAGTACATTTTTAGCCACAATGCAACGCTTTAAGGCAGGGTGACAATATCATGAGAATCTTCAGCAATCCAGGCGTGAAGCCCGGATGTCCCTACGAAAGGAGGTATATAAATGAAAATCAAAAAGGTCGCGAAGAGAGCATCACTGACATGCAAATGCAAGAGTTCCTGTTAGTCAAAATTTGCCGATAGATAATTTCTAACAGTTTCTTCTCCCTTGTTGGGAGAGGATTAAGGAGAGGGTGAGATATATCCAGAAACATTCCCTCTCCCCTCTGTCCCCTCCCTTGAGGGAGGATTCGTTTTTGGGTTGATAATTATACTGTAGGTTTTTTTAAACCGTATGAAACTATTCTAAGGAGGTCTATACGATGAAAAAATATGTCTGCACAGCATGTGGCTATGTGTATGATCCTGCGCAGGGTGACCCTGATTCAGGAATCAAACCCGGTACACCTTTTGAGCAGTTGCCGGATGATTGGGTTTGTCCTGTCTGCGGTGCTGCCAAATCAATGTTTGTTGAGGAGGGTGCCGGATATAAAGAACCCGGTGTTAAGAAATAGAAAAAAAGGCAGAATCCATATGTAATGCTAATATTATACTGAATGAGGCGGCGCCCTTGAGAAGACGGAAACTCAGCTGGATAAGATTAAGAGTTCACACCGATGAAACCCAATGGTGAATGAATATTTTGAGCCAGCAGCATACAAGAATTTTCATATATGCTGAACAGGCAGGCTGCTATTTGATGTCAATCAACAGAGATCAGAAAAGTACATAAGAGCATAGGTGTCAGACATTATCAACGACCCTAACCCTCATTCCCGCTTAACGAATTGAGGTGCAGGCCATTGAGACCTGCACCTATTTCAGGATTTTAATCCAGTTTGGGTCTTGGCGTCTGTTCTGTCGGTGCTGGCAGGATCGGATATTCAACCTTCGGTTGGATGCCTGTAGTCGCCTTAAGAAAAGCCTCAATCTTGTCTATTTCTTCTACCGTGAGCACAGCACCTAATTGGGCGACTCCCATGATCTTTACCGCTTCTTTCAGATTCCACACCTTACCGGAGTGAAAATATGGAGGAGTCAGATCTATGTTTCTCAGCGATGGAGCCTTAAAGACGTACTCATCAGACTTTGATTTCGTTATCTTGAAACGCCCGGTATCATCGGCAACAATCTCGGATCTTGGCCGCTCTACGAGACCAAAGGGGAAATAGGCCTCTCCGCCCATATTAATTCCCGCATGACAGGTGGCACACCCCTTTTCCATGAGGAGTTTTAGCCCCTCCTTCTGAGTTGCATGTAAGGCATCCTTACTTCCCCTCAGGTACAGATCAAACGGAGAGTCAGGGGTGAGGAGCGTTGCCTCGAACGCTTCGATCGCATCTGCCATGTTGTCGAAGGTTACCGGATCCGATTGATCCGGGAAGACCTTCTTAAAAAGCGCGACATATTCAGGCATACTCTTCAATGTCTTTATTGCCATTTCAGGCGTGTTGTTCATCTCCACTGATGCCTGAACCGGACCTTTTGCCTGCTGTTTGAGGTCCTCAGCCCTACCGTCCCAGAATTGGGCTCTGTTAAACACGGAATTCAATACTGTAGGAGCATTCCTTGGACCCTTCTGCCAACGGTGACCGACCGAGGTCTCCTGAAAATCTGCGCCGCCCATTCCAACATTGTGACAGGTATTGCAACTGATAAGAGCGCTCGATGAGAGTCGAGGCTCGAAATAGAGCATCTTGCCCAACGCGATCTTCTCGGGCGTGAAGGACTTTCCTTTAATCTCAGGTACTGTCTGCGGAATCTCTTTGAATAGCGTCTGGGCCTTTTTCATAAGATCTTCACTGGCGCCTGCGGCAGATACTATCGAGCAGGATAATAGGAACCCCAATAAGGCTAACAACGATTTCTTCATTTCATACCTCCTGTCATTGTCAATCGATTTAACCGCAAGTGTATGCGATCACCTGTAATTATAATATGAAATCTTCATATATTTTCAAAAAAATTGAGAACGAGATCAGGAATTAGGTCATACAAGATTTGAGAGGAAGGCATAGGTCTCAGACCTTGACTTGTGACTCAATTGCGGCTGAATGAAAATCCTCATTTTTTGCGATGGGCGTTCATCGAATACTTGGAGCTATTTCATTTTTGAAGGCAGCTTGATTGTCTCACCGGCAACCATAAAAATGCCTCTTCCACGATGATGAATTGTCCGTGGGTTTTGTCTTGTCGGGTCGACCCACGCTTTCAGCACCTCGAGGATGAAGAGATTATACTTTGCTACCATCTTCTCATCGACGACTTTGCATTCAAGATTCGCATAACACTCGCCGATGAGCGGTGCTTTGACGTATGATGCGGGCACCTGCGTGAGTCCAAAGACATTGAACTTATCGATTTTTCGTCCGGAGCTGTTCCCGCAGCCCACTACCCTTTCCGATAGTTCAAGCGTTGGGATGTTAATCACGCATTCCTTACTTGCCTTTAAAATATTAAACGTGTAATTCCGATTACTGATCACGCAACCAATGACAGGAGGTTCGAACTCCATCATTGTATACCACGACATCGTCATGACGTTCGCCTTTGTCTTGCTGGCGGTCGTGAGCAGCACCACCGGCCCCGGCTCCAATAAGCCATAAACTTTAGACAAGGGGAAAGATTTCTTCGTCATATCAATACCCCGCTTCAATGATCTTTACGTACCGCCTTCAAAAAGAGTCGCCCTCTGCATGATATCGCTCCTTTAGAAATTAGACGCACATTACCAAACCTATCATCTACTCAAATTATAGCAACGTGTAAGATCCTTTGCGAGGATGCAAAGGTGATAGGGCCGCTTTGTAAAGGTTTGCGACTGATTCAATGGATGGACTTTAAGAAATCCTCAGTCCTCGTGCGTATTTTATCCCGCACTTTCCTGAATTCACGCAAGACTTCTTCTTCCGTGCCTGTGGCTTTTGCGGGATCGGGCAGCGACCAGTGCAGTCGCCTGATGTGCGGTGGTGTCCATGGGCATGACTCTGAGGCGTGATCACAAAGAGTGATAATGACGTCCATCGTTTCGAGCAGGTCCGCGTCGATGGCTTTTGATTGATTTGAAGAAATATCAATCCCGATTTCATCCATGACTTTCACAGCCCTTTGATTCAAACCGGCAGGATTGAGCCCGGTACTGTGGGCTTCAACAATGCCTTTGCCGAGCTCCCTCGCAAATCCCTCCGCCATTTGCGACCGGCACGAATTGCCGGTGCAGAGAAACATGATCTTGAGCATCCGATCCTCCTATGATTACGTGCCGTTATGACCTTTCCCTCTCATTATATAAGATTTTTATGATGCACGCAGTCTTCGTATATATATTTCCAATTACTATCAAGAGTGAATATCTACTAACTCTTTCATTACTTCCCCAGTCATTTCTTTTTTCACCAAGAATTAACATTTCTTTCATATTCCTGTAAAGAAAAAATGATTTACTACTACCATCATGACGACCGTATCAGAGACGTTCGGATCCAAAAGTAAAAATACCATGAAAGGATGAGCACTATGAGATGTCCGCATCTGAAAAAATGGGTTCTTTTCACCTGCAATGGGACTGATACGCTGTATTTTCCCAGTGCATTTCAACTCGAGGAATACTGCAAGCGGAAAGACCACAGGAAATGCCCTTTTTTTATAACGAGATCCTCTCAAGATGGTTTTGATAGTTCCGTCCAACTAACCCAGGCATAAATTTAACACTCTCGTAATACTCCTGTAACACAAGCAATCTATTATGAATCTATGCTCGTTTCCCTGATATGTCTCTTATTGCTTGCCATAGCAGTCTATTTTCTCATCAAAAGCAAACCGAATCTTTTCCTGCTTGAGCTGATGCAAGAAGTATTTGGTGAAAGAAAAGAAAGTCAGACCGATTATGTCGATCAATCGAAGCATGAGCGGACCTGCAAATCAAATCCCATTGAGAAAAATTAGGGTATTAGACGTAGCGGGCGTCGTACAAACTCATGAAGCAAAATAAGGAGGGTGAAATATGTAACAGAAATGTAATAGAAATGTAACAAGGAATTAACAATTACTTTGTATTGTAAAAACTAAGGAGGTAAGTAATGAAAATATTTTTATCGATTTTGTTATCGCTTGTATTTGTCTGTTCAGTTGCTGGTCTTTCGTACGCAGAGGATTTGAGGATTGACGGATCAACTACGGTATTGCCCATAGCTCAGAAAGCGGCAGAGGTCTTCATGAAGAAACATGCGGACATTAAGGTCTTTGTATCAGGAAGTGGTTCCGGGACTGGCATCAAGGCCATTATTGATGGTACGACCAACATTGCAACAAGTTCCCGGGAGGCAAAAGATAAAGAAGTAGCCTCTGGCAAGGAAAAAGGTGTCACATTGACGGGGCATAAAGTTGCCCTTGACGGGATAGTCCCAGTTGTTCACCCTTCTGTGAAAATTGACAACCTAACTACAGATCAGCTCAGAGATATCTATAACGGTAAGATTAAAAGCTGGAAAGAGCTTGGCGGCCCCAACAGGCCGATTTCTGTTGTATCCAGGGACACAAGCTCTGGAACATACGAGGTTTGGGAAGAGAAGATTCTGAAAGGCGACAAGGTGAAAGCAGACGCACTGCTCGTTGCATCGAATGGACAGGCTGTCCAGACGATTGCACAGAACAAATTTGCAATTGGTTACATAGGAATCGGGTATATAGACAAGTCTGTCAAGGTTTTGTCTGTGAACGGGAAAAAAGCAACCGACAATTCGGTTCGCGACGGCTCATGGCCCATCGCACGTCCTCTGTTCATGTACACTAACGGCAAACCTGCCGGTACCATTGCCAAGTTCATGGATTTCATGCTTTCCAAAGACGGGCAGAAGATCGTGAATGAAGTTAAATATGTAAGCCTAAAATAAGCATCATAAAAAGGGTCCGGGGATTCGAGTGGTCAAGGGTTCAAGAAACAATATAAAAGCACATAAACAATAAAACCTGAACCCTGAGTACTTGAATCCTCAATCCCTGCCCACTTATTATTTAAATAGCATTACAAATATTACGCAAGGGGGTACCGACTTTGAGATGGCAGACCAAGGAAAGGGCCGTCGAGATCATGGTAAGTTCTGTTGGTCTTGTCTCGGTGATCGTTCTTCTGCTGATCGGGTTTTTTCTCTTTAAAGAGGCATTTTATATTTTTTACAAAGCAGGAGCGATGAAAGTCCTTTTTGGGACAGCATGGTACCCCACCTACGACCCGCCAAGCTTTGGGATGTTACCGCTGATAATGGGCACCGTCGTTGTTACTTTTCTCACGGCAGTTATGGCTATCCCTCTGGGTATCGCAACCGCAATTTATGTCGCAGAAATAGCACACCACCGAGTCAAGGAGTTCTTAAAGCCCCTTATAGAGATGCTTGCCAGTTTTCCTTCTGTAGTTCTCGGGTTTTTTGGCATGGTCGTTATCGCGCCTATACTATCAAACTGGCTTTCTCCAATACTCGCGGAAAAGCTTCCTGAACTGCTGAGAAGTACAAACATCCCTTTTATTTCAACGACGCTTGCTGATTTCTGTTATAACAAACTGTTTATTGCTTCAGGTCTCAACATATCAACAGCAGCCTTGATGTTGACCGTGAGAGCAATCCCCGTGATTTCAAGCATTGCCGAGGATGCACTGACTGCAGTCCCACGTACATACCGGGAAGCCTCCTATTCTCTTGGAGCGAACAAATGGGAGACAATATTGAGGGTGGTAATCCCGGCTTCTGTGTCTGGTTTGAGCGTTGCCGTTATCCTCGGAATCGGAACGATCATCGGTGAGACCATGATTGTTTTGATGGTGGCGGGAGGAGCGGCTGTTATTCCATACTGGATTTTTGATCCGGCAAGGCCAATGCCTGCTGCTATTGCCGCAGAAATGGCAGAAGCCCCCTATCAGAGCCTTCATTACCAAGCACTCTTTGGTGTCGGAGTGCTCCTTTTCATTTTTACGTTTATCCTGAGCCTCATTTCTGATTTCATCTCAAGGAAATATCGTGCTGTCAGGATCGGTGAAAAAATATGACCGGGCATCATGAAGTCACCCGTGAACCTTTTGAAATGGTTCGGAAGAAAAAAATCAATCTTAAAGAGAGTTTCTTCCTGTCTCTCATTCGTATGCTCGGGTCGGCCGGAGCGATTATCCTGTTTATTATTTTATCGTTTGTTCTCTATAACGGTGTACATATACTGAGCTGGGATTTTATCAGCAAGCCCCCCATTGAAGCCATGACAAAGGGCGGTATTTTCCCTGTTATCGTCGGGACTGTTCTCTTGACCTTCATCTGCATGATCGTGGTAATCCCGATCGGGGTTACCACGGCTATTTTTCTGTCGGAATACTCAAAACCGGGGTTGCTTCTCAAGACTGTCATGATGTCGATGTATACACTCGCAGGTGTCCCTTCAGTTGTCTTCGGTCTCTTCGGACTCGCTGTCTTTGTGGTGGCCTTCAATTTCGGAATGAGTCTTTTTGCCGGTTCCCTGACGCTCGCCATTATGGTGCTTCCTTATATCATATCCACCTCAGAGGAGGCGCTAAAGGCGGTACCTTACAGCTTTAAGGAGGCGTCGCTCGCGTGCGGGGCAACGAAATGGCAGACAATACGGAAGGTTATTCTGCCGACCGCGATGCCCGGGATTCTGACAGGCGCAATCCTCGGAACTGCCAAGGTTTCAGGAGAGACTGCTCCTATCATGTTCACTGCTGCTGCCTTTTTTACTCCGGGAGTCCCGAAATCCCTCTTCGAGCCGATTATGGCATTACCGTACCATATCTATGTCCTTGCGACAGCGGGCACGCATATAGAAGAGACAAGGCCCGTACAATATGGAACCGCATTAACCTTAATCGTATTGGTTCTCGGGATGAATTTATTGGGTATTATCCTCAGGTCTCGGCAAAGGAAAAAGAGGGCATGGTAGAAAAAACGCCAGTTTTTGCCATACAGGATTTCAGTATCTACTACGGGGACTTCATGGCTGTAAAAACCGTGAACCTCAATATCGAATCAAATAAGATAACGGCCATTATCGGCCCTTCCGGCTGTGGCAAATCCACACTGTTACGGTCTCTGAACAGGATGAATGACTTAATCCTCTCGTCACGGGTTGAAGGTCAGGTGCTTTTCCGCGGGGTGGATATTTACCAGAAGGATACCGATGTGATTGAATTGCGGAAAAGAGTCGGCATGGTTTTTCAAAAGCCGAATCCCTTCCCGAGTTCTGTCTATGAGAATGTGTCATACGGTCCGAAAATCAGGGGGATTAAAAAGAAGACCCAGCTTGATGAGATCATTGAGCACGCACTTACAAGGGCTGATTTATGGAAAGAGGTGAAAGACAAATTGCATGAATCGGGTATGAGCCTCTCGGGTGGTCAGATGCAGAGACTTTGCATCGCCCGGTCCCTTGCCCAGGAACCAGAGGTACTGCTTTTTGATGAACCGACATCAGCGCTTGATCCTATTTCAACTGCCAATATCGAGCATCTGCTCCAGGAGTTGCAGAAAACCGTCACCATCATTATCGTGACCCATAACATGCAGCAGGCAGCACGGATATCTGCTTACACAGCTTTTATGTATCTGGGAGAATTGATTGAATTTGGAGACACAAACACTATATTTGTGAATCCGTATAATAAACTCACAGAAGAATATATTACAGGGAGATTTGGCTAATGGGCATTTTTGATGATGAATTAAAAGCGTTGCGGGAAATGATATTAAAGCTTGGATGCATGGTTGAGAATGCAGTTCGTGACTCAGTGAAAGCGCTCGTTGATAGAGACAGTGAACTTGCTAAAGAGGTCATCAGGAGGGATCATCTTATCAATGCACTTGACGTTAAAATAGATGAGGAGTGTGTTCGTTTAATAGCGCTCAGACAACCGATGGCAAGGGATTTGCGGTTGATAACCACAGCGATGAAGATAACAACAGATCTTGAAAGGATGGGAGACCTTGCAGGAAATATCGCTGAAAGGGCAATTGAATTGAACGCAGAACCACAGCTGAAGTCTTTTAAAAATATTCCCAAAATGGCAGAGATAACCCAACAAATGGTGCGGGATTCTCTCGATGCGTTTGTCACCGGATGCTCACGACTGCCGTATGAAGTCATCAAGAGGGACGACGAAGTGGATGACCTCACCGTCAGGAACTTCGAGGAACTTCTCTCCTTGATGATCCAGGATCCGAAGATCATCCCATTAGCGGTGAAGAGGACATATATTGCAAAGTATCTCGAAAGAATCGCCGATCATGCCACGAACATTGCAGAGATGATTATTTACATGTGCAAGGGCAAGATGATCAGGCATACGGAGATTTCTGAAGAGAAGTAATCCTGTCCTGATAATTTCTTGATCTCAGCAGCGCAGGTTTATGCTTCAGTCGATGTGCAAGACAACGGAATAGCTATTGAATATGGCCCACACCTGATCATTCTCCTGAAAATTCATCTGGAGGGCGTTGTCCGTAGTAACTATTGAGCACAGTTCTGTACCGTCCGCGATGCGCTCCACATATTCTGTCGTAAGATTCCCCTTGTTAATGCGCACGATGGTTCCCCAAAAACGGTTTTCCGCTGAAGATTCAGGTTCCCTATCGCTTTTCTGTAAAATCACCCACGGAGCTTTCACCTCCGCGGTAACTAAGGACCCCGTTTTAAATTTGTACCTCAGAAAACTATTAAACTGATGCTGGGCACAATCATTATTTTCCTTGCCATAAGATATATTTCACAGTATTTCATGAAATAGGAGATCTCACATGAATGGATTGGTATGTCCGACAGTGAGAATGGAAAAGCCAGTGGTAGCCACAGACGGTTCAGAGCGGGCAGCGTGACTGAGAGGATTATCGGCTATTCAGAAAGTTCGGTTTTAGCAGCCATACTGAACCTTTTTTATTAAGGGTTAAATATAGGTTGTCGGTATCCTTCTGTCTGGGTTCCATGTGTAAATCAAAAATCATTTCACTCAAGACATCTTTTTGATCTCCCTATGCATCTGAGTTTCCCTGTTATGAAACTTGCTGTACATTATTTTCATTTTTAGGAGCTTTCTTCATCTTTTACGATCTCGGACATATATGCAACGAGGACTGACAGGCCAAGTGTAAGAGGAACAAAGATAAAGTGAAAACCCGCTGTCACAGCGAACTGAAGTCTACTTAATTTCAACACATCCATGTTATCCTTCTGTCATTGTTTGTCTGATCTAATATGTTTGTCAATTGGGTTTTACTGCTCTCTATAATACAAGATATGATTGAGATACCCTATAAAGGCAGGAGTCTTTTCTCATGATCGAATCACTGCAATATCTTGTTTCAGGCATCCTGTTCGGATTTGCTGCGGGCATTTCTCCCGGGCCTCTGCTTGCCCTTGTCATTACAGAGACACTCATGCACAGCAGAAGGGAGGGAATTCTTGTTGCAATCACACCGGTCGTCACTGATGTACCGATAATTGTGGTGACAATATATATCCTTTCTCAACTCTCGAGTTCTGATATCTTTCTTGGTATGTTATCCCTTGCAGGCGCACTGTTCATTGCTTATCTTGCATACGGAAGCATCATGACGCGGGAGGTACATTTGGGTATCTATCATGTGAAGCCGCAGTCTCTCCGCAAAGGGGTGCTCACCAACTTCCTGAACCCACATCCTTATCTCTTCTGGATGATGGTCGGCACTCCCACTATCCTGAGAGCCTCTCAGGTCAACGTAGGCTCGGCTGTAGCATTCATCGCGGGATTTTATGTTCTTCTCGTTGGTTCAAAAGTTCTGATTGTGCTCCTTGTGGACAGGTCAAAAAATTTCCTGAAGAGCAGGACATATATTTATATTATCAGGGCAACAGGGGTCATCCTGTTATGCTTTGCTGTTCTGTTTTTGAAGGATGGTCTCGGGATGCTTGGGCTGCTGTGATAAATCCATGTATATCAATAAAAAATCCAGGGGACTACTGGAGATGATCTGGCAGGATATTTTTGATAAAGGCTTCCACAAGCGAAGCATCAAACTGTGTACCTGAGTTTTCCTTTAGTTCCGTGACCGCCTCATTCAACTTTACGGGAACCTTATAGTAAGATCCGCTCGTCATTGCATCAAAGGCCTCGGCAATGGCAATAACCCGTGCTTCAAGAGGAATTGCCTCCCCCTGAAGTTTTGCGGGGTACCCCGTTCCATCATACCGTTCATGGTGGTGAAGGATTAAAGGCGTAATGTCCGCGTAAAAATTGATTGGCCGTATCATTTCGTAGCCGATCACTGAATGCTTGATGCAGTCTTCACGGGTGAGCATCTCCTCAGCCTTGATCCTGAGAAAACCGATATCGTGAAGGAGGCTTGCAAGATATAAACGCTTTTTCTTTTCTTCGGACATATTGATTGCTTTTGCAATAATGTTGCTGTACTTCGCCACTCTGTGAGAATGTCCCCTTTTCTCCGGGATGTGCGCATCAATTGCTTTCAGGAGAATATCAGTGATATGGATTTCGAAATTTTTTTGGTCTTCATGGAATTGTGCCTGCACCAGGGAAGTTGCTGCCTGATCTGCGAGATAAACAAGCAGCTCAGTATCTCTGTCAGAATAGGTCCCTTCCTGCTTGCTCAGTTCTACGACACCAATAATATCCTTTTTTGTTGATAAGGGGACAGAAAGAACCGATTTTGTCTGAGCTCCCGAGAGTGCATCCACGGAGGCGTCAAACCGTTTGTCGTCAGAAACGGGTGATACATTCAGGGATTTTCCATTTTTCAGGACCCACCCGGCGAATCCCTTGCCTTTTGGAAAAGGTGTCCCCATTAAGGTGTCCTGCGCAGGGCCTTTTACGATCCTGAAGACAAAATCACCGTCATCTTTGAGCAGGACAAAGCCGGCATCGGATCCTGTGAGAGACATGCCATGGGATATTATCTTGTCCAGGAGGATATCACCATATACCTCTTCCCGCATATCTTTTGTAACGGCAAAAATCGTATCAAGCCTGTCCCTGTATTTTTCGATACTCCGAATAATTTTCTGCGAGATCGTTCGCCACATGACAAAGCCGGTGACAGCAAGGATGAGAATGATAACGATTATAAGGGTGATCGAAATATCCGGCAGGAAATCAAGAGCTTCACTGAATGGCTTAAAGAGATATCTAAGGATGACGGCGAGAAGAGTGAGAACGATGAATGCTGCAATCAGATTCAGAAATCGCAGTTTTGTCCGGATTTCTTCAATTATTGGAATCTTATCAGAATTTGCCTGCTTTGACATTGCTAAACTTTACCGGATGCAATGTGCAAAGTCAATAAGACAAGCTCAGGACAATACGTTCTTTACAAACGATATTTTTACAGCTCTCAACCAATAAAAGTAAAGGCAGCCAGAGGGGGAATCTGGCTGCCAGGAGGGTTGGTGCATGAATCGGAATAGCACAAAGAAGTTATGCTATTTTTTTGCACCTTATATGATTGTAGATTATCTGAAACTTATGAAGAAATGATGAAGAAAGTATGAAAAAACGGTGAAAATTTTCCATTGTTGTTTGTCCATCAGTTGACCTGACTGCCGGAAGACG
>Ga0102851_10000903_pt1 | contig 16081 bp, 13 predicted proteins | sample Mud3Dept3metaG_FD_79558 | JGI IMG/M metagenome (GOLD analysis project Ga0102851, IMG submission 79558) | Freshwater wetland microbial communities from Ohio, USA, analyzing the effect of biotic and abiotic controls - Mud 3 Core 4 Depth 3... | ecosystem: Environmental > Aquatic > Freshwater >... | reverse complement strand
TTGTGGGTATTGACTCTGCCATATTCATGCATCCCACTATCTGGAAAGCTTCAGGACATGTTGATGCATTCAACGATCCTCTTATTGACAATAAAGATTCCAAAAAGAGGTACAGGGCTGATATGCTCATTGAAGAGCATATGTCAAAGATCGAGGAAAAGATTAACAGGGAAATTGAAAAAGCCAGGGAAAGGTTTGGTGATGCTTTTGATGAGAAGAAATTCAGGGAGACAAATCCAAGGGTTCAGGCAAATCAGGCAAAAATTGACGAAATAAACAACAGGTATACAAATGCAATGAACGCGAATGATCTGGCCGGTTTAAGGCAGATCATTCTCGACAATGAGATAGTATGCCCGATATCAGGGACCAGAAACTGGACTGATGTCAGGCAATTCAATCTCATGTTTGCCACCGAGGTTGGGTCCACTGCCGAAGGTGCAAGCTCTATCTATCTGAGACCTGAAACGGCACAGGGTATTTTTGTTAATTTCCTTAATGTTCAGAAGACAGGCAGGTTGAAGATCCCGTTTGGTATTGCCCAGATAGGCAAAGCCTTTCGCAATGAGATAGTTGCACGGCAGTTCATATTCAGGATGAGGGAATTTGAACAAATGGAAATGCAGTATTTCGTTCAACCCGGAAGTGAAATGGAGTGGTACGGGTACTGGAAAGACATTAGGATGAAATGGTTCAGGGCACTTGGATTCGGTGAGGAGAACTACCGCTTTCACGACCATACCAAGCTTGCACATTATGCCAATGCCGCAACGGATATAGAATATAAATTCCCGTTCGGATTCAAAGAGGTTGAAGGGATCCATTCACGAACCGACTTTGACCTTAAGCAACACCAGGAATACAGTGGCAGGAAAATGCAGTACTTCGACCCTGAAATAGGAGAATCATATGTTCCATATGTAATTGAAACATCAATCGGGGTCGACAGGACGTTCCTTCACATAATTTCAGCTGCATACCTTGAAGAAGAGCTCAAAAAAGAAGATGGGAGCACGGATATGCGTGTGGTATTAAGAATTCCATCCTTCCTTGCACCTGTCAAGCTTGCGGTAATGCCTCTTGTCAAAAAAGACGGATTGCCCGAAATTGCCGAAAAAATTGTTGATGATCTTAAGTTTGATTTTAACTGCCAGTACGATGACAAGGATTCAATTGGCAGAAGGTACCGGAGACAGGATGCCATCGGCACTCCTTATTGTATTACTATTGACCATCAGACTGTTGAGGATAAAACCGTCACAATCAGGTATCGCGACTCGATGGAACAGAAACGGGTAACAATACATCAGCTCAGGAGCATTATTAAAGATCTGGTATCTGTTACAGAAACTTTGAAAAAAATTTAGCATAAGACTTTTTTGAAAATATCTGTGGTCATATCGACCTATAACAGGGCCCGGTTTCTCTCAGGGTTATTTGATTCAATCAGTAAGCAGACCTTGTCATATAATGAATTTGAGGTTATAATTATAAATAACAATTCGACTGACGAAACAGAATCGTTATCTCAGGAATTCATGAGAAATAATGGAGGAATTAATACCCTCTATTTTAGAGAATCCAGCCAGGGATTATCATTTGGCAGGAACAGGGGAATAAAAGAATCTGGCAGTGAACTGGTTACATTCATTGATGACGATGCTCTGCCGACCCCGGATTTTCTTGAAAAAACGGTTAAGTTTTTTGATGAACATCCTGAAGCGGGAGCTGCAGGTGGGAAGATACTTCTCCAGTTCATGGACAGGAAGCCTGACTGGTACAACAGGTTCCTGTCACCCCTGCTTGGTTATTTTAATTATGGTGACAGGACCAAACCTTTTACCAATAACTATTTCAGGGGTTCAAATATGACTTTCAGAAAATCGCTTTTCGATGCTTTTGAACCATTTAATACTAAGCTGGGAAGATTTGGAGACATCCTGACAGGAGGCGAAGAGAAGGAACTTTTTTACAGACTGAAAAATAATGGAATATCGCTATGGTATATAGCAGATGCCATTGTATATCACCTGGTCCCTGCGGAACGGACAACAGTTGATTTTATCAGGAAGCAGGCTGAAGGGACAGGAAGAGGAAAGAAGGTCCAGGCAAAAATTGAAGGCAGGTTTTCTTTTTTAAAAGCTCTTTTGGCAGAGGATCTGAGATGGGGTGCTTCAATATTTATTTCATTATTTTATTTTATTACGTTCAGGTTTCAGAAGGCAATAATGATTCTGAGATTCCGGTACTGGGTGAGCATGGCGCTGTTAAACTCGTAAAAATATTCATTTGATGAGCATCAGAAAAAGGATAATAAGTGTTTTTTATAAATCAAAAAAAGATCTTAAATCCAAGGGGCATGAACTGATTATTAAGCATAAATCCGTGATCTTTAGTGATATCAAAACAGGTGAATATATAATCGAGATTGGTTCGGACAGGGATGCAGGGTCCACATATTATATTGCAAAACTGGCTGACAATTATGGATTGAATTTTATCACTGTAGACATGGATATGAAGGCAACTTCCAGGGCAGATAATATCCTGAAAAAAATAAACAAAGATTTCAAGGCAGTAAATGATTTTGGCGAGAAGTTTCTGGTTGAATTTACCTTTCCTGTTAGGCTTGTTTACCTGGATGCTTTTGATATCCCCGGTAACTGGCATTCCGAAAAAGTTATTGAATCGTACCGTGACAGAAACCTGCAAATTACACTTGAAAACTGCCACAGGATGCATTATGAGTGTGCTGTTTCAATAGCTTCTAAAATGCCGGCTGGCGGATTTGTATGCTTTGATGATGTCAATCCGGTTGATGACCAGGGCAACCTTATCTTTGACAGAGTATCGCCCAATTACAGGAAATGGAGCGGCAAGGGTGCAACAGCTATCCCGTTCCTGATAGAGAATGGCTTTGAGGTTATTGATAATAGACGGGCATGTGCATTGTTAAAAAAGATCAAACAATCTCCTGAATGGCAACAAGTGAAACAATAACAAGTGAAACAATATATATTATTGGTAACGGACCAAGCTTGAATAAGATAGATATAAGCAGACTGAAGGGGAAGGATACAATTTCATTCAACAGGGCATATATTGCCTATAATGACTGGGGATTCTTTCCAAAATATTATATGGCTGCCGATACTATTGTCCTTCAGAATATTAAAGAAAAGGTCAGAGAGCTTACAGAGACAACTCCGATAGAAAAGTTCTTTCTGCCCCAATGGTCCGAAGAGTATTTCGGGAATAATACAAAAATCTGTTATCTGAACTTCACAGATTCACCTTTTCTTAAAAGGAGAATCTGGGGGGTAAATTTTAACAGACTCAGTTTAATAGCCAACGTTGGTGCAACTTCCATACCTGTCCTTAAAATACTTGGTTATAAGAATTTTATTATTCTTGGGACCGATTGTAACTATATTGAGTCGGATTTAAAAAATGTAGATATTGAATATAATCCAGATGACAGGAGCGGGCGCCGGATAGTTTATAAATCATCGGGCGACAATGATCCGAATCATTTCCGTCCTGATTATTTTGGCACAGGAACTGAGTACAGTAAGCCCCAGCAGGTGAACCACTACAAAGGATGGGAGTTCATTGCCAAAAACATGAAAAGGAAGAAAATTAACATAATCCTTTGCAGCCCAGGATCCAGGCTTGCAGGTCTGTTTCCCGTGGGTAATTTTGAGGAGATAGTCAGGAAATATTAGAGAAAATATTTTCTATACATGAATATCGACAAAATAAGATCCGTTATTGAATCTCCCGATAATCTGGAATTGTTGTATTCGGATCCTTTGCTGTCGGGATTTTCGGGAAAAAAGATCATTTCCCTGCTTCAAAACCTTGTCAGATGCCTTGATCCTCAAAAAGAGGCATATCTGGAAATAGGCGTTTTCCAGGGAATGTCGTTAATATCCGTTTCCAGGGTTTTTGATGGCAAAACGTATGGAATAGATAACTTCTCACAATTTGATCCGGAAAGAAGAAATTATAACCTTATCCGGGAGCATTGCCTGAGGCTTGGCATTGAAAATGCAAATCTCATAAACTGTGACATGGAGGCTGCATTAAAGAATCTTCAGGATTACACCGGTAACAGAAAAATAGGGCTCTTTTTTATTGACGGACCCCATGACTACAGGAGCCAGCTGATGTGCCTTCTTTTAACGAAGCCTTATCTGAGCGAAAATGCTGTCATTGTGATTGATGACAGCAATTACAGACATGTAAGGCAGGCAAATGCTGATTTCCTTTCTGCTTATCCTTCATTTAAGCTTGTCTTTGAAAGGTATACCGGAGCACATCCGCATAATATGACCCCGGAAGCAAAAAAAGAAGCAAAGGGTGGGTGGTGGAATGGGATCAATGTCCTGATGCATGATAATCTTAATGACCTCCCTGTCAGGAAAATCAGCACGGTTGAAAGCAAGATACTTTATTATAACGATCATCATGTGCATTCATCGAGATATGCAGACTGTGCTCCTGAAGCCATGGCGGTGACTCATGTACTTAAGCCTTTAAGACCATTAAAACTAATCGCGAGGCTGATTAACCTGTATAAGAAAATCAGAAGATCCGATCCGTTGTTTCATGGGAAATTCAGGCATCTTAATACATATACTGACGATCTGGTTTGAGTTATATACAAATTGTAACTTTAGATAATTATTTACTGCCTTGGGAGTAATAAAAAGACAATCGATAAAGGGCACGATCTATTCATATACCGGCACAGTAATTGGCTTCATTACTGCCGGATTGCTTTTCCCAAGATTTCTGGCAACTGAGCAAATAGGTTTGTTAACACTTCTTGCCAGCTATTCAACATTGTTTTCCGTTTTTGCCAGCGTTGGATTTACAAGCGTTATAATAAGGCTGTTCCCTTATTTCAGGGATGAAAGCAAACAACATCATGGTTTCTTTTTTCTTACAATAGCAGTAACTGCTCTTGGTTATTTATTATCCATATTATTGTTTCTGCTGCTTAAGCCATTAATAATCAAAGACAGCATCGAACAATCGCCACTCTTTGTAAACTACCTGTACCTGACCCCGTTTCTAACTCTCTTTTTACTGCTTTACAGCATTTTTGATTCATATAACCGCGCATTGTTCAACGCCACCTACGGAACATTTCTGACAGAAGTCTTTCAGCGTATGGCAATCCTCTTGCTGATTATTCTGTTTATTGCCGGCTTAACCAGCTTTCACTACTTTGTCATCTTGTATATAACAGCATTATGCCTCCCGGGTATACTGATCTTTTATCCCCTGATTAAGAAGAAGCAGGTCTTCGTAACGCCTGAATTGAGCTTTATTGACAGGAACTTGAAAAAGGAGATAATAAGCGTAAGCATGTTCGGAATCGTCATTGGTTACAGCAATATTATCATTCAAAGAGTTGATACTATAATGATCAACTCAATGATAGATCTTAGCGCTACAGGTATTTATTCAATCTCTCTTTTGTTCGGAAGTATTGTTTCGCTCCCTTCGCGTTCACTTAACAGGATATCAACATCAGTAATTTCTGATGCCTGGAAAATTAATGACATTGATACTATCAGATCAGTTTATTATAAAAGTTGCCTGAATCAAACCATAATAGGGGCACTTGTTTTTGCGGGGATATGGGCAAATATTTCGAATGTGTTCCATATCCTGCCATCAGAATTCATGAGCGGCAATAACGTTATATTATTCTTTGGACTCTCTGCTATGGTTAACATGATGTCGGGAGTCAGTTCCTCAATAATCAATCTTTCAAAATATTACAGGTATAATTCTTACTTCACGATTGCTTTTGGATTACTGGTTATTGTTACTAACCTCATTTTTATCCCTGTTTTTGGAATAACCGGAGCTGCACTGGCTGCTTTCATTTCCAGCCTCTCATACCATCTGATTCAGATGTTATTCCTGTATATTAAGTTCAGACTATTCCCTTATGATCTCAAAATAGTAATTGTATTGCTTATTATGGTAATTACCTATCTGCTGAGCCTGCTTCTCCCGGAGCTTCACAATTTCATATTCGATATCATTGTCAGAAGCACCCTCATGACAATTGTTTACGGATCGCTGATCATCCTCCTGAAGGTATCAAAAGATGTTGATGATATTAAAATCAAAGTTGTTGCCAGGTTACGGACCATCTTTAAATGACTCTTAAAATGAACATTTATCTTGTTGGATATATCCCGAAATATTTTTTCATCAGCAAACATACCAACTTCTGGCCGTGGAGTTACCTTGCAGAAACCTTCAGGCAGCTTGGATACAATGCATACCATGTCAATGTCAATAAAATAGACCACAAAAAACCAGCTTTGTATATCTGCTGGAACAGTCCTGATACAATTGAACTTATAAACAAATATCAGCCCCACAAAGACAGCATACTTATACAGAAGCTAACAAGCTTTGATGCAAGTCCGGAAAGCCAGGGCAGGGAATGGACATCAGATCCTGTAAGTTTCTTCAAGTCGTGGCATTGGCCACAATACAAAAAACTTGATCTGCTCAATAATTCAGGTTACAGGTTCTGTGCATTCGGAGCGAAAACAGATACGGAGAGTTTCCCGGAAAAGAAAAAAATAGTTGACAAATACAAGGACCGGATCTTCTGGATACCCTGGGGTACAATGACTGTCCCATACAGTGATATAATGAAGAGTAATCCGATAATAAACAATTTCAGGTATGATCTTGCTTTTGTAGGATCGCGATGGGGGACGCATTACAGGGGAAATATTTTCGAATGGGATAAATACCTGCAGCCTGTTATTGATGCTGCCGGCAAAAGCTATATAGCGGGGCGAGGAACAAGAAAAGGCCCTGTTTCAGTCAGGGAACACGTTGAAGCCCTGAAACTTGCCGCATTATGTCCTATTATTCACGCAACATCCTGGAAAGTTGAAAAAGGCATCATGGACAGGTTCTGGACGGTTTTTTCCCTTGGCAGATTTGGTGTGACGGATAACGAAGGGATACTCAGTTTTTATGATGAAAAGGAGGTTGTACTTGCCCTGACACCTGAAGATTATATCGAAAAGAGTCTTTATTATATGAAGAATCCTTTCATGCAAAAACCTTATATAGAAAACGCACTCCGGCTGATCAAAGAAAAATATAATCAGTACGAAGTCTGGAAGAAAATTTTATCAAAGATCTTTTCGGAATAAAATGAGAATCTGTCTTTACAATACTCCCGGCAAAAAGGATGCGGGATCATTTGACAAGATCATGTGGTGCCCGCTGTCAGTGGATATCGTACATATAGCTCAGTTCTTCAGGAAAAACAGCATAGCAGATACTGCCCTCTGCATAGAGTCGGTTTTCAGAAAATATTTCACCGGAGATGAAGATCCGAAAATGAACTTTTTTGATGCTGAAACATCACCTCATCCACATAAAGAAAGGCTTATCGCGTTCTATTCCCAGAGTGACACCCTGGCAAATAATACATATTGCCTTATCTCCGGGAATCCTGACTATAAGTACATCAATTATGTTCCATCAGGAAAGGCTGAAAATGCAAATCATTTCTTTGCACAAAAGAATATTCCCTGTAACAGGTATTCTTTCCGTCATCTTAAAGAATCCCGGCCGGATGTGATGGTACTATACAATGACTGGACCAAAGCAGCAATAAGGGTAATCGCACAGTGTCATTTACTCAGGACACCTGTTGTGTGCATACAGGAATCAATAATCGACTTTGGCGATTCTTTCAGAAGGATGCAGCATGCTGATGATGTTATGATACAGGGTGTAAGATCATCAATATTACTGCCCCGGAACCATTTCTACCTGACAGGCAACCCGAGATATTCCCTTTCCGGCAGTGAAGAAAAAGCTAGCGAGTATGCTCTGGTAAACTGCAACTTCACCTATAATATTTTTGAAGAAATCCGTACTTTATGGCTTGATGATGTCACCTCTGTGCTCGACGAGGCAGGTATCAATTATTTAATTTCACAGCATCCGAGAGATACCGGCGACCTGGGAAAATATAAAAATGTAGTAAAATCATCTAGCACAGGGGTGGATGAACAGCTTGGAAAAGCAGGTCTTCTGATAACCCGCTTCAGCAGTCTGATTCACGAAAGCCTTATAAGGGGAGTGCCCGTAATTTATTACAATCCCCATAATGAAAAGATGCTTTATGACTTTGATTTCAATGGGGATTTTCTGGTGATGGCCAGGGACAAAAAAAGTCTGAAAGAATGTATTTCAACACTTTATAAGAAGAACATAACCGGCAAAGAACTTGAATTGTACCTGAATGAGCATTGCCTGCCGGTCAGGACAAAACCGGTTTCAAACATTAATTATCTGATGTCAGAGAATGATTTCAGCAAGGTAAGATTCACCTTTCCGGATCTTATACATCTGATCATATATCAACCGTTCCTGGTAAGGTTTGTTCAGAGGTTAAGAAAGCTTCTGCCGGGATTGTCTGAACCTGTAAATTGACTCCGCAAGCAGGAAATCATCCTCATAATCAATATCGAGCGATTCGGTCTGATCCATTTCAAATAAATATGGATTGAGCCCGATACGATCTTCAAGCCGGATATAGTTTTCCCTGCTGTTTATAAAAATTGCACTATTGACTTCAAACAGAGGATCCACCTGTTGTGATCTGGGCCATCTTAACTCTGCCCTCTTATAGTTTACGGGTTCTCCTTTCCTGTCCCAAACATGGACTCTGAGCGGGGTTACAGACATCAGCGAATCAAATTTGCCTGTTTTAATAAAACTGAAATAATCATTAATAGCCCTGGTATAAATGTCTTCACCTGTAAATGGTGATGTAACATGTGTCCAGAGAATATGAGGTCCGCTGATTATTTTGCCAACATACCTGATCAGGTCATCTGTGCTGGCATCTGATGAAGCCAGTTCAGAAGGTCTGTTGTCGATCCTTATTCTGTTACCATACGGCTTTGATACATCTATGACTTTCTGATCATCAGTGCTTAACACTATTGTATCAATTAGAGAGCACCTGATCAGCTGATCCAGCTTAATTTTTAACAGCCCTCCTTCAATGCCGGCAAACTGCCTGGTATTTTTATTTTTCACTCTTTCGCTGCCTGCCCTGCATGGCAGGAAACAAGTTACCTTCATAATGCTTATTTTAACTGAGTGCTTCCGGGATCATGAAGAAGTTTAGAAATACCTCCGTCGTACTCTATGTATGCCCCTGTCAGGAAAATGTTCCTTTCGCAAAGCGTGAGAATAAGTTTTGACAATTCTCTGGGATCTCCGATCATATCTGCAGGATGGTACTTTTTCAGCTGGTTATATTCATCTTTTGTCAGGCCTGCCTTCAGCATAGGAGTATTAATAGCGGCAGGGGCAATACAATTGACCATTATATCAGGTGCAAGCTCAAGTGAAAGATTCTGAGTCAGTGTTCTGATTGCTCCTTTGGTTGTGGCATAAAGAATGAAATCTTTCTTGCTTTGCTTGGCATGGATACTCCCAATATTTATTACACTTCCTCCTTTCAGATATTTATGCAATTTCTGAACAAGCATGAAGGCAGAGATAATATTTACATTAACACTCTCAAGCCAGTCATCATATGTAAAATCCCTGAATTTCTTTTTTATCTGCACTGCCGCATTATTTATCAGAGCATCTACCCTTGTCAATCCTGCTTTTTTTATTCTCGCTTCTACTGTTTTAACAGCATCTTCAACCATGCTCAGATCGGTTGTGATCTTGATATCTGCGTTGGAAAATGATTCTCTTTTATCTGTGCCGATAACAAACCAACCTTTCTCCTTGAAGAAATCAACCATAGAGCTTCCTATCCCTCCAAGGCATCCTGTAATCAGAACAACTTTCTTTTGCATAAAGAATATTTTAAATATTTGATTTAAGCATTGAAATTGAATTCAAATGTACATTTTCCCATGCTGTATGGCTGGAATTTGTATTATGGCTCAGCAGTATGCAGTTATCCATTTTTCTGAGCAATGAACCTTCAGGGAGAGGCTCTTTTTCATAAACATCAAGACCAACATAGCTCACCTTCCTGTTTACAATAGATTCTATAAGATCATCTTCTTTAACTATTGGACCCCGGGCAGTATTTATTATTATAACCCCGTCTTTCATTCCTTTGATCAGCGAACTGTTAACCAGGTGGTGGGTTGTTTCGTTAAGATCGCAATGCAAGGTTATTACATCGGAAAGTGCAAGAAGTGCTTTCAGGTCGACCCTCTTTCCATAGAAGGTTCTGTTAAGCTTCCGGAGCTCTTCATCACTTTTAATATCATGCCAGAGAACATTATCACCAAACACCGATAATTTCCTTGCCACCTCTGACCCGATGTTGCCATATCCGATTATGCCTGTTGTGAGCTCGTTCAGGGTATAGCCTCTTGGCTTAAACCAATGACCATTATGCATAAGTCTGTTGTTCTCATCTATTTTCCGCAGAATTGTGAGCATAAGTCCGATAGTGCTTTCTGAAACAGGTATTGTAAATGCATTTGGTGTATTCAGTACTTTAATTCCTTTTGATTCAGCATAAGCTTTATCTATTGAATCAATCCCGGTACCCCATTTAACTATCAATTTAAGCTCCGGAGCAGAATCAACTACTTTTTTTGTTATTCTGTCATCACCGCATATAATTCCTTCAATACCCTGAGCAAGTATCTTAATCATTTCGTCCTCCTCGAATCTCTCAACTACCTTTGGAACTATCACATCAAAACCGGCAAGATGTTCCTTGTACTCATCCCACTCAATCTGCAAATATGGCGCTGTAACTGCGATCTTTTTCACTTCTGTTCATTTGTAATAATCATGAAAATGTCTGTTGTACAATAACATAAAAAACATTTTCATGTTCAGTTAACGTATGTAAAATTAACTAATTTTGTTTTACCTTTTTTTAAATTGTATTTATCGGCAACCAATGAAAAAAACAAAATTGTCAGGATACGTGGTATATCTTATTGCTGTTCTTGTTTTTACAGCGCTTTCATTCATTTACTTTTTCCCTGTTCTGGAGGGCAAAAAGTTGGTGACCAACGACAATAATGTTTACAGGGCATCGGCAAAAGAGATCATTGAGCACCGGGAGAAATTTCATGAGGAGCCGTTATGGACAAATTCGATGTTCGGGGGTATGCCGGCCTACCAAATATCGGTAAAATATAAAGGCAACTGGTTAAGACCGGTTCTGTATTTCCTGCAAAGCTTCAAACTCCCGGTTGCTGCTGTTTTTCTGACGCTCCTGGGCTTTTATATACTGCTCCTTGTTTACGGGGTGAATCCCTGGCTGGCTATTCCGGGAGCAATTGCATTTAGTTTCTGTTCCTATAATTTCATACTTATTGCAGCCGGTCATACCACCAAAGCCTATGCCATTGCATACATGGTTCCGATGATTGCTGGTATTGTCCTTGCTATCAGGAAGAACAGGCTTGCAGGAGCAGCGATGGCAGGAGTTTGCCTTGCTTTCGAGCTGATATCCAATCATCTGCAGATCACCTATTATGCCCTGCTTATAGTTATAATCTACGGCATTTCAGAATTGGTTTTTACAATCAGGGACAAGACACTACCGGATCTGATGAAGTCTTTGGGTATCCTGATAATTGCCGTTATACTGGCAGCAGGTACCAATTTCACACATCTGAATACCACGCTGGAATACACAAAATACACTACGAGAGGAGGATCCAACCTGACCAGGGATGAGAATACTTCTTCCGGTCTTGACAAGGCCTATGCTACAGGGTGGAGTATCGGAATCGATGAAACTCTTTCACTTCTTATTCCTAATTACATGGGAGGAGGAAGTTCATTCCATTTTGACCGTGGAACTGAAACCTTTAAGACATTTCAAAGATACAAAGCAACCCAGTTAGCATCGGTATTCAGCAAGTACCGTGGAGAACAACCAGGCACATCATCAGTATATGCAGGTGCAATTGTGATATTTCTTTTCGTACTTGGCCTGTTCCTGGTTGAGGGTCGGGAGAAATGGTGGCTTCTGGCCGCAACGGTACTTTCAATTTTACTGTCCTGGGGAAAAAATTTCATGCCGCTTACCAATCTCTTCCTGGATTATTTCCCGGGGTACAATAAATTCCGGGCGGTATCCACTATCCTGGTAATTGCAGGATTTACCATACCCCTTATGGCTTCTCTTACCCTGAAAAATGTTTTTCAGAATACAATTGAAAGAAAGCGGTTCAACAGATCTATTATCTGGTCAGCAGGAATTACAGGAGGATTGTGTTTATTATTCGCTGTTTTTCCTGGTATTGCAGGTAATTTTATCTCCTCAACCGACCAGGCAGTATTTCAGCAGCTCAGGATCACACCCGAGATACAGTCTACATTCGAATCCGCATTAACAGCAGACCGCAGGGATATGCTCCAGGCTGATGCTTTCAGGTCACTGATCTTTATAGTCCTGGCGACAATTCTGCTGTCAGCATATTACTATAAAAAGGTTGCGATGAAATATGCAATGGGTATCCTTGCCTTGCTTATTCTGTCCGATATGTGGCCGGTCTGTAAGCGATTCTTAAACGATGAAAATTTCAGAAAAATTTCAGCCGGAGCAGAACCTTACCCAATGACAGCTGCAGATAAAGCAATTCTCAAGGATGCCTCACTAAGTTACAGAGTCCTCAATCTCACTGTCTCCCCCTTTAATGATGCTTCAACCTCAACTTATCATAAATCAATCGGGGGCTATCATGGTGCCAAGCTGCAGATTTACAATGAATTAATAGAGCATTGCTTTACCCGTGATATAAACGGATTCATCGAAACCTATCAGAAGAACACAGATCCTGACAAGCTTCCCGGAGAGCTGGCAGGCAACCTGTCGAGTGCAAATTCTCTTAATATGCTCAATACAAAATATATAATTACAGACCCGGAGGGATTACCGCTTGTGAACAGGTCTGCTCTTGGAAATGCCTGGTTCGTGGGCTCATACAGGATAGTGGAAAATGCAGATGAGGAGATAAGCCTTATAAACAGCTTTGATCCTTCGAGCGAGGCATTAATTGATAAAGGCTTCAAGCAACTTCTTACAAAAGAAAATTACCCTGCTGATACTGCCAGAAGAATTGAACTAACTTCATATAAGGCAAATGAGCTGAAATATCATTATACTTCTGCGACTGACGGACTGGTGGTTTTTTCCGAAATATATTATCCCGCGGGATGGAAATCTTTTATAGATGGCATGGAGGTGCCTCACTTTAAGTCAGATTATGTGTTAAGAGCCATGGAGGTGCCTTCAGGAGACCATGAGATAATTTTCAGATTTGAACCGGAATCTTACCGGACAGGTACAAGGGTTTCTCTCGCCAGCTCAATATTACTTATCCTTATCTGTGCCGGTTCAATATTCATGGCCATCAGAAATAAGAAAACAACTGGTTAATCAGATGTCCCAAGAGAATAATTGTCTTGTCTGCAACAGTAAAGACATGTCATTTCATCTGAAATGTACTGATCATTTGACCGGTGGCGGCGATTTTGATATTTATATCTGTGACAATTGCGGCTTTATGCTTACAATAGATCCTCCTGCAAAGAACGAAATTGAGAAATATTACGATACGGTGGATTATATCTCGCACAGTGATACAAAGAGCGGACTGACAAACATCCTTTTCCATTTTACCCGCAATCTGATGCACTATTACAAGAAACACATAATCAGGAAGATAACAAGATTAAAATCGGGATCTCTTCTTGATATCGGATGTGGCACCGGATATTTTGCTGCGTTTATGAAATACGGAGGGTGGAAAGTCACCGGGCTGGAAGCAAATAAAAAAGCCCGGAATTTTGCAAGAGAAAAATTCGATCTTGATGTGTTGGATGAAATTGAAATTGCGGAGTTTAAGAATAGTCAGTTTGACTGTATAACCTTATGGCATGTATTCGAACATCTTCATGATCCTGTAAAATCTCTGACTAATATTAAACGATTGTTAAAACCGGGAGGAGTGTGCATCGCTGCCATGCCCAATTGCAGCTCTTCTGATGCACAACATTACAGGCAATTCTGGGCAGCCTGGGATGTGCCGAGGCATTTGTGGCACTTTACTACGGATACTTTCAGGAGGTTTGCCGGGAATACCGGATTCAAACTGACCGGGATCCGTACCCTTCCGCTGGATGTTTTTTATATTTCAATTTTAAGTGAAAAGTATAAAGGATCAAAAATCCATTTTATATCAGGCATCCTGAAAGCTTTAAGGTTTTCTTTCTTTACCCTTTTCAATAAGGACAGATCCAGCTCGTTAATTTATCTTCTAAGAAAGAGTTTTTAATACCTGTCGAGCCAGCGGTACCGTCTTGCACTGTCTCCGAATTTAAGTGCTATTGTTATTTCATGGGTACCATAGGTTATCCGTTGAATTTCCTGGAGAGTGAAATCGAAAGCATAGCCAATGAACGCATTATTATATTTTATACCCACGTTGGCGATAATGGCTCCGCTGGTACGGTAAGTCAGACCGGCCCAGAAACCCTTATCATAAATATATGTTAATCCTATATCTGCCTGGGGTCTGAACTGTTCCGACATCATGAAGAGCAATGAGGGTTGAAGTTCCGAATATGAGTTAAGCTCGAAATAATAGGATCCGAATAAGTAGTAATGCCTGTTCATCCTGAAGTAATGGTAAGCGTCATTAGCTATCTTGGCAGAGCCCTCAAAGAGCTGATCAGCTGAAAAACCAGCGCTGTATTTTGCATTCAGGAGATATATTCCGAAGGCTGCATCCGGAACAAACATTCCGCGTCGAAGATTATTGTTCATCCATGGTTCATCAGGATCTTCAAAATTGATCTCGGTTTCGTCTATTTTATAATGATAAGCGGTAAATCCAAGTCCCATGGAGAGCTGGGTAGTGTTGCGGAGCCACATATGAAATGAATATGAGGCCTGCAGGCCGGTTCTTTTAATAAGTCCGTTCTTATCACTGAAAATATAACCTCCAAGTCCTACTCTGCCATCCGATTTTGGCCTGTAGACCTGTCTTCTGGTATTGGTTTGCTTCAGAACATAACTTCTCTTCAGCAACCTTGTCTGACCGCTGAAGGAAAATGTGCGCGGAGCTCCCTTATATCCGACCCATTGTTCCCTGGCCGTAAGATTGAAGCTGGTATACCCATCGCTTCCGGCAACTGCCGGATTTATAAGAAATTTGTTGTAAAGGTACTGACTGTATATCGGCAGCTGCTGCCCGGCAGCAAATCCGGCCGAGATCAGGAGCAAGGATAATATAAGTACCAGTCTTTTCAATGTTTGTAAAAATATTAAATAATTATCTCACTATCGTGATATTGCCAACAATAGGCTTCCGTTTCTTACCAAGATCAATAATATAGTGATACGAATCAATCGGCAGGAGCCTCCCGTTGCTTTTTCCATCCCATGGCTGTGGGTATCCTTTCTCTGATCTCCAGACAGTCTCTCCCCATCTGTTGAATATCCTGATCTCTATATCCGGGTAGAGTTCAATCTCGCCTATGTTCCACAAATCATTAATGAGGTCTCCGTTAGGCGAAATTGCATTTGGAATTATCAGGCATGTTTCTCTTTGAGGTTCTACAAGGATGGAATCGGAAATTGAGCATCCGTTCAGGTCAGTGACCGTCACAATGAAATTGCCTTCAGCGATGTTTGTTATATCCCTGCTCGTTGAATTATCTGACCAGTGATAAGTGTAATCTGCACCCGGTACTCCGCCTGTTACAGTCAGGCTAATTGCACCATCGGGTTTATCGGGGCACCATGGCTGACTGACCTCGAAAATTATCCTGATGGAATCAGGTTCTGTAAGTGTAAATGTTGAATCTATCCAGCATCCGTTGGCATCCTCAATGTAAATGCCGTATTCACCGGCCGGGATGTTTTCCCGTGTGGCCGTGATCGCACCATCTGACCAAAGATAAGTCACGATTCCTGCTGCGTTTATGGGAACAACCGCAACAGATCCTGTACTGCCTCCTGCACAGTTGATATTATACCCACCGACAATACTAGATG
>Ga0102851_10000900_pt1:5000-16094 | contig 16094 bp, 7 predicted proteins | sample Mud3Dept3metaG_FD_79558 | JGI IMG/M metagenome (GOLD analysis project Ga0102851, IMG submission 79558) | Freshwater wetland microbial communities from Ohio, USA, analyzing the effect of biotic and abiotic controls - Mud 3 Core 4 Depth 3... | ecosystem: Environmental > Aquatic >... | reverse complement strand
GCCATGTCGCGAACCCTCCGCTGTGTCCTCGTCTCGTCCTTCGTGATCTCGTTCGCCGGCGCGGTGCGCGCCGCGGACGCACAACCCGCGCCCATCGTCGGTGGATCGAAGGTCCCCGCCGGCCGGTGGGATGACGTCGTCGCGGTGATCGGCGCGACCGGCAGGTGCAGCGGCACGCTGATCGCGCCCGACGTCGTGCTCACCGCCGGTCATTGCATCGAGATCGAACCGTACGAGGTGATCACGAACACGACCGACCTCGCGGGGCCCGGCGGCGATCACATCGCGGTGAAGTGGGCGCGCGCCTATCCGGACTGGCCGACCCGCCACGACATCGGCGTGCTGATGCTCGAGCACGTGGCCCGGCCGCGTCCGCGCCCGATCGCGGCCGCGTGTCACACCAACGCGCGCCTGCTCGCCGGCGCGCCGCTGACGATCGTCGGCTTTGGCCTCGTCACGCCTGCCGGCACCGATGCCAACACGCGCCTCCACGAGGCCACGGTGCCCGTCCTCGATCCGCTGTGCGCCCAGGATCCGGGCTGCGAGCCCGCCGTTCGCCCCAACGGCGAGTTCACCGCGGGCGGTCGCGGATCGGACTCGTGCTTCGGCGACTCCGGAGGCCCGGCGTTCCTCGACACGGCGGCCGGACCGGCGCTGGTCGGCGTCGTCTCGCGCGGGCTCGCGCTGCCGGGTCTGCCGTGCGGCAACGGCGGCGTCTACGTCCGCGCCGACAAGATCGTCGCGTGGGCGCAGAGCGTCACCGAGCGGCGATTCGCGCGCACCACCTGCGACGGCGAGCGCGACGAGCGCGCCGATGATCCGGGCACTCGCGACGACGACGAGGGTGGTTGCAGCGTGACGCATGGCGGTGGTCCGCGCGGCGCGCGCCGCAGCGGCGGTCCGCGTCCGGTCACGATCGGGCTCGGCCTCGTGGTCGCGGTCGCCGTGCTGCGCCGCCGGCGGCGCAGCACGGCCGCGAGCGATGCCGACGCCGGGCTCGTGCATGGTCTCGTTCCCGCGGCGACTGGCCTCGCTGATCCCGCGCGGAGCGGCGTGGCTGCGCCGTCGCCGAGTGACCTCGCGGGTTCGGGCCTCGACCCGAGCACGCAGCATCCGCGTGTCGCCTCGCCGGACGCGCCCGGGCCGTGCGCGCGGGATCTCGGCGACGGCACCCACGGCGACGCACACCGCACTGCGTGATCTCGCGTGCGACTCGGGCCGTCGGGACGCGTCCGGATCTAGGTGAAGGACGAGGCTCGTTCGACGCGGCTTGGCCGGCGCGGGTTCTGCGGCGCGGTCGATCATCCGGAGGATCGACCGACCCGCCGCGCGGCTCGGCGTCTGCGCGGATCCGCCACGGTCATCACCTGCGTGCTGGTCGCGGTCTCGGTCGCCGAGCTCGCATGGATCCTCGCGCGCTGACCGAGCACGCTCGCGCCACCGTGATACAACTCGCCGCCATGGCGAAGATCAAGGTGAAGAATCCCGTCGTCGAGATGGATGGCGACGAGATGACCCGCATCATCTGGCAGTTCATCAAGCAGAAGCTGATCCTGCCGTACCTCGACATCGACCTGAAGTACTTCGACCTCGGCATCGAGAGCCGCGACAAGACGAAGGATCAGGTCACGATCGACTCGGCGATGGCGACCAAGCAGCACGGCGTCGCCGTGAAGTGCGCCACGATCACGCCGGACGAGGCGCGCGTGAAGGAGTTCAACCTCGCCGAGATGTGGAAGTCGCCGAACGGCACGATCCGCAACATCATCGGCGGGACGATCTTCCGCGAGCCGATCATCTGCAAGAACGTGCCGCGCCTCGTGCCGGGCTGGACCAAGCCGATCGTCGTCGGCCGTCACGCGTTCGGCGATCAGTACAAGGCGACCGACTTCCTCGTGCCGGGTGCCGGCACGCTGACGATGACGTACACGCCCAAGGACGGTGGCAAGCCCACCGAGTACAAGGTGTTCGACTTCCAGTCGAGCGGCGTCGCGATGGGCATGTACAACCTCGACGAGTCGATCATCGGCTTCGCGCGGAGCTGCATGAACTACGGGCTCAACCGCAGCCTGAGCGTCTACCTGTCGACGAAGAACACGATCCTCAAGAAGTACGACGGCCGGTTCAAGGATCTGTTCCAGAAGGTGTTCGACGAGGAGTTCGCCGACAAGTTCAAGGCGGGAAGCATCACGTACGAGCACCGCCTGATCGACGACATGGTCGCCTCCGCGATGAAGTGGGAGGGCGGCTTCCTGTGGGCGTGCAAGAACTACGATGGTGACGTCCAGTCGGACTCGGTCGCGCAGGGCTTCGGCTCGCTCGGCCTGATGACGTCGGTGCTCCTGACGCCGGACGGCAAGACCGTCGAGGCCGAGGCCGCGCACGGCACGGTGACCCGGCACTACCGCGAGCACCAGAAGGGCAGGCCGACGTCGACCAACCCGATCGCGTCGATCTTCGCGTGGACCCAGGGCCTGAAGTACCGCGGTCAGTTCGACAGCACGCCCGACGTCGTGAAGTTCGCCGACGACCTCGAGAAGGTCTGCGTCGAGACCGTCGAGTCCGGCAAGATGACGAAGGACCTCGCGGTGCTGATCTCGCCGACGCAGCCGCACCTGACGACCGAGCAGTTCCTCGACGCACTCGATCAGGGCCTCAAGACCAAGATGGCGTAGCGGATCGGCGCCTGGGCGACCAGGCGCTCGATCGAAGCTGCAGCGAGAGCTCACCGCGGTGGCGAGCTCCGCGCCTCGCGGGCGAGCCTTGGCTAGCCCAGGAAGCCGCGCGCGATATTCATCAGCTCGGTGTTCGCGGCGACGGACTTCGTGAACGCCTCCTTCTCCGCGGCCGACAGCTCGAACTCGTAGACCGCCTCGGCGCCCTTCGCCGTCAGCTTGCACGGCACGCCGACGAACGCGCCCTTGACGCCGAACTCACCCTGGAGCTCGACCGAGCACGGCAGCACGCGACCCTGGTTGCGGACGATCGCCTCGACCATCAGGCAGGTGCCGGCGCCCGGCGCGAGCCACGCGCTCGTGCCGATCAGGCCGGTGAGCGTCGCGCCGCCCTTCTTGGTGTTCTCGACGACCTCGGTCAGCTTCTCGGCCGACAGGTACTTGGTGACCGGCACGCCGCCGATCGTCGCGGTCGACGTGATCGGGACCATGTCCTTGTCGGTGTGCGCGCCGAGCACGATCGCCGAGATGTCCTCGACGCTGACGCCGGTGGCGAGCGCGAGGTAGGTGCGGAACCGCGCGCTGTCGAGCACGCCGGCCGAGCCGATCACGCGCTCGCGCGGGAAGCCGGTGACCTGCTTGGCGACGAACACCATCGCGTCGAGCGGGTTCGACACGACGATCAGGATGGCGTCCGGAGCGTGCTTCTTCACGTCGGCGCAGATCGCCTTGACGATGCCCGCGTTGATGTTGATCAGCTCCTCGCGGGACTGACCCGGCTTGCGCGGGACGCCGGCGGTCATCACGACGACGTCCGCGCCGGCCATCATCTCGGGCTTGTCGGTGGCGACGAACGACGTGTTGTTGAAGCCCTCCCAGGCGCCGGCCTGGGTGAGATCGAGCGCGCGGCCCTCGGCGGGACCGGCCTTGATGTCGATCAGGACGAGGTCGCCGAGCTCCTTGGTGACGGCGAACTGGGCGACGGCAGCACCGACGTTGCCGCCGGCGCCGATGATTGCGATCTTCGGGCGCTTGATCATGGTGCGGGCGTCATACCCCCGACCGTGAATCGACCGCAACACCGTGGTGCGCGCGACGCGAGGATCGAGACCGATTCGCCCGGAAACGCGCACGTCCCGAAGCACCTGCCGTGCAACGGTTGCGCTCAGGGCGCGACGAAGATCGGATTCGTCACGCCGAACGGAATCCGCCCGGGATGGACCGGCGCGAGCGAGCGCTGCGCGTACGCAGCGATCACGACGAAGCCACCCGCGGCGCGGACCTGGATCGGGATCGCGCCGCGCCAGCGCACGACGGGGTTGGTCGGATCCGCGTCGGCCGGGACCACGGGGATGGTGTCGACCGTCTCGCCGTCGACGACCACATCGATCGCGTCGACGTCGATCCACGACGCGGCCTGCACGGTGACGTCGACCGTCATCGGCGAGCCCGCGCCGGTCGTGGTGTCGCCGGGCCCGCTCTGGCCGATCTTCGCGCTGACGTAGATCCCACCGGAGATCGTCGAGTTCCCGGCGGCGAGGCGGTCGCGCACGAGGCTGCCGGTCAGCTGGCGCGGATCATCGGTGCCGAGTGCGATGCACGTGCGCGGGAAGCCGACGGGCGACGACGACATGTCGTGGCTGTCCGACGAGCCGACCGCGAACATCTTGCGACCGGAGCGCAGCAAGCCGAACCAGTCGTTGACCGTGCCGTTGCGGCTCTGCAGCCAGCTCGCGTCGTTGAACACCTCGAGGAGCGTGAACTTGGTGTCCCACGAGCCTTCGAGATCCGCGGTGCCCGTCGCGGGATCGAAGCCGACGTAGCCGAAGTAGTTCGTCGGGCCGCGCGGGTGGTTGATGATCACGACCGGCGCTTCGGGTCGCGCGCGGACGGCGTCGAACACGACGGGCGGCTCGAGCGTCACGAACTCGGTGTCCGGGGCCTCCGCCGTCGGGAACGTCTGCCACTTCGGCGCGCCGGCGTTGACCTCGTCGGGGAGCGGCGTCAGCGGGAACACCCCCATGTGGCCCCAGATCTCCATCGACGTCAGCTCGATCGAGGCGAACCCGGCGGCGTACGCCCCGACCCCGAGCGCGGCGATCTCGGCGGTGAAGTCCGCGACGTACTCGTGGTCCGAGCGCACCGGCAGCTCGACGCCGTCGGCAACCGCCTGTGCGAGCTTCTGCTCCGTCTCGTCGCCGGAGTCGTTCGAGCGCCACGTGTGGACGTGGAAGTCGCCGCACTGCACGTCCGTGGTGTCGACGACGTGATCGAGCACCGCATCGACGCGGGTCGCCGCGCCCTCGGTGACATCGATCGTCTGCCGCACGATTTCGTACTCGTAGCCGCGCGACACGACGACCTCCCAGCGCCCCGGTGGTGCGGGCAAGGTGACGCTGCCCTCGGTCGCATACGCGACGTGGAGCCGCCCGCCCGTCACCTTGGGTTCACCGAAGTTCGCGGGGAGCTCGGGGAGCGTGGTCGCGCCGGCCGGGAGGACCTGCACGCGCACGGGCAGCGGGTTCGCACCGTCGGTCGCGACGACGATGATCGAGCCGATCGCGGGCAGATCGATGGCGGCCGGACCCGTGCCGGTGCCGACCTGCGCCGTCCCGAGCCGATCGCCGCGGCGGTACGCGTCGAGCGTGACGCTCGCCTCGGCGGGGACGTGCAGCGTGAACGCGCCCTGGTCGTCGGTCAGCGCGCGCGTGAAGTAGGTGCCCGTGCCGTCGTGCGCGTGGACGTGCACGCCGGGCAACAGGATGCCGTTGCCACGCGTCACCGTGCCGCTGATCTCGCGCAGCGTCTCGCCGCGTGCACTCGCGGCCGCGACGATCGCGCCGTCGAGCCCCGGTCCGATCGCGAGCTTCGCGTGGAGCCGCTCGATGCGCGCGCATGCTGGCATCGTGAAGCCGGGCGTGAACGAGCCGAGGAATCCGGACGCCGCGAGCGACGTGCCGAGCGCGCCCTCGCCGGGGATGTACGCCCAGCTCGTCGCGCCATCATCGACGAGCGCGAGGAACGGCGCCTGCGACAGCGTGGTGTCGAAGCCCTTGCCGGGCTGGAACGCGGGCGTGCGTGCCGTGTACATCAGCGCGTGCAGCGTCGAGGGCGAGTCCTCGTCGACCGCGCGCGACGACGCGTAGCGGTAGCGGACATCGACGTGGTCCGCGCCGGGTGCGAGCTCGTAGTCGATCGCCGCGTCGATGTCGGTCCACGCCTCGTTGTAGACGACGCCGATCAGCGCCTCGAAGAACGGCAGTGGATGGAGCTTGCCGCGCGCCCGGATCACCGCCGGCTTGCCGTTGGAGCCGTCGTTGAGCACCGTCACGCTGTCGGTGACGACCGTCGAGCGACCGGTGAGCAGGAACAGCTCGCCGAAGTTGTTCGGCGCGACCATCTTGCCGTTCTCGATCCGCGCGAGCCCGACGGGGCGACCACCCCACGGGTCGTAGAGGTCGCTGTCGCCGACGTCCTCGATCACGAGCGCGATCTTGTGATTCGCGATCACGAAGTCGCCCTCGCGCCACGTCACCAGCGTGCTGCGGACCTCGGGTAGATCGGCGGCACGGATCCGGCCCGCGCGGGCCTGCGTCGATCCGGACTTCAGCGGCTCGGGGTGGCCGTCGGGATCACCGACGGAGAACGGCGCGAGATCGCACTCGGCGTTGTCCCCGCACGCACCTGCGGCCAGCGCGACGGCGACGAGGGACCACGGCGAGCTCATCGTCGTGATCGTAAGCTACTTCGTGACGACGATCGACCACATCACGTCGCGCCCGGGCAGCGTTCCCTTGCCGGTCTTGTCGGTGCGCTCGAGCCGGATCATCTGGCCGTGCCGCAGCTCGACGCGCGCGGCGCCGGGGGTGCGCTGCTTGCCGTCGTCGAGGCGCCACACCAGCGGCAGCTTGTCGGCGCGGACGATCACCTGGAACGAGCCGTCCTCGCCCGTCCAGCGCAGGACATCGGTGTCGGTGCGCGTGTCGAGGTACCCCGACAACTCGTGCGTCAGCTCGAGCGGGTTCGCGTCGGCGTCGATGCCGTTCGGTTCCTGCTCGCCGGCTTCGGTTTCCTCGGTGACCCGGACGGTGTACGCATCGCTGACGTTCTCGATCGGATGCTTTTGATCCTTGGCGATCGTCTGGCCGACGGTGACCACGATCGGTCCATCGACCGCGCGGCGGAACAGCACCTCGGGCTCGCCGATGCCGGCCTCGTCGACGGTCGTCGAGCGCACGCCATCCGCGAGCGTGACGTTGATGTCGATGTTCGGCGGCGCCGTCACCTTCGCGCTGACGACGCGCCGGCTGCCGGACTGCCACCTCACGAGGTAGAGGTCGCGATCGCCCTCGTGCGGCGCGGCGCGCTTGCCGAGGTATCCGACGACCGCGGTGCCCGGGGCGATCCGCGTCGCGTTCGCGAGCTCGTTGTTCGGCTCGTGCTCCGCGCGCAGCGGTGGCGATTCGCGCGTGAGCACCCACGCGCCCGCGCTGGCGGCCGCGACCGCGATCATCGTCGCGCCGCCGATCACGAGCGCGCGCCGCCGCTTGAGGCCGAGCTCGAAGTCATCGAGATCGGAGCGGCGCAGGCGGAGATCGCTGTCGCCGCCCTCGGAGACGACCGTCAGCCCTCCGCCGCGCAGCGCGCGCGAGGCGAGCGAGCGGTGCGGCGTCGTCTCGGTGACGGTCTCGGCGTAGATCTCCTCGATCGCCTCCGCGAACGCACTCGCGGATTGCCAGCGCTGCGCCGGATCGCGCGCGAGCGCCTTGCGACACAGGTGGTCGACCTCCGGCGGGATGCCCGCCTTCGGCGCGCGCATCGACGGCGCGTCGGGCTCTCCGGTCAGGTGCTTGGTCAGCACACCGACGGCCGTCGTGCCCTGGTACACGTGCTGACCGGTCAGCACCTCGAACATCAGCGCGCCGAGCGAGTAGATGTCGGTGCGCGCGTCGACCTCCTCGCCGCGGATCTGCTCCGGTGCCATGAAGTACGGGGTGCCGACGATCGCCTGCTTGTCGGTGGTGTCGGGTGCGCCGCGCTGGTCGAGCTTGGCGAGCCCGAAGTCGAGCACCTTGGCGTAGTCGCGCCCGCGCGTCGTGCGCGTGATCAGCACGTTCTCCGGCTTGAGATCGCGGTGGACGATGCCGAGCTCGTGCGCCTCCTGCAGTGCGCCGCAGATCTGCGCGAGCAGCGGCGCCGCGCGCGCCCACGGCAGCGGGCCATCGCGCGTCACGACGCGCCCCATGTCGAGCCCGCGCACGAGCTCCATGATCAGGTACAGATTTCCCTGCGCGTTGCCGAAGTCGAACACCTGCACCGTGTGCGGGTGGTTGAGGCGCGAGATCGCCGCGGCCTCGCGTTCGAAGCGCTGCACGACGTCGGGATCGGAGGCGAGGTCGCGATGCAGGACCTTCATCGCCGCGATCTTGCCCATCCGCAGGTGCTCGACCCGGTAGACGACGCCCATGCCGCCGCGCCCGATCACCTCGATCACGCGATATCGACCGTCGACGATCTTGCCGAGCCATGCCTGGTTCGAGTCGGTCAGCCGGCGATCCGCGATCGCTTCGACCTGGCCGGTCGCGGCGAACGCCGGATTGGGCGCCATCTCGGCGCCGCAGTGGCGACAGTACTGACTCGGCTGTTCGAACGCGGTCCGGCAGCGCGGGCAGATGTGCGGCTGCGCGGATATCGAGACCATCGCGCCGCGATCATAGCACCCGGCTACTCGGAGTCAGTGACCGGCTTCCAGCTCCAGGCCTCGCCGGAGACGGTCAGCAGTCCCGCGCTCGGCGTCGTGGCAGGACCCGGCAGCCGGGGCGTCGCATCGACCCGTCCCGGCGACAGCGCCACCGCATCCCCGTCGCGTGCGCCGCTGCGCGCCTTCGATGCGCCCGCGCCGGTCGGGCCGTGCAGCGCGATGTCGATCTCGTGACCGGCCCCGGCGGTCAACGCGAGCTCGCCGGTCGCCTCGCCCGCGTGCATCGAGCGCGGCGCCTCGGCGCTCGCGACGATCCGGATCCCGGGCCTGGTGGTCAGCGCGAGCAGCGCCGCCGTCGCGTCGGCCTCGCGATACGCGCAGCCGTCATCGCCGGACACGAGGCGTCCGCGCGCACCGGCGCCACCGATCGCCGCGATCGCGATCCCGGGTGCTTCGATCTGCTGGATCATGCGGCCGTCGATCACGGTGACGCCCCGCGCGCGCAGCGCCTTGCTCGCGGCGGCGAGTGCCGGCATCGCCTCGAGATCCCCGGGTACCGCGACGATCGGGAACGGCGCCTTGTCACCGAGCATGCCGAGCGTGGCCTCGAGCTCCGCCTGCGTCGTCCCCATGCCGCCGAGCACGAGGACGAGATCCGCGCGCGCGAGCTTGCCGCGGAGCCGACCGAGCGCCGCGAGCGTCGCCGGCGCGGAACCTCCGGCATCCGCGATCGCGCCGATCACGACGTCGGACGCCTTGCCCGTGCGCGACAGCGTGTGCCCGGCGAGCTTCCACGCGTGCGCACCGCTCGGGATCGTCTCGTCTGGTGCCGCCGGTCCGTCGGGAGCCGCGCATCGCCACGGCGCGCGCGCTTGCTCCGCCGCCGCGAGCGCCGCGGTCAGCGCAGGGCCGACCTGCGAGCCCGCGGGCACCGCAGGGGAGCCGCTACCACACGCTGCGAGGCCGAGGAGCGCGGCCCGGGGCCGGATCACGGACCGCCTTCGCCGGCGACCGTCCCTCCGGCTTCCGTCCACACCGCGAGGAGCTTCGGCGAGTGGAGGTAGGGCCCGAGCTGGTGGGTCGGCTTGCGCTCGAGCACGCGCTTGAAGGCCTCGAGTGCAGGCTTGGTGTCGTTGAAGGCGACGTGCAACGAGCCGAGGAGGATGCCGACGTCGACGGCCTGGGCGAGATCGAGGTAGTCGATGTCGAGCTCGACCTCTGCGAGTGCAGCCTTGACCTCGGCGTAGTCGCCGTCGCGCCACGCTTGCTTCGCGGCGGGGATCGCCTTGGCCGCCAGGTCCTGTGCCTTGTGCTGGCGATCGCGACGCGCCTTGGAATCCGCGTTGATCGACGGCATCTTCGACGCCTGCAACCGCACGTTGAAGATCGGGACCGACAGTCGTTCGCCCTTCTCGATCGTGTCCTTCTCGAGGAAGTTGTAGCGGCGGATCATCCCGGCGTTCTTGGTGTCGCCGAAGTAAGCGGCGGTGATGTTCGCGATCGTCTCCGTCGCCTGCGCGGTGTGCGTGACGGTGAACGGGATCGCGATCGCACTGCCGCTCGCCAGGCCGTCATCGGGCGACAGGTCGTTGAACTCGGCGAGGAACGGGCCGCGGCGGACGTCCCCGAGGAACGTCGCAGCGAGCGTCTCGAACGTGTCGCCGGGAGACGTGATCACCTGACGGCTCACCGGGATCTTGAGCTTCTCGCCGGCCCTGAGCGGCCGCGGGTGCACGATCTTGTTCGCGACCATGATGAAGATCGCCTTGTTGCGATCGCCGTAGAACTCCGCCGCGATCAGGGGCAGCGAGTCGTTCGCCTTGACCCGGTACGACATCGTGTCGCTCGTCGCGTCGCTCTGCGCGTGAGCGGGCAGGGCGGCGAACACGAGCACGATCCCGACGAGGATCCGGATCACAGCGGACCTCCCACCGGGAGGGTCTTGCCGGCGCGAAGCTTGATCCTGTCCTTGACGAAGTCGACGCTGACGAGCTGCGCGGCGTCGGCGCTGCCGCCGGCGATCTCGATCGAACGATCGACCGGCTCGTACCACGCGTGCTCGAACCGCAGCGTGTGCGGGCCATCGGCGACCTCGATCGGCTTGGTCATCGGCGTGACGCCGAGCTCCTTGCCGTCGAGCGAGACCTTCGCCCACGGATATGCGTGGACCCGCACGTACCCGCGCCCCGTCGTCTGGTTGACGATGACCTTGGTGTCGGGCGTCGCTCCGAGCGGGGCGACGTGGATCAGGCCGAGCATCAGCACGAGCATGCCGAGCGTGACGCCGTGCGCGACCATGCCCGCGCGCACGGCGTGACGTGCCTGCATGTTCGGCTGCGCCGAGCTGCTCTGACCGCCGAGCGCCGCCGGATTGAGATATTCCTCGGCCTCGAGCTCGGTCAACACGCCGTTGGCGCGCAGGAACAGGACGAGCCGGGCGTGGTGATTCATCTCGACGTGGCGCGCGAGGAACCGCTCGAGCGCCATCACCATGTGCTGCGCGCTGCGCCAGCGCTCGCGCGGCTGCTTCTCGAGGCAGCGATCGATGATGCGCTCGAGCTCGCGTGGGATGTCCGGGTTGAGCTTGCGCACGCTGATGTGCTTCTCGAGCCGGATCTTGTGCATCGCCGAGCGCTTCTCGTCCTCGACGAACGGCTTCTTGCCCGTGACCATCTGGTAGAGCACGACGCCGAGCGAGAACAGATCACTGCGTGCGTC
>Ga0102851_10000900_pt1:0-2500 | contig 16094 bp, 7 predicted proteins | sample Mud3Dept3metaG_FD_79558 | JGI IMG/M metagenome (GOLD analysis project Ga0102851, IMG submission 79558) | Freshwater wetland microbial communities from Ohio, USA, analyzing the effect of biotic and abiotic controls - Mud 3 Core 4 Depth 3... | ecosystem: Environmental > Aquatic > Freshwater... | reverse complement strand
GTCAGTTGCTCTAGAAGTCGGTGCGCCAACCTCGTGAGGCAGCCGCCTAAAGAGTGACTGGTGACTGGGGTGAAGTCGTAACAAGGTAACCGTAGGGGAACCTGCGGTTGGATCACCTCCTTTCTGGAGTCTTGTCATAGGCCTTGGCCTTGACGATTCCGGTCAATCTGGATTGAGACACGCCGCGAGGTGCGTCTTCGTCCAGAAAAATTCACTTCTTCAATGAACCTTCGGGTTCTGACTTGCTATTCGGTCTTGAGAGACCGATCGGCCAAGGGCCAGTAGCTCAGTTGGTTAGAGCACGCGCTTGATAAGCGCGGGGTCGAAAGTTCAAGTCTTTCTTGGCCCACCTCCAGCTGATTGAACTGCTGGTTCTGATAATTGAATAGTTGAACGAAGTGCGAAGCACGAACGAGCTCGCCACCCCGCGGTGACGCAGGGACGAGCTCAAAGTCAGAAGACAGATCGTGCTACATCGCAAAGTCCACGCAACCGCTGGCCAGTGCCAGTAGGTGCGTAGAGATAGAAGTCAACAAGCGTCATGTATGGGATGCCTGAAGCAACTAACCCTTTCTTCAGGCCAACAAACATCACGATGGTATCTACCTGGTGTAGCCACTAGGAGAGCGCGTGATGACGGCGATTGAGAACGATGGCTTGGCCATCTGCCGGAGCGACTCGAGCTCGTAGTTGTCTGTTTGAGACTACGAGGGAGATAGCAACAGTTCCGGTGGTCAAGCTAGTAAGAGCACTCGGTGGATGCCTTGGGTCCAAGAGGCGATGAAGGACGTGGTAAAACTGCGATAAGCGACGGTTAGCCGTTAACAGGCGTTGACCCGTCGATCTCCGAATCGGGAAACCGACACAGAGTCATGTCTGTGTGGCTCCGGGCTGAATACATAGGCCTGGAGTAGCGAACGAGGGGAACTGAAACATCTCAGTACCCTCAGGAAAAGAAATCAAGTCAGAGATTCCGCTAGTAGTGGCGAGCGAACGCGGAGTAGCCCAAACGGTATGTATGCAAGCCTGCCGGCGTTGTACATACCGTGTTGTAGGTCCATTCGATTACCCCGGCAGGGGTAGTAACGGACACCGTACGGTTAGTCGAGAGGCCTGGGAAGGCCTGCCAAAGAGGGTGATAGCCCCGTAGACGAAAACCAAGCGGACCGTGAGTGGCACCTGAGTACAACGGGACACGAGAAACCCTGTTGGAAGCTGGGAGGACCATCTCCCAAGGCTAAATACTACTTGGACACCGATAGTGAACCAGTACCGTGAGGGAAAGGTGAAAAGCACCCCCGCGAGGGGAGTGAAAAGTTTCTGAAACCGAGTGTTTACAAGCCGTGGAAGCACTATGCCCGCAAGGGAATGTGCGACCGCGTGCCTTTTGCATAATGATCCTGCGAGTTACAGTGTCCGGCAAGGTTAAGTCGCTAGACGAAGCCGAAGCGAAAGCGAGTCTGAATAGGGCGTCTAGTCGGATGTTGTAGACCCGAAACCCGGCGATCTATCCATGGGCAGGCTGAAGAGCGGGTAACACCGCTTGGAGGGCCGAACTCACTACAGTTGAAAATGTAGGGGATGACCTGTGGATCGGAGTGAAAGGCTAATCAAGCTGGGTTATAGCTGGTTCTCGCCGAAACATATTTAGGTATGGCGTCTGAGGTTTTCTGCTGCGGAGGTAAAGCACTGGATGGGCTAGGGGTCCTACCAGATTACCAAACCCAACCAAACTCTGAATGCCGCAGACAGCGACCCAGGCAGACAGGCTATGAGAGCTAAGTTCCATGGCCAAAAGGGAAAGAGCCCAGACCGTCAGCTAAGGTCCCCAAATCAGTCCTAAGTGGGAAAGGATGTGGAGGCACATTGACAGCCAGGAGGTTGGCTTAGAAGCAGCCATCCTTTAAAGAAAGCGTAATAGCTCACTGGTCAAGTGAATCTGCGCCGAAAATGTAACGGGGCTAAAGGATTGTACCGAAGCTACGGATTCTAGATAAGACTTCGGTCTTGTCAGAGTGGTAGGCGAGCATTCTCTCGACTGCGAAGGTCAACGGTAACGATGGCTGGAGTGGAGAGAAGAGCTTATGCAGGATTGAGTAGCGATAAAACAGGTGAGAAACCTGTTCGCCGTAAGCCCAAGGGTTCCTGGGTCAAGTTAATCTTCCCAGGGTTAGTCGGTCCCTAAGCCGAGGCCGAAAGGCGTAGGTGATGGGAAGCAGGTTAATAGTCCTGCACCATATTGGATGGTTTCTACAGGAGGGACGGAGAAAGGCGGTCGAGCTGGTTACTGGATTACCAGTTCAAGCCCGTAGGCAGACACACTAGGAGGCCTAGTGCCACAAACGGTGTGTCAATGCTGAGAGGTGATGAGGAGAGCGCTTGCGCTCACAAACTCGACGATCCTCAGCTCCCAAGAAAAGCTCCGGTAGAGTCAACCGCTGATGTGACCGTACCGCAAACCGACACAGGTGGGCGGGGAGAAGATCCCAAGGCGCTTGAG
>Ga0102851_10000899_pt1 | contig 16096 bp, 14 predicted proteins | sample Mud3Dept3metaG_FD_79558 | JGI IMG/M metagenome (GOLD analysis project Ga0102851, IMG submission 79558) | Freshwater wetland microbial communities from Ohio, USA, analyzing the effect of biotic and abiotic controls - Mud 3 Core 4 Depth 3... | ecosystem: Environmental > Aquatic > Freshwater >... | reverse complement strand
TTGCTTGTGACCGTCGGATTCACTGACCCGGGGAACTGGGCTGCAAATATTGCTACAGGTTCAGGTTATGGATATACCCTGTTGTGGATAGTGACATTATCAACACTAATGCTGATCATCCTTCAGCATAATGTGGCGCATCTTGGCATCGCAACTGGCTATTGCCTTGCTGAAGCGGCGACGGTGTACACCAACAGGAAGATCTCAAGGATCATGCTTTCATTTGCCGCCCTGGCTTCAGTTGCAACTTCGCTTGCCGAGATCCTTGGCGGAGCCATTGCCCTGCAAATGCTTTTTGATATCCCGATAAAAACTGGTGCCGTGCTGGTGACAGTTTTTGTTATTATAATGCTTTTTTCCAATTCCTATCAGAAAATCGAGAAGTGGATAATTGCATTTGTATCAATAATTGGTCTCTCATTTCTTTATGAACTTTTCCTGATCGACGTAGACTGGCCTGCTGCAGGAATTGCCTGGGTAAAGCCATCCATACCCGAAGGCTCCATGCTTTTGCTGATGAGTGTCCTGGGTGCCGTTGTAATGCCTCATAACATTTTCCTCCATTCTGAAATCATACAGAGCCGCCAGTGGAACCTTGAGGATGAGAAAATCATAAAAAAACAATTGAAATTCGAATTTGCCGATACATTGCTTTCCATGATCGTGGGCTGGGCGATCAACAGTGCAATAATCATACTCGCTGCAGCAACATTCTTCAAAAATAACATAGTGGTAGAAGAATTGCAGCAGGCAAAAAGCCTTCTTGAACCGCTTCTTGGTTCAAATGCTGCAGTAGTTTTTGCCATAGCATTGCTTTTCTCCGGTGTAGCTTCATCCATTACTTCCGCTATGGCAGGAGGTTCCATAGTATCAGGAATGTTCACGGAACCATACAACATCAAGGACAGCCATACCAGAACAGGGGTGCTGATCTCTCTTCTGGGAGCCATGGTGGCTATCTTTTTCGTTGGTGATCCTTTTATGGGACTCATTCTTTCGCAGGTATTCCTCAGCATCCAGCTTCCTTTTACTGTAGCTATCCAGGTATATCTTACATCGTCAAAAAAAGTAATGGGGAAATTTGTCAACAGGCCTTTCATAGTTGTTGTATTAATCGTAATTGCAGGAACTGTGATCTTTCTCAACCTGAAGCTGCTTTTTGATTTGATATTAACATGATCCAATGTATCCATGTCAGCTGAAAGTTACAATATAGGATTGGTCCTCAGTGGCGGCGGAGCAAGAGGATTTGCCCATCTTGGTGTATTGCAGGCACTTAATGAGGCAGGCTTTCGCCCTGATGTTCTGTCAGGTTCAAGCGCAGGTGCTTTGGCCGGAGTATTATATTGCGACGGATATTCTCCTGAACAAGCCCTAAAGATCATGAAGACCAGCAGCAAGTTGTACTATATGCGCCCCACCTATCCCCGTGATGGACTGCTGCAGATCTCCGGAATAAAAAAAATTCTTGAAACACATTTGCGTGCGAAAACGTTTGAAGAGCTTAAGATCCCCCTGTTTGTAACAGCTACGGATCTCAATAACGGAAAGCCGGTTTACTTTTCATCAGGGGAATTGCTTGAACCGGTAATTGCTTCAGCCAGCATTCCTGTTCTTTTCAAGCCTGTGATTATCAATAAGAAATTTTATGTCGACGGTGGAGTCATGGACAACCTTCCGATACATCCCATAGAAAATAAATGCAGGCTTACTATCGGGTCGTTTGTCAATCCGGTAGGTTACGAAGACACAATAAGCGGTCTTGTTCAGATTGCTGAACGGACATTTATGCTGTCCATGCAGAAGGAGATCATTGAGAAATCCAGGAAATTTGATCTGTTCATTGCGCCGCTTGAACTCAAAAACTATGGGATCCTGGATCCTGAAAAGGCTGAAGCTGTCTTTAAAATCGGTTACAAAGAGACAAAAGAGAAGCTCAAGGATCCGGAAATTCAGAAATTTTTAGCAAAATAATTGATATTGAAATAACCTGCCCGCCTATGACACCCCCGGCTCTGACGAGAACAGTCAGGGCCTCCTCCTGAATGGGGTCTAATTCCAGTTTTATAAACCCCCCATCCCCCCTGAAGGGGGGCTAATACACAGTTTTTTAGATTAATTCTCTATATATCTGGGATTTAGGCCCCCTTTAGGGGGCAGTCCAGCATTAGCTGGACGGGGGTTATCTTCGGATTAGCGAATAAAGTTTTTTTATTTCAGCCTCCCATAATGATTCCTCCGGTGTTTCAAGGATCAGCGGCATGTTATCGAACCGGCTGTCGTTCATGATGAACGAAAAGGGTTCTACACCAAGGAAGCCGGTTCCAAGATTCTCATGGCGGTCAACATGTGTGGCAAAATCCTTCTTTGAATCATTCAGATGCATCCCTTTAAGATATCCCAGGCCTATTATCTCATCAAACAGCCTGAAGGTCTCCCTGAAACCATCAGCAGACTTTACATCATAGCCCGATGTATAAGCATGGCACGTATCAAAACAGACGCCGGCCCTTGATTTGTCTTCAATATGATCGATTATAAACTTAAGCTGTTCAAAAGTATACCCGAGATTGGTCCCCTGCCCTGCCGTATTTTCCAATACAGCAATAACTCCCCTGGTTTTGTCAAGCGTGATATTGATTGACTCTGCGATCCTTTTAAGGGAATCCTCAGGTGAGATCTGGTTCAGGTGGCTTCCCGGATGAAAATTCAGCCGGTCAAGTCCAAGCAACTCACATCTCTTCATTTCGTCGAGGAAGGATTTTCTCGATTTTTCGAGCGCCTCTTTTTCAGGATGTCCGAGATTTATAAGGTAACTGTCGTGGGGTAATATCTGAAACGGTTTATAATCATGCTTCTCGCAGTTAATTTTAAAACTGTCTATTGATGATGCCGGTAACGGGCCCGCGAACCATTGTCTCTGATTTTTTGTGAAAAGCGCAAAGGCTTTCGCTCCGATAGCATGCGCATTCAGCGGGGCATGCTGGACGCCTCCTTCAGCACTTACATGTGCACCTACGTATTTCATATCTTAAAAATAACTCGATCCATCCCAGCAATGCGTACATAGTTTTTCCTTTGGCAGACCGATCGCAGCTACAAGATCATCAAGACGCTGATAGATCAGTGAATCAAAGTCGAGGTTTTCTGCAATCTTCGATACCAGCAGCCTGTACTTTTCGGAATCCGGGTCGGAAAATTCCTTCAGTTCATCATCGCCGATATTCATCTGTTTGATCGCCTTCCTGCCTGCAAGCTCAAGGGGAGTCCTCGATTGTGTGAAATTCAGAAATTCGCATGGGTATAGAAGAGGAGGACATGCAATTCTCATATGAACTTCGGCTGCTCCGGATTTACGAAGTTCAATGGTGCTGTCCTTGAGTTGTGTGCCTCTGACTATACTGTCATCGATAAAGATCATCCTCTTTCCTTCAATTACTTCCCTGATCGGGATCAGTTTCATTTTTGCCACCAGGTCACGTTGTTTCTGGCTCTGCGGCATAAAGCTGCGCGGCCAGGTTGGCGTGTATTTTGAATATGCACGCATATATGGTATTCCTTTCTCATTTCCGTATCCTACTCCATGTCCCACCCCCGAATCGGGTATTCCGCACACAAAATCAGCTTCTATGCTGTCTCTTCTTGCAAGAGCGGCACCGCACCTGTACCGGCATTTCTCAACGTTTATTCCTTCATAATATGACGGTGGATATCCGAAGTAAACCCATAAAAAGGCACAAATCTGCATTTTTTCACCGGGTTTCCTTAGCTGGGTACAGCCATTTTCCTTAACATGAACAATTTCACCGGGCCCCAAAAAATATTCAAGCTCAAAACCGGTGTTGGGGAAAGAGCATGATTCCAGCGCAACAGCATGGGCCCCCTCTCTCTTGCCTATCACAACGGGAGTCCTGCCAAGTTTATCGCGAGCTGCAATTATGCCGTCATTCGTAAGGATCAGCAGGGAGCAGGAACCTTTTATGTTTTCAAATACATTTTCAATGCCTGCAACAAATGTGTCTTTTTCGCATATCAGGTTAGCAACAACTTCTGTTGGATTTATGTTACCTTCAAAATTTTCGGTAAAGTGTTTCTTCTGGCTCAGGAACTTTTTTTCAAGCTCTTCCAGGTTCAGTATCCGGCTTACGGTAACAATTGCAAAACGGCCGAGATGTGAATTGAAAAGTATTGGCTGGGGATCTGTATCGCTGATAATACCCATACCCGAGTTTCCTGAAAATTCATCCAGCTCTTCCTCGAATTTGTTCCTGAAATATGAGTTTTCTATGCTGTGAATCGAACGGCGGAAACCTTTGTCCGGAACAATAAAAACCAAACCTGCCCGTTTCGTCCCAAGATGGGAGTGATAATCTGTTCCATAAAAGACCTCGTCAACACATCCGGTCTTTGAAATTACACCAAAAAAACCACTCATATTATTGAAAATTAAGATGTTATTTAGTTGATACCTGTTTGTAAATTTAATCATTGAATCGGAAATTTTAATTATTCAGATGATAATATTATTTTTACAGACTTTTTGATTTCAAAAAATTTCATATAAATGGCAGATATAAAAGACAATCCGCAAGATTTGCAGGTAACCGGCAAAAATATCCCTATCGGGATGATTGCACTGTCAATCATTCTGGCAGTTGTACTTGTTTTTCTTGTCGTAATGTATTTCGACCAGAGACACAAAATGGCTGAAATGGAAACGGAACTCACGCATGAAAAAGATTCGCTGGCAAATGAACTGAAGCTTATGGTTGCTGCGTATGATACCATGAAAACAAATAACGATACTCTGAATGCAAACCTTGAACGGGAAAAAAAGAGAATTATCCAGTTGCTGTCAATCAACGCTTCCAATGTTCAGCTTATAAGAAAGTACAGAAGCGAAATTGGTACTATGAGAGACATTATGAAAAGCTATATTGTCCAGATTGACTCCCTTAATACCAGGAATAAGCTTCTTGTTGCTGAAAATGTACAGATCAGGCAGGAGATATCAAAGGTTCAGAATACCAATATCGAACTGGAAAAAGTAAAGGAAGAGTTGAGCTCAAAGGTTGAAGTGGCATCGGTGATCCAGGCCAAGAATATCGTTGCAGCTGCATTGAATAAAAAACGCAAAGAGACAAACAGGTTAAATCTTATGGAAAATCTGAGGGTTTGCTTTACATTGCGCGAGAATCCGATTGCACAGGCTGGACAGAAAGAAGTATTTATGAGAGTCATAAGGCCTGATTCACTGGTAATTACAAGTAGTCCGGATAATCTTTTTGATTACAGGGGAAACAAGCTGATCTACTCGGCAAACCGTTCAGGAGACTATATGAATCAGGATCTGGAAATGTGCATTTTCCTTGCCAACACCGGTGATTTTATACCCGGTAATTACAGTGTTGAACTGTTTCTTGAAAACAATATTATAGGAAGGACCACCTTTATGCTTGCAAAGAGATGATCAGCTCTCCTGCGGCATCATAAACTCTGAAATAATATTGTCTGAGATCATCTTACCCTGATTCGTCAGTAGCAGGTTTTTGTTTTCCTGCCTCATCAGTCCGTAATTTATGAACTTGCCACTGAGATTAATCACATAATCATATCCTTCTTTTTCAAATATCTTTTCCACATATTCCAGATCAATGCCCCACATAGTTCTCAGTGAGGTCATTATATATTCATTGAACTTTGTTTTGATATCAAGCTCTTCTTTTTCAAAAAGCAGTTTCCCGCTTTTAAGGGCCTTCAAATACTTTTTCAGGTCACGTACGTTCCACTGGCGTGAATAGCCATTGAATGAGTGCGATGATGGACCAAGTCCCAAATAAGGTACCTGCTTCCAGTAATTGGTATTATGCACTGAAAAGTATTCCGGTTTACCGAAATTGGATATTTCATATTGTATGAAACCCGCGGATTCTGTCTTTTCTATCAGAAGATTGAACTCGGCCGTACTCTCCTCTTCATCAACCTCTACCAGCAGCCCTTTTGCCTTCATTTTGCCAAAGACAGTTCCCGGTTCTATGGTCAGGTGATAGGCGGACAAATGCTTTATATCAAATGAGAGAGTTTTATCAAGATTTGCAGCCCAGTTATCAATGCCCATTCCCGGTATGCCATAAATAAGATCAACAGAGATATTCTCAAATCCGGCCTTTATGCTTTTCTCAAGTGCATCACAGGCTTGCATCACGGTATGCCGCCGGTTCATCATTCTAAGATCTTCGTCGCGCCAGGACTGCACCCCTAGACTTATCCTGTTAATACCAATGGCTCTCAGGTCAGTTAAATAATCCCCGGTTATATCATCAGGATTCAGTTCAACAGTTATTTCATTTTCCGTCTCTGTTACAAAAAGCCTTATCAGGTGATCCAGGATATCGCCCAGCTCTTTTACCGTGAGTACCGAAGGGGTGCCGCCTCCGAAATAAATTGTTTTCACAGTTTTTCCTGCAAGATAATCCCGTCTTATTTCAGCTTCTTTTTTCAGTGAACCAATATATGATGTATTCTCCTCCGGTGCGATAACATGATAAAAATCGCAGTAGTGACAAAGCTTCCTGCAAAATGGTATATGTATATAAATTCCTGCCATTCCTGAAAAATGCAATATCTAAAAATATGAATAAAATATCATTCTATTTGTTAAATTTGCCGCAAACTGAAAAAATGATAAGGAAGAACATATTCTCCATTTCCGTTTCCCTGATTATATTGTATCTAAGTCTTTCAACACCTCAGACATTTGTAAAGCTAGGTTTTTTTGACATTCCTTATTTAGATAAGTTCGTACACTTTGGCCTTTATTTTGTACTGATGGCCGTTATTATAATTGAACACAGATATGCCTGCACCAATACAAGAAAGTTGCTCTTAATTGCTCTTATACCTTTTTTTCTGGGTATTATAGTTGAGATTATGCAATCGGGGCTTACATCCTACCGCGAAGGAGATATCCTGGATACGATTGCTGATTCCGCCGGAATAACCGCAGCTTTATTCATATGGTTATTTATTAAGCCATATTACTGCAAGGAGAACCTCAGATAACAATTTTTTCAGATTCCGCTGTTCTCCGAACCAGATCATAGATGGTACTGCTTCTGAAGAGCTCGATAAGCCCGGACCGTATCTGTGAATAATCATCATGCAACGCACAGGTGTTTTTGTGTTTGCTGACATTACTGCACGTATCATTATGTATTATGCAGTTTGTGAAAATACCATCTCCGTCAATTGTCCTTACAATATCAAGCAGTGTTATTCTCTTCGGATCCTTCATCAGGGAAAATCCTCCGTGAGGACCCTTTAATGAAATAAGGATTTTTTGCTTTGCAAGCTGCTGGAGTATTTTTGCCAGAAAGGGTGTTGGCAGCTGAAGGTCTTTCGATATCTGCTTAATTCCTGTCTTACCATTGCCGGCTGGCTGATTAGCCAGGTACATCACAGCTCTGATGCCATATCTGCATGAATTCGAAAGCATCTTTAATAAATTTTTATTGGGATCTTATCAATTCTTTTCTTGTGCCGGCCACCCTCAAATTGTGTTTCAAGAAATGTCCTGACAATAAGATATGCTTCCGACTCCGAGATAAACCTTCCGGGCAAAGCGCATACATTCGCATCATTATGTGCTCTTGCAAGCCTGCTGATTTCTTCATTCCAGCACAACGCGCTCCTTACACCCTGGTGCTTGTTTGCAGTCATGTTTATACCATTCCCGGTTCCGCAAATTGAAATGCCGATCCCATAATCACCATCCGAAACAGCTTTTGCCATTTTATGCCCGAAATCGGGATAGTCAACATCCTCATCAGTAAAAGTTCCAAAATCCTTTATGTCATACTTTTCCTTAATCAGATAGCTTATAAGCTTCTTTTTAAGATAAAACCCTGCATGATCTGATACTATAGCTATCTTTTTCTTTTTCACCTTTTTACTGTTTAAATTTTAATTATATGCCGTAACACAAGGAAATATATCCGGTAAATTAAATAAAAAAATAGTTCTTTATCCTTTTTGATTGATTTTTAATAACTAACAATCCTGGTTGTCAAAAGTTCCGGAACGCTTTATATTTTCATACTGATTCTGTTAATAATGTGTATAAATCCGTTTACTAAAATCTATTAACTTTTATATTTTATTGAGAACAGTCGTTTCCTTTTAATTTTATGCAGGAAAGAAAAAAATTTTAATAAAATAATGTCATAGTATAAACCTTTAATGAACTGTAAAAACTATACTTTTGTTTTCTGACTGCTATTGATACATGATACTTAACAACTGTTAATTTAAACAGTAACATATTGATAATCAAAAATGGTATATTTTTTGAGCTGTTAAAAAGATGTTCATCCGGTGATAAAAATGAAAAAAACAAGATAAATATTATTAAACTTCCAACACAATTAACAGCATAACATCATAACTATAAATATTTTTATCTATAAAATTCAGTTATATATATGGTGTTAATAAACTGACAAAAACTGATGGCAGGGAAAAAGACCAAGGACTATGTTTCTGAGATCAGAAGAATGAAAGCAGAAAAGAATGCCATCATTCTCGCACACTATTATCAGACTGCTGATATACAGGACCTTGCTGATTTTGTCGGCGACTCACTCGGTCTGTCACAAAAAGCAGCTTCAAATAGTGCTGACATAATACTATTCGCAGGGGTCAGATTCATGGCAGAAACAGCAAAGATACTTGCTCCTGGTAAAAAAGTGCTGCTTCCTGATATGGATGCTGTATGCTCGCTTGCAGATTCATGCAAAGCTGATGATTTTAGAAAATTCATTGATGAAAATCCCGGAAGGATTGTTGTCTCGTATGTGAACACAACTGCTGAAATAAAAGCACTCTCTGATATTATTTGTACCTCTTCCAATGCCGTGCAGATAGTTAATTCTCTTCCGGAAGGACAAAAAATATTGTTTGCACCTGACAGGAACCTGGGAAACTATGTTATGAATATAACAGGACGTGATATGGTGATCTGGAATGGAACCTGCCATGTTCATGAGGAATTCTCCCTTGAAGAGATATTACGGCTGAAAAAGGAGAATATTGGAGCGAAAATAATTGTGCATCCGGAATGTGAGCTTCCCATAAGAATGGTTGCTGATTATATAGGTTCCACAGCAGGATTGCTGCAGTTTACGAAAAAAGATCCGGGAGAATGTTATATCATTGCAACGGAACCGGGAATAATTCATCAGATGAAAAAAGAAAATCCGGAGAAAAAATATATACCTGCTCCCCCGAAGGATTCCACATGCGGTTGCAGTGAATGCAACTTTATGAAGCTTATTACTGTAGAAAAAATATATAATTGCCTGAAAACTGAAAAACCTGAGATATATATTGAAGGTAAATTGCTTGGTGATGCACAAAAGCCAATAAAAAGAATGATGGAAATATCGAAAAACCTTGGTCTTTAATCAATGAAAAGGATAATTGTAATATGCATTGTTGTCTTTATGGGGATAAGAGGATCTGCCCAGGTAAGTGAAGTATTAAAGGATGGCTACCAAATATTCAGATATCCGAACGGAGCTATATCAAGTGAAGGTCTTATTAAAAACGGTAAGCCTGAAGGATTTTGGAAAAGCTATTATATTACAGGTGTAAAAAAAGCCGAGGGTAAAAGGACAAGCTTTTTACTCGACAGCATCTGGTTATTTTATGATCAGGCTGGAGACACAACCGAGAAAATAAGCTACCTGTTCGGCAAAAAGAACGGTTATTATTACAAATATAAAAAAGACCCGTCCGCTGGCCTGTATTTGTGGTCAAAAGAACTTTTTGCGGGAGATAGGAAAGAAGGTACTGCATACATTTATTTTCCTGACGGAAAGATTCAGCAGACAATTTCATACAATGCTGGAAAAAAGGAGGGTTTATCGAAGGAATATGATATGAACGGAATGGTAATAACGCTTCTGGAATATAATAATGACTTTCTGATCAGCAGGGAAAAGATAAACAGGAAGGACAACAACGGCTTAAAGCAGGGAGAATGGAAGGATTTTTATCCCAATGGTGCCATCAAAACTGAAATGACCTACAGGGATGACCAGTTATATGGCTATTATAAGGAATATGATACACGGGGAAAGCTGACAATTACAATGTTGTATGATAACGGCGCAATTGTAAAGTCAAGGGTTGAAGATGAACCCGATATTGAAACAGTTAACAGATATGATAGCAATAACAGACTAATATACAGCGGACCTTACCGAAATAAAATTCCTGTTGGTGTTCACAGGGAATTCGGGCCTGACGGCAAGGTAAGTAATGCATTCATTTACAATGATAACGGGTTATTAGTGTCTGAGGGCATTGTTGATGAGGGAGGGAACTTCAACGGTAAATGGAAGGATCTTTATCCGGATGGTAAAGTTAAGGCTGAGGGAACTTATACGAATAGCAGGCGCTCAGGATTATGGAAATTTTATAATATTAACTCAAAAGTCGAACAAACTGGTTTTTTTAACAATGGCCGGCCTGACGGATTATGGAAATGGTATTATGAAAGTGGAGCTGTCCTGAGGGAAGAAGAATACTTTCAGGGTGAAAGGGATGGCTCATATATTGAATACTCGGAGAAGGGAGATATTATAGCGCAGGGCAATTATTCAGACGGAGAAAGGAACGGTATCTGGAAACTAACGTCAGGTGATTACACCGAAGAAGGTAATTATATAATAGGATTGAAAGACGGCCTGTGGAAGTCATATTATGAAGACGGAACACTGAAATTCAGGGGTAATTATGTACAGGGTAATCCCGACGGCCAGCATCTATATTATTATGAAACAGGAAAGATAAAGGAAGAACAGCACTACCGGATGGGGATAAGGCAGAAAACATGGAAGAAATATGATGAGGAAGGAACTCCGGTACTTACAATAACTTATAAAGATGATGTTGAAGTAAGCATAAATGGAGTGAAAATAAATCTTCCTGAGAGCGATACAAGGCTTATAAAATAGTTACTTTGATTTATGGAAGAAAGCTTCAATATCAGGAAGGAATCTGTTTCCATCGATGACAGGGAGTTGGAAAAACAACTCCGGCCGCTGTTTTTCGATGATTTCAAGGGGCAGAAGCAGGTTATTGATAATCTGATAGTTTTTGTGACTGCTGCAAAACAAAGGGGTGAGTCTCTCGACCATGTGCTGCTTCATGGCCCTCCGGGTCTTGGGAAAACAACTCTTGCAAATATTATTTCCAATGAGTTGAAGGTAAATCTGCGGCTAACCTCAGGCCCTGTACTGGACAAACCCGGAGACCTTGCAGGGCTTCTGACAAATCTGGAGGAAGGAGATGTTCTTTTTATCGACGAAATACACCGACTCTCTCCAATAGTGGAAGAATACCTTTATTCAGCAATGGAAGATTTTCAGATCGATATAATGATAGACAAGGGGCCGAGTGCAAGATCTGTACAGCTTAAACTGAATAAATTCACGCTTATTGGAGCAACCACGAGATCAGGACTGCTTACGAGCCCGTTAAGGGCGAGATTCGGAATAAAATTTCATCTGGAATACTATAATCATGACGTTCTTACAGGTATAGTGAAAAGATCAGCTGATATACTTAACATATTAATTGATGAGAACGCTGCAGTTGAAATAGCGAAAAGGAGCAGGGGAACCCCAAGGATTGCTAATGCTCTTCTGAGAAGGATAAGGGATTTTGCCCAGGTAAAGGGATCAGGCAGGGTCGATATTGATATAACCAGATACAGTCTTAATGCACTTAATATTGACCAGTATGGTCTCGATGAAATGGACAACCGGATACTTTCAGCAGTAATTAACAAATTCAACGGAGGCCCTGTAGGAATAAATACAATTGCTACAGCCGTAGGAGAAGAAAGAGGCACTATCGAGGAGGTCTATGAACCGTTTCTGATAAAGGAAGGTTTTCTTAAACGAACTCCGCGTGGCCGGGAAGCAACGGAAAATGCATATAAGCTGCTGGGTAAGAATTTCAGGAAAAACGCAACAGGAAGCCTGTTTTAATCCCTTTCGTGGAAAAGAGGTCAGTTTAACACATTACTGATCTTTTCAAGACCCTTTGAGTCCAGGATCATTATCCTCCTTCCATTAAGTTCTACAAGCCGGTCGGATTTGAATTCGGATAAAAGCCTGATTACGGACTCTGTTGCTGTACCTACGATATTTGCGAGCTCTTCACGGGTCAGCGAGATCTGAAGATAATTCTGAGCGTCGAGTCCGAAATCTTTGACAAGCAGAAGGAGTATTTCGGCAAGACGTTCCCTCACTGTTTTCTGGGCAATGTCGGTAATAAAGGAATTTGCCTCTCCAAGCTCATGACAGGCAAGCTTAAGCATTTCATGAGCGAAAGCAGGATTGGATCTGACAAAGGATATAAGCATTTCTGATGGGATAAAGCAAACCTGGCAATCTTCAATAACCTTTGCGGAAGTGCAGGCTAACTCATTGCTAAGTACACTTCTGTAAGCTATTATTTCGCCCCTTTTGGCAAAACGGATAATCTGCTCCTTACCGTCAAGACCTGTCTTGAAAACTTTGATAATACCGCTGTGGATGCAATAAAATCCGCTGATCCGGCCCCCTTCGTTATATAAAATATCACCACGCCTGTAATGGCGGAAATCTTTTTCAAAATTTAAAAGGTCAATTTCTTCCCGGGAAAGATGCCTGAAAATGGAATCATTTTCATGTGCGCATCTTTCACAAAGTGGAATGGAGATCATCTGCTGCTTCATTTATGAAATTGATTGTACTGATTTAGGTAATATCAGGTGTGATATATAGTTAATAATTACTAAAAGGCAGTTTTGAACTGATCAAGAAAGCGAATATCGTTTTCAAAGTAAAGGCGCAGATCATTAACCTGATATTTTAGCATTGCCGGCCTTTCGATACCCATTCCAAATGCAAAGCCGGTATATTTAATACTGTCAATGTTGCATGCTTCAAGAACGGCAGGATGAACCATTCCGCAGCCCAGTACCTCAAGCCAACCTGTATATTTACAGACATTACAGCCTTTGCCACCGCAGATTGTGCAGCTTACATCCATCTCTCCTGATGGTTCAGTAAAGGGAAAATATGAAGGTCTGAGCCTTATTTCAGTATTCTTGCCGTACATTTCACGGGCAAAGAAGAGAAGTGTCTGTTTGAGATCAGCAAAAGAAACATTTTCGTCAATGTATAATCCTTCAACCTGGTGAAAAATGCAGTGTGCCCTGGCAGAGATTGCCTCATTCCGGAAAACACGGCCAGGCGAAATGGTCCTTATTGGAGGCATCTGACTCTGCATAACACGGACTTGAACAGAAGAAGTATGGGTACGGAGTAAGATATCACCGGGATTTGATTCAACTGAAGATATTCTTGAGATATAGAAAGTATCCTGCATATCCCTTGCAGGATGCTCCGGAGCAAAATTGAGCTTTGTAAAAACATGATCATCATCTTCAATCTCAGGACCTTCTGAAACGGTGAAGCCAATCTTTTCAAAAATGCTGATGATCTCATTTCTGACTATGGAAATAGGATGACGGGAACCAAGATACCAGGGGAATGAAGGTCTTGTAAGATCATCGAAGTTTGAAACATCAGAAGATGATTTGAGTTCCGATTTAAGATTATTATACCAGTCATAAGCTGTTTGCTTCAGAAGGTTAAGGCTTTGACCGATATCTTTCTTTTCAGAAACCGGGACAAGCCTGAAGGCTTCAAAAAGCTCAGAAATAAGGCCTTTTTTACTGAGATATTTCAAACGGAATAATTCAAGTTCTTCATGATTATTGACAGGGAGAGAAGATATTTCAGTAAGAAGTTTATTTATTTTATCAAGCATTAAAAAAAGATTTTGAAATAAATATGAGAAACTATTTGTTTACTATTTTCATTTTAAGGATCTTAATATCAGAAACGGGCCTGTCAGTATTATCTGTAGGCACAGAAGCAATCATATCAACTACATCAAGGCCATCAGTAACTTCACCAAAGACAGTATAAGTGCCGTCAAGCCTGGGGACGCCTCCCTTATTTTTATAAATAATGCGCTGATTTTCAGGAATTTTATAATTTTCAGCATTAGTAAGGTAGTTGAACATCTTTGCGGCAGCCTTTTCCTGTATCTCTCCGTCGGTAAGAGTAATGCCTGCAATACCTGCACTGTCAGCAACGTATTTAAGAAATTTGCCGAACAATGCCTGCTTAAGGTTATTGTTAATGCGAATCTCTGCCTGATCAAGCTCTTCATCATTAAGTTTGGTGCCATGTACAATGTAGAATTGCGTACCGGAAGATCTCATTTCAGGATTTACATCGTTACCTTCACGGGCAGCAGCAAGAGCACCTTTCTTATGAAAATAAGTATTATTGAATTCTGAAGGAATGGTAAAGGTATTCAAAGTATCAGAAACCTCGGAAATACGAACATTCCTGGTGGAAGGATCACCAGCCTGTATCATAAAACCCTTAATAACACGATGAAAAGAGATGCCATCATAAATACCTGATTTAACGAGTCTTATAAAATTATCCCTGTGAAGAGGCGTACCGTCATAGAGATTGATTTTAATATCACCGAGTGTGGTTTTCATAAGGATCATTGTATTCTCGTTACCGGCTGGTGCGTTGCAGCAAAGTGTAGTAAAGAGAAAGGCAATTACAGATAATGTCATGAAAAGTTTGTTCATGAATATTGAAATTTGGTTAATAATACCGCATATGTGTAAGGGCAAAGATATTTAACTTTGAATGATCACGAAAATAAAGATTTTCAAATTATAACATTTAATGAATGAGTCTGCTCCGAAAAGTCAATTATTCTGAATTTCAGTGTTTACCACCTGGGGGTCAGGGGTAAAAAGCACTGAAATTCAGAATAATACAAAGGATATCATTCCTGCCGGTCGACAGGCTTTCGAAGATTTAGGGATAAATTAACCTTTCGGAATGGGCTCATGAATTCAAAGAAGGATAAAAAAATGAATCCTTAAAACTATATTTGCAATCATTTTAATAAGGTGAACGAAGTCAGAACATTAGCAAAGCAGACTGTAATATACGGCTTGGGTACTATTGTCCCGAGATTCCTTAATTACGGAATTCTCACATTTTTTTATACCAGGATTTTTACAAAAGCAGAATATGGTGTTGTGACTGAGCTGTACGCATGGATGGTTTTTCTGCTGATTATTCTGACATACGGTATGGAAACAGGATTTTTCAGATTTACCCAGAAAAGGGAAGATTATGAGAAAGTTTATGCAACATCGATTTTAAGTCTTCTGGCAACTTCTGCCCTGTTTGTTATTTTCGTGAATATATTTATTGGAACTGTTTCGAATGCACTGAATTACAGTAACTATCACGATTATATAAGGATGTTTGCAGCAATTGTGGCGATTGATGCTTTTAGCGCTATACCTTTCGCACGATTAAGAAAGGAAAACAAAGCTGTACTTTTCAGCATAATTAAAATATCAAACGTTGTTATCACTATAACAGCCGTTCTCTTTTTACTGATATGGGCTCCGGCAATATATGAAAAGAGCCAGGGATGGTTCAGAAGGATTTATGATCCGGATTACGGAGTAGGTTATGTTTTTCTGGCAAATCTTATAGGAAGCGCTTCGACATTATTGATGTTGCTGCCTTTGATTGTTAAAATAAATCCAGCATTTGACAGGTTAATTTGGCTGAAGATGATAAATTATTCATTACCGCTGATGATCGCAGGCCTCAGTGGAGCAATAAACGATACTCTTGACAAGGTTATCATGAGAAGGATCGTGGGAGAAGATAAAGGTCTGGAAACGGTGGGCGAATATGGTGCAGGCTATAAGGTAGCTGTGTTAATGGCATTATTCATACAAATGTTCAGGTATGCAGCAGAGCCTTTTTTTTTCGAAAGGGCGAAGTACGAAAAAGCTAAGGAATCATACGCATTTGTAATGAAATATTTCATAATTGCAATGCTTGTTGTTTACCTCGGAATAAACTTATATATATCAGGCTTTAAGTTTATTATTGGAACAACATTCAGAGATGCGATA